>JGI994J12354_10004738_pt1 | contig 12076 bp, 8 predicted proteins | sample IntmicLarv3ML3BL_FD_12354 | JGI IMG/M metagenome (IMG submission 12354) | reverse complement strand
ATCAGCCTCTCCATGTTGAGTAATTTTTCCATTACTAATGAATATTACTTCATCTAAAATTCTTTCAATATCACTAATTAAATGAGTTGAAATAATTACTGTAGCTTCTTTATTAAAGTTATTTAATATTGTATCTAAAATGTGATCTCTTGCTGCAGGATCTACTCCACCAATTGGTTCATCTAAAATGTAGTATTTGGCATTTCTACTAATACAAAGTACTAATTGAACTTTTTCTTTCATACCCTTTGACAAGTTACGAATTTTTTTATCTAATTCAATGTTAAAGTCATTGAGTATTTTTTTAGCTTTTTTTGAATCAAAATCTTCAAAAAAATCATTATAATAATCGATTATGTTTTCTACTTTCATATTTTGATCCAAGGCATTATTTTCTGGAAGATAAGAAATAATCTTTTTACTTTCAATTCCTGGTTTTTTTCCGTCAATTAAAATCTCACCATCAGTTGGACTTAGAAGTCCAGTAATTAATTTAATTAAGGTTGTTTTTCCACTTCCGTTTGCTCCAAGTAATCCAATAATTTTTCCTGCTTTTATTTCTAATGTTGCATTATCTAGTGCAACTATGTCATCATATTCTTTTGTTAATTTTTTTATTTCAATCATTTTTTTATCTCTCTTTCTATTATATTTTTTATCTCTTCATTACCAATTCCTAAAATTCGCATTTCTTTAATGAATTTTTGAGCTATTTCGCTTGATAAATTTTCCTTAATTTTCATAAGACGTTTTACGTCTTTGGTTATAAATTTACCGATAGTTCGTCTAGTTTCCAATATTTTATTATCTTCTAACTCTTGGAGAGCTTTTTGAATAGTATTTGGGTTCACCCTTGCTTCTATGGCTAAATCTCTGACTGATGGAATTTTATCACCAGGTTTATATATTCCCTCAAATATGCGCCTGGTTATTCCATCAATTAATTGTTGATGAATTTGCTTGTTATCATCTATTTCCCATTTCAATATATCACCTCTGTATCACTTCGATAGTACAAGTATACAGTCATTATTCATGATTGTCAACCATCAAAAAACCTGTAAGGTACTGAACTTTTTTATTAGTACTACTTACAGGTTGAGTTTTAGCTATTTTTCACTTGCTTTTGATAATTCTAAATATGAATTATATTTTTTTACTGATTCTTGTTTGTTTTTTTCTAAAAGCTCATTTGCTAGTTCTGGATTTTTAATCTTTAACGAACTGTATCTTACTTCTCCGAGTAAAAATTCTTCATATTTTTCAAAATCTGGTTCTTTTGAATCAATGTATAAAATTTCATCTTTTGGAACATATCGCATCAATGTTGTATATCCGCTTTCAACTGCTAATTTTTGTTCCTTATTTGCACAAACCATTCCACATTTTATGCCCTGCTCTACACACGGAGAGTATGCAATAATTATTGATGGACCAACATGTTCTTCGGCTTCTTTAAATGCCTTAATTGTTTGCATTGGATTGGCACCTAAGCTAATGTTTGCAACGTAGCAATTTGGATAGCTCATAGCAATTTTAAACATGTCTTTTTTTGCTGTTTTTTTCCCACTTTCGGCAAACTCTGCAATTGCTCCAGTTCTGGATGATTTACTCATTTGTCCACCTGTGTTGGAATACACTTCTGTATCTAACACTAAAATGTTGACATTTTCATTTGATGATAGTACATGATCTATTCCACCAAATCCAATATCATATGCCCAACCATCTCCGCCAATTGTCCACACACTTGTAGCAGGAATATAATCTAATAGATTTTTTAAGTCTTCTGAAATGTCTAATGTTAATAAATTGCTTTTTACATCTAAGGTTACATTAAAATTTTCAAAATTATTTAGAAATTTTTCATATTCTATTTTAATTTTAGGATCAACGTTATCTAAAGTTTGTTTCATTATATTTTTTATTCGATTTCTTTTTTGTTTATAACTCAACATCATTCCAAATCCAAATTCAGCATTATCTTCAAATAGCGAATTTGCCCATGGAATTGAGTATGGTGTTGATGGCATAGATCCACCATATATACTTGAGCAACCAGTCGCATTTGCAATGACTAGTTTATCGCCATATAGTTGAGTTAGAAGCTTAATGTACGCAGTTTCTCCACAACCAGCACATGCTCCAGAAAATTCGAATTTTGGTTTCTGTAGCTGGCTTCCTTTAATCGTAAATTTATTAATAATTTCTGGATTCGCATGGTTTTCAAACATGTTATTTGCATATTTTTGATTTTCTTTGCTTGGTGTTCCTAGTATAAGTGCTTTGCTTCCCATCTTACCTGGACAAATTTCAAGACATAATCCACAGTTAGTGCAGTCTTCTTCACTTACAACTATTTCGTAGTAATATTGATTACTACCTGGTAATATATTTCCTTTTTCCTTATTTTCTGTTACAAATGATCTAATTACTGCATGCGGACAAACTAATGCACATTGACCACATTGAATACAATTTTCTTTTAGCCATTTTGGAACAAAATTTGCGATTTTTCTTTTTTCATTCTTAGTTGTAGCACCAGGAATTGTTCCATCACTAAATTCCATTAATTCACTAACTTTTAGCTCATCTCCACGTCGTGTATCTATTCTTTCTAAAATAGTCATTTGCTTTTCTTCACTTTTTTTGTCATCTGCTATTAATTCTACTCTAATCAGGCTATTTAGGGCACTGTTGACCGCCTTAATGTTGGCATCAACTATTTCTTTTCCCTTTGTAGAAAATTGTTTTTCGATTCCTGTAATTACTAAATTTACTGCATTGTTAACCTTTAAATTTTGAAGTATTATTACTTCCATAATTTTACTTATTTTGCCTTTTATTCCATTAATTAATGCAATTTTATCAGCATCTATTATGTAAAATTTTATATTTTTATTTATCAATTTTTGTTTTATAACACTAGATAAATAATTATTTATTTCAGTGGGATTTTTTATTGTATTTAATATCAAAGTACCATTTTTATTTATTGTATCAAACACATCATATTTTAGAAGATATTCTTCTTTTGTTACAACTATTAAATTTGTATTTGTAACATAGTATGGTGCATTAATTGAGTTTGATGCAATTCGAAGATTGCTAATTGTTACACCACCACTTTTTTTCGAATCATATTGAAAATATCCTTGAACAAAATGTTCTTCTCCCATTTGCTTTATAATGTTTTTGCTAGCACTAACCATACCATCTGAACCGAAACCATATATTATTAATTCATCTACATTTAAATCTATTTCAAAATCTTCTTTTGGGAGTGATAAATTGGTAACATCATCAACAATACTTATTGTAAAGTTATTTTTATGCTCATTTTTTAGCATAGTATATATACTTTTTATATCAGCAGGCGTTGTATTTTTACTTGATAGGCCATATCTTCCACCAACTACTTTAATGTTGGTATCTTTTAGGGAAGCTACAATATCTAAGTACAATGGTTCTCCATTGGATCCAGCTTCTTTTGTTCGATCTAAAACAGCAATGTTTTGAACTGATTTAGGTAGGATATCAAATAAATATTTTTGGCTGAATGGACGATATAAATGAACTTCAATTAAACCGACTTCTTCTCCAGTCTTGTTTAGTTTATCAACAACTAATTTTATGGTATCATTAACACTACCCATTGCAACTATGATATTTTTGGCATTCGCATCACCATAATAATTAAATGGTTTGTAGTCTGTATTCATTATGGCATTAATTTTTTGCATATAATCATTTACTATATCTGGCATCTTGTTGTATAAAGTATTCCTTGATTCCATTGTTTGGAAGTAGACATCTTCATTTTGTGCCATACCTTTTTGTTTTTGTGCTCCAATAGTTAAGCATCTATTTTTATATTCATTTATTTTATTAAAATTTACTAATTTAAGTAAATCTTCTCTATTTAAATTTTTAATTTTATTTATTTCATGACTAGTTCTAAATCCATCAAAAAAATGCATAAAAGGAAGACTACCCTCTATTGCTGATAAGTGGGCAACTGCTGCTAAATTTTGGGCATCAAATACATTTGAAGATGCAAGCATGCAAAAACCTGTAGCTCTTGTTGCATATACATCTTGATGATCTCCAAAAATTGATAGTGCATGTGTTGCTAAACTTCTTGCAGCTACATGGATTACACCTGGTAAGCATTCTCCTGCCATTTTGTACATATTTGGAATCATAAGTAATAAGCCTTGACTTGCCGTAAATGTTGTTGCTAAAGATCCAGTAATTAAGGCGCCATGCATTGTTCCAGCTGCTCCAGCTTCACTTTGCATTTCTATTACTTTAACGGTGTCATTAAAAACATTAGTCATGCCCTTAGTACTTAAATTATCAACATTGGAAGCCATTGGACTTGATGGTGTTATTGGATAAATTGCTGCCAGTTCACTAAATAAATATGCTACATCAGCACAAGCCTTATTTCCATCTACAATTTTATACATTTTAATCACGTTCTTTCTAGTTAATTATATCACGAAAAAAGACTTTTATTAAAGCCTTCTGCTTATTTATTTTTTTTAAAAACAAATATTTTACTTAATATATAATTTAGAATTGTAACTATCACTTGAACAACTAATTTAAAAATTTTGTCATTAAACTTTAATAAAGTAACAAATACAAACATTATTATCATGTCTAGAAGTAAAGTTAAAACTCTTGCTGATACAAATGTTGTAATTTCTTTTCCAACGTTTTTGTCCTTGCTTTTAAATACGAAAATTCTATTTGTAATGTATGCAAATGTTACTGCGCATATCCAAGATATTATATTTGCAATTTGTAATTGAATAGCGTTGTTAGGGTCCAATATGGTTAATACGCATATATAATATGAAGCTAAGCTTACAAATGTTGTTAAGCCACCAACAATTAAATAATTAATTATCTCTTCATGTTGGTAATATATATTCCCACATTTATCTACTAGTTTTTTCATACTTATCGCTCCTATATTCAATTAATTTACTACCTTTAACTAAATAGGCTTTTTTTGCTAATTCTAAAATTGGAATATCTGATAGACTATCAGAATATGATTTTTCAACTTCAAATTTTGGATATATTTCTTTTAGTCGTCTTACTTTTTCTTTGCCATAGCAGTTTAATGATTCAAATTTTCCTGTTTTAGAATTAACTTCTGTGGCAAGTAGCTTTTTGACTTTTAATTGTTTTGAAATAGGTTTTAATAAAAAGGTTGGAGAAGCGGAAATTATGACATCTGCGTCCCTGTTTTTTTCATCAAGATAAAACTTTTTTATTTTCTTATCATGTTTGTTCCAAAAATCTTTGATTAAATTGTCATTTATGTTTATTTTCTTGAAAAAAGTAAAGAATGTTTCTTTCATTTTTTCTTTAGTTATTCTTTTTGTTTTGTATTTAATTAATGCCAAAAATTGACTAGGTATCAGCAAAATAATACTAGGTTTTCTTTTTAAACAATATAAATAAAAATCTACACTTGAATCTCCATCATATATTGTTTTATCAAAATCATATAAATTTATTTTCATTTATTCAACTCTTTTCAATTTAGTATTTAGTGATGCAATTATTGTTAGTGGAACTAATAAAGATAGTACATATCTAGGAGAAACTTCCAGTAGTAAACTTGCTATAATAAATCCAATTATGAATAGGACTATAAGCATTGCCTCTGTTTTTATTTTGTTGCCTTTCAAATTATTGACACCAAATAATAAGCAAGTTCCTAAAATAATTGTGAAAATAATTTCTGTTATCATTATGATGCCATTTATGTTTCTTATTTTTGCACTATTTACTTGGTATGCAAAATTATCATTGCTATAGATGGACAGGTCCTTTGTTAGAAATAAAAATTTTTTTGCAAATAGTTTGGTATTGTTTTTGATGCCATTTTCTTTGTATGTTAAGATTGATTTTTTAGTAAAATATTTTTGTGTTTCATCTGAATCTTGATATTTGTCATATATATCATAGAGTTCTTGAGATATCTTTGGATTCCAACTTCCTGAACTTTCTAAACTTGCTCCAGTATATAGTGTATAACCAGGTGCACCAGCCGCAACATTTGTTTTTAATTTTTTTTCAATATATTGCATATTTAAATTATTAAATGCCGTAAAGCTAGTTATTGTAAGGATTAGACAAATACTTGATTTAATCAATTCTTCTCTTGTATATTTCAATAGTAATTTATATCCATAACATATAGCAATCGCAATTATAAATATTGGCATCAATGGTCTAAATATATTGGTAATAAATAGCGATATACCTAATAAAATTGATAATGTCGTGTAATGCCTTTTCTTTATTGCTAAATTTATTTTTGAAAATATCCATATCGATAATGCTAAAAATAGATTTAAAGCAGATATTGGAACAGACATTGCACACCACATGATATTTATTGGATTTATTGCCCAAAGGAAAGTTCCTTTAAGTTTTGACTCTTGATTTCTAATTGTTTTAAAGATTATGAACATTGTTAGTAAATCAAATATTATATTCAATAAAACTACTGTTGTATAGCTTGTTCCAAATATATTCATCATCCAAGATAGCACCTGTATATAACCAAATAAGTGTGGAAATAATGATATATATGTAATTGATAGTGATTGATTATTGCTCAGCGATACTGCATTTTCATAATATACTGCATAGTCTCCCATGGGATTATTATAATCCAAAAACAGTAGAGCTAGTCTAATTAAAATTGCACATGTAATTATTAAGAACATTGTTTTTGTTCTATTTTTCATATAGAAATCTTGTTTTAATAGTTTTCCACTATAAATAATTATAATTATACTTGCGATAAATGGTATAACATAGCTTATTCTATTGTGAAAATTAGATATAATCATACCCATCATCAGTACAACAAATAAAGCCATAATAAATTTCTGAAAAGTGTTTATCAAGTTTTTTTTCACTTTAACCCTCACCCATACAATATAAATAACATAAATAATCCTAAAAAAGCAATCAATGCAATCAATAGTTTATCTGATAGTATAACATCAACTGGATCACCATCAGATGAACCCTCTAGTATCATACTATATTTCATACATATCAACATTACTATTGGAATTGACCAAATTATCAACTCTGAGTCGTGTGTTGCTGTAGTAATTGGATCAACACACCAAAGAGAATAAAATACAATTGATAAAGCAATACATATATACATATTTTTATCTAAAAATTCTTTGGTATAATTTTTTAAAACTGCTCTTGTTTGTCCCTCTTCTTTATAACTCATTTCGTTTCTTCTCTTACCAAGTGCTTGAAAGAATGATACAGATATTAGTGTTAAGTATAGCCAATTCGATATTTCTACATTAATTACAAATGCACCATACATCATTCTAATCATGAACCCTATAACTATAATAGTTATATCTAAAAGAGGAATCTCTTTTAGTTTGAATGTATACGCTAAATTTAATATTAGGTATCCTCCTAGATACAAATAAGAATAGTTGTTGTTTGTTGAAAAACAATTAAATATTAGTGCTAGTATTAAACAAGTACTTGCAATTAATTTAGCCCTTTTTATTGATATGGCACCAGATGCAATTGGTCTATTTTTTTTCTTTTCATGCAGTTTATCTTTTTCCTTGTCTTTTATGTCATTGATTATATAAACAGCTGAAGAAGTTAGTGAAAATGCTAGAAATGCGAAAAATACTGATATTAATGAATTTATTTCTAATAGTCTGCCACTAAATATTATTGCAAGCCATACGTAAATATTTTTTATATAGTGTTTAACTCTTATAAGGTTTAATACTTCTTTCATCGTTCTTCACCCTCTATTGTCTTTGGTAAGTAGACTAATCCACAGTATCTCTCTACTTGATATGCATCGTATTTATCAGTGTCTTCTATTTCTCTGAAGCTTATTTTTAAATTGTCTAATGAGTATTTGTTGATAAAATCTAGTATATTGTATTTTGTACCACTAAACTCTTTTAAATCTGTAATAATGACTTCTGACTTATTATGACTGTTATTATAAAATTTTTCATATTGTTCCACTATTGCTATTTTATCCTCATAAACTTTGGTTAGTCTTGATTTTATGTATATATAATTGTTCAAACATAATAGATAAATTAGAACAATTGAAGCAAATTTTAAAAGTTTTTTACCATTGAACCAAGATGTTATTATTGCAGCTATTGGAATCAAGTATAGTTGAGGAAAATAACGAGCCCACCAAGCATCCTTTAAAAATAGAATTATAATTGGAATACTTGCTATTGAACAAAGCAGAAATGTCGTATTTTGCGATTTTTTCTTTTTTAATATTATAGAAATCGGAAGAATTATTAGACTTAAAATTAGTATCCCGCCAAAGTAAACTCCATATCCTCCAATTCTTGAATCTGTTGCTTGTAGAGTTTTAAGCTCTTTTTCCTTATATGTAAATGGCATTTTGAAATTCAATTTTATATCACCTGATGCATAGACTTGATTATTTGTTTCATAAAAATTTGCAACAAAGAATTTTTTTAAATATGGCATCTCTTCAAATGATTTAACTTGTTGTGCTGTCATTATATCAACAGATCCCGCTCCCATTAGAGGATAAAAAGGATGTTTTTTTTGAATAGTATTCTTTACATATGAAGATGCGCCAACTAAAAGTATCCCTATTAATACAGCGGTAATTCCTGCTATGACATACTTTTGAATAAAAAGTTTTTTTTCTTTAATTTTCGTTATAAAGTAGATAAAGAATATTAAACAGGTTAATCCTGCATAGGCAAATGCATTAAATTTTAAATTAATCAACAACACCAAAATAGCAATAAATAATGCTATGAACGTTGGCTCTTCGTCTGGCTCTTTTTCGCTATACCATAGGTAAATGCACAAAATAAGTAAAAATAATAAATTGCCAACTAGGCCATCTAAATAATAGGTAAACAACTGAGCAATATATACTGGATTGAAACTTATTAAAAGCGAGACAATAATTCCAATTATGTATTTTTTCTTTGAAAAAAATAAACTAGCAAAAAGAAAAAATGTTGACATACCAATGAATAATGTTATACTCTTTCCACTCTCAATGTTTTCAGTTATTTTGTACATATTTGCTGAAAATATCCATGTTGTTTTTGCATAATGATTTGACCATAGATAATTATATTCATCAATATTCATTCCAGATTTCGAATTTTTATCAAAAGTCTCAATGTTTTCATATACTGGGTTCCAGCCATTTTTCATTGCGCCAATGGCAGTTTTATGATAAGTATTGCCATCCCAGGATGTATCATGCAATTTTGTAGAAATAATAATGCTTGTAAGTGATAATGCAACTATTATAAATAGTACTATCAGGGACCTTATTATATTATTTTTTATGGATTCATTTCTTCTAAATTCTCTATGTATAAGTAGGCCTATAGACAAAAATGTTGCCAATATAAAATTCCAATTTGTTATTGATATTTTCAATAAAAAGAATAATGATGTTGTTAAAACATTAAAAAATATAAACATTATAAAGAAAAAGCCAATATTAAAACTTTCTTTTGCTAAATTATCTATTATTAACTTTTTCATAAATAACCTCATTTACTTCAATTTTAGAATTTCATCAACAATTCTTTTACTTGCAAATCCATCACCATATGGATTTACTGCTTTACTCATTTTTTCGTATTCATCTGAATTTTCTAAAAGCACTTTTATTTCTGTATAGATTTTTTCTTCATCAGTACCTACTAATTTCAGTGTTCCAGCAGCAATTCCCTCAGGACGCTCTGTTGTGTCACGTAATACAAGAACTGGTTTTCCTAGTGATGGCGCTTCTTCTTGAATTCCTCCACTATCAGTTAATATTAGGTGAGACTTGTTCATAAAATTGTGCATATCCACAACTTCAAGTGGATCTATTAGTTTTACTTTTGTGTTGTCTCCTAATATTTCTTTAGCAGAATTTTGAACTAAAGGATTAAGATGAACTGGATACACAACTTTAATATCTGAAAATTCATTTGTTATTCTATCGACTGCTCTGAAAATATTTTTCATAGGTTCTCCTAGATTTTCTCTTCTATGAGCTGTCATTAGAATTAATTTATCTTTTCCAATCCAATCAAAAATTTCATGATTATAATCTTCTTTTATCGTCGTAGCCATAGCATCAATTACAGTATTTCCTGTTACAAAAATACTTTCCTCTTTTTTTCCTTCTTTTAATAAGTTATTTGCACTTATTTCTGTTGGTGCAAAATGATAATCAGTAAAGCATCCCACCATTTGGCGATTCATTTCTTCTGGATATGGCGAGTATTTATCGTATGTTCTAAGCCCTGCTTCAACGTGCCCAACGCTCACTTGATTATAAAAAGCTGCTAATCCACCTGCAAATGTAGTACTTGTGTCTCCATGAACTAAAACAATGTCCGGTAATTCATTTTTTATTACTTCTTCTAAGCCAAGCAATACTCTTGATGTAATTTCAGATAATGTTTGTCCTGCTTTCATTATATTCAAATCATAATCTGGTTGAATTTCAAAAACTTCTAGTACTTGATCTAACATTTCTCTATGCTGTGCAGTTACACAAACAATGCATTTTATACCGTCCCTTTTTTGTAATTCTTTTACAAGTGGTGCCATTTTAATGGCTTCTGGTCTTGTTCCAAATATTGTCATTACTTTTATCATATATGTTCTCCATTCTCTTCTTAATTAAAATTATAGCTTAGAATTGTTAAATCTGCAAATATTTATTGGATTTTGCTAGTTTAAGGTTCTAAAATAATCATTATTAATTATTTTATTATTAATTGATAATTTTTCTTGAATCATTTTTAATGTTTTTAATTGTTCATCATCTAAATAATTATTTATAGAATAATATGTTTCTCCATCATACCAATTGTTGTTATTAAAGAATAAAATATTATCATTGTATTCTGAAAATACATCTTGACCAATATAATATTTAGGCTCGAATTCTAATCCGAATAAGTTCAAAATTGTAGGAGCTATATCAGGAGCTGCGAGGGGTGCTGAAATATCTGCTTTTTTTAGGTTTTCATTATATATAATAAATGGAATATTTCTTACTTTGTATTCACCATCTATGTTTTCATAATGTTGATATAATTCTTCACTTTCTGGATATGAATATGCATAATGATCTGAAAATACTGCAATCACCGTATCTTCTAACAAGCCACTAGCTTCTAATTTTTCAATTAGTTGTCCTAAAAATTGATCCAAAACATTTGTTAAATGTTCAAAACATTCTTGAATATCAGAGCCTTTGCTTTTGGTTTCTTGGCGACAATAGTAGTTTGATGTTCCATAAGGACCATGTCCTGTATAGGTTGTTATGAATGAGAAAAATTTATCACTTTGTTTTGGAACTATCATATTGTAAACGGCCTCATCTGCAACTAAATTTAGATCATACATATATTTATTAGTACCTTTTATCCGCTTCAAATCGAAATGATTTTCAAATCCTAATGATTTGTGAATTCCAGTTCGATTATAGTAGCTTCCATCATTAGCGTGAATTGAATTCGCATAGTAGCCTGCGTTTTTAAACTTATTTGCTAGACTTTGAGAAAATAATAGTTTTGAGTATTCTGACATTGTTCTTCCAGCACTATCAAAATAAAGTCCTGTATTAGCACTAAACTCAGCAGCTAACGTTGAACCCGCTCCAATACCTTGACCATAAAAATTAGAAAAATACAATCCATTATCAATCATTTTAGTTAGTGTTGGTGTTACATTTTCACTAATCGGCCACTTATCTAAACTCTCTGCCATTATCAAAATTAAATTTTTGTCCTTAAATATATCAGTGTATTCGTTTCTTTCAAAAATGATATTACTTTTATTAAAGTAGTTTTCAATATCTTCTATTTCTTTTTTATTTCGAGAAATATATTTCTTGGCAAAAAAATATATTTCTCTATTTGTGTATTCATACATTCCTGCTAGTTGCATATTTCTGATTGGGTCAACAAATGTATCATAATTGTTTCTTGGCATAGTAAGCTCATTATATCCC
>JGI994J12354_10004737_pt1 | contig 12076 bp, 14 predicted proteins | sample IntmicLarv3ML3BL_FD_12354 | JGI IMG/M metagenome (IMG submission 12354) | reverse complement strand
TTTGAAAGCCATTGAGGACGGAACTCCGATAATTGTTCTCGCCGGGCGGCCCTACCACATCGACCCGGAAATCAATCACGGCATACCCGAATTAATAAACGAACTCGGCGCAATTGTGATAAGCGAGGACGGCATCAGCGACATAGTCCCGAAATCCCGGTTAGGCGTTCTTGACCAGTGGACATACCACTCGCGCATGTATGCCGCCGCAAGATACATCGCGGAGGCTGAAGACGACACCATAAATCTCATCCAGCTCGTATCCTTTGGCTGCGGCGTGGACGCCGTCACAACAGACGAGGTGCGCTCCATATTAGAGCGTAACGGCAAGATATATACACAGATAAAAATTGATGAAATAACGAATCTCGGCGCCGTGAAAATCAGAATAAGAAGCCTTTTTGCGGCCCTCGGGCAAAAGAAGGGACGTGGGAATATTGCCAAAAACAGCGCGTACATGGCCTGAATTTACAAAGGAAATGAAAAAGGATTATACAATCCTTATTCCGAATATGTGTTCCATCCATTTCGAACTTCTGACAAATGTCTTTAAAAGCGGCGGATATAATGTCGAACTGCTTGTCAGCACCGACCAGCGCATTATCGGCGAAGGTCTGAAATATGTTCACAACGACACCTGCTATCCCGCGTTGCTTTGCATCGGCCAATTCATGGATGCTCTGCACTCCGGGAAGTATGACCTCAACAAAACCGCGCTCATTATGTCTCAGACCGGAGGCGGCTGCCGCGCGTCAAATTACATACATCTGCTGCGGAAAGCTCTTTTGAAGGATGGGCTGGGGCACATTCCCGTCATCTCCCTCTCTGTCTCAAACCTTGAGAAAAATTCGGGCTTCAACCTCACACTCCCGCTTTTACGCCGCATCCTCGCCTCCATCACATACGGCGACCTGCTGATGCTGCTCTCCAATCAAACGCGGCCTTATGAACTGGAGCACGGCGCTACGGACGCGCTTGTATCCGAATGGGTCGAAACTCTCTCTGCCATGTTCGCAGAGGGGAATGTCTGCTCCAAGCGCGAAATGTCCGTTTGGCTGCCCCGCGTCGTGCAGTCCTTCGCCGCAATAGAGCGCAAGAAAACGGAAAAAATAAAGGTCGGAATCGTCGGAGAAATTTACGTCAAGTATTCCCCGCTCGCCAACAACAGCCTCGAAAAATTCCTTCAGGAGCAGGACTGCGAGGTCATGGTTCCGGGTCTTATGGGTTTTCTTCTATATTGCTGTATGAATCCCGTGGAGGACATAAAGCTCTATGGCGGTACGCGTGTCGCTCTGAACTTCTTCAACTCTATCTATAAATACCTTTCAAAATATGAAGACCTTCTCATAGAAGCGGTCGAGGCGCACGGCGAATTTGTCGCGCCGTGGCCAAATAGGATGCTTCACATGCACGCTAAAAAACTCATCGGAACCGGCTGCAAAATGGGCGAGGGCTGGCTTCTGACCGCCGAAATGGTGGAGCTTATAGAACATGGCTATTCCAACATCGTATGCGCGCAACCCTTCGGATGCCTGCCGAACCATATTTCCGGCAAAGGCATGATTCGAAAAATACGCGAGCTTTACGAGGACTCTAATATCGTGGCGATTGACTATGACCCCGGCGCAACACGCGTGAATCAAGAAAACCGCATCAAGCTCATGCTCTCTGTCGCGCGGGATAAAATAACCCCGGCGGTCCGAAACCCCGTCGCCGTACAATAACAAACAAAAACTCCGAAAACATTCCATGTTTTCGGAGTTTTTCTATTTATTTGTTGCATTACCTCCCCGGTAAATACACGGAATCATTCATTATTTCCCGAATCTCATCCGCGCGATGCCGCTGGAAATTAAACTCTCTGAAGCCACTCATCCTAATGCCGCTCCATTCTATTATTGACGACTTCAACTGCCGCCGCATATTAAAATCACTTTCATCCGTCCGCAAATACAGGTCATAAATGTGCGGAACAGCGGCGTCGGACAAGCCCGCTATCATCTCGACATCAAATGTCGGGAGCGTCCCGGCCTCATATCGGCTGATATTATATTTTGCTATCAATCCGTCGACATTGCCATATGACAGAGCCATGAACATTACAACAAATCCCACTACTATAAATTTCGATGCGTTGAATTTCTTGAATTGTCTGATACATATTACCGCGAATATAAACAATAGCAATACCATGAACCAACTTGTAAACACCCGCAGTTGCGTAAGCCCGTATGCGTTGATATACATAACCATCTTGCTCAAGCCTGTCGCAATCAACAAAATCGTAAACAACGAAGTTCCCAAAGTTCCGGCTCGCAGCAATTTCGGCTCCTCACCCAGCTCCTTTTTCACGGTCAAATGCGAAATTATCAAAATACCGAGATTTATCCCCGCCACCATGCACAACTCAAAAAATCCGCGCCGCGCATACTCCGCATAAGTGAATACTTCCGGAAGATTCCCATTAAATGCCGAGAATAAATATGCCGCCTGTACCGCAAAAAACAAACAATAAATGGCATTAAATGCAGTGAGTACGGTGTATATCGCAGTTTTGGGCGCAAATTTAACGATTTTTGCCGCTTTGTCAACGGACTCGACCGTGATTTTTTCGGCATATCTGCCCTTGACATTACCGTAAATCAATCCGTACAGGTAAAATGCGACCGGTATTCCCAGGGTAAACTGTACTGCATAAATTATGATTTTATAAACATCCATATAGTCAAAAATATTCTTGACAAAGTTCTCGAACGCCAAATCCGCCGAGATTAGCAGCTCTGTAACAAAAATAAGCAGCGGCAAAAAGAGCATCACCCCCGCGATTGCCGGCAGCACCCCTTTTATTTTCGTATATTTCGAAAATCCTTTAGAAATCCCGGAAACACAGCATCCAAAATTTCTAAAAGGCATGCTGAACACCTGCTTAATCGCGTCGCCGATTATATACACCGACAGCTTTTCGTCAATACGGCGTCCCGTTGACACGCATATCCAATATACGAATACCGCCGAGAGAAACACAAAATTCAGCGCGCCTATAATACGGTTATCGAAAATCGCAAATTGCGCCGCGGAAGCTATGGTCAAAAGCAAACACACTATACTTACTGAGTTCTGTTTTATCTTTGACTTCGATAAATAAATAAAAGAGAGCGCTATCATTATTACCGCAAATACAGTCACCCCCGCGCCGGGCGCGTATATTCTTATCAAGTTCCAATATAAAAATCCGCAGAAAAGCGCCGCGAAAGCAAATGCAACGTCCACCGCATCGAAAGTTTTCTCCGGTTTTTTCGGCGCGGCCTGTTCAGATTTTTCTATTTCTTCCACTGTTGTTACTTCTAAAGCTTCGTCCATTTTTCATTCCTCCGTTTCTTCAACAAATTCCAAAATATCTCCCGGCTGACAGCCCAGCGTCCTGCAAATTTCTTCCAGGGTGCTGAAGCGGATGGCTCTCGCCTTGCCGTTTTTTAATATTGACAAATTCGCGGGTGTTATATTCATTTTTTCCGCAAGCTCCATGAGTCCGATTTTTCGTTTCGCCATCATTACGTCTAAATTCACAATTATAGCCATATCACACCGTCCAATCATTTTCTTCCTTGTAGGCGACGGCTTGCTTAAAAACGTCCTTGAGTGTCAAGCAAAAAAGGCCTAAAAGTGAAAATATTATTATAAAGACCAATGTCATAAGACTAAACCAAAAGAATATTTTTCCTGTAAACAAAATGGCAATCAACAAACTCGCAACAGCGCATTTTCTAAAGCACATGACGTTCACCGCAACAAAAGGGTTCCCGCCGAGCAGGGTTTTGAATATCGCCTTCAACTGCCACAAAATGTAAAGCAGACAAAAACCTGACAGCAAAAGAATAACCGTAAACGGCAAAACCACCGACTCGTTATAGCCGAAATTTTTGGCCAGAGACGGCATGAAAAAGGGCAACGCAACGCAGCATATAATTCCGCCGTAGAACATAATATCCACTAAAACCTTTGTCAAATAATGCACAAAACTATTTTTATACATAGATTTTCCTCCAATCAGGCTATACCCGCAGTATTACACAAATGTTTTCTAAAGTCAATATATATTTATTGATATTCGATAATTATATATTGACTTTGCCTGTCCGGTAACTGCCCACCGCTGCATTTTTAGGGCGCGAAAACCCCCGGCACAGCGAACACCGCGCCGGGGGATAAACACTTTTTCATACCTCCGTTACTTTCGGACAGGACGATTTATTTCGTGGCAGGAGCAAAAACATCCTCCGCATTACTATCATCATCTTTGTTATTGAATCGTTGCTGCCGAACATATCATCGGTTTTCTAAAATCATTATTATCAATAATGAGCCGGCTTTTCCCCTTTGGAGAGTACTCATTCAAGTACATTTTTTGTGCAGGGATATACCGGTCTATATATCTTTGTAAAAATGCTTCGCCATATTTGGGTACATCTCTTTCCCGCGCCCTGTGCATCACCTCGTCAAAAGTTATGTCCACAAAGATTCTGTAATCAAAAAGTTCGTCAAGCGGCGGGCGATAAAGCAATACCCCCTCAACGATGATAACCGTATTGCCCTTCACTTCATAAGACTTTTTATTCGTGTATGTGTCAGTGTCTAAATCCAGTACATCAACCGTCTTTATTACGGAACCTCGTTTTAACTCTCGTATTAGGGCGTCAAGTTTGAATAAGTCAAACGCATATTTTATATAACCTTCCGGCGAGGTGTCTGTATAGCGCACTGAACGTGGATTGTGGAAATCATCAAGGTGAATAACCTGCGAATGAATCCCCCTATGCCGAAAATAATTCTCAAATTCAAGCGAAAAAATGGTTTTCCCCGAAGTATCAACACCGTTTATCCCGATTATGGCCGGCTTTTGCAACGTGGATATATCTCTTTCTATTTTGGAAAAAATCAAGCATCGGTATATCTCTGCTTGAAGCTGCGCTGCGTCATTGACCAACACATCGGCATCCGAAACATCGTCCGCACCATATCCATAGCTGACACCAATAAAAGGAACGCCATTCTCTCTGGCAGCGGTTAGGTCCGTTATGCTATCACCAATCATTAAGCATTGATTACCTTCAAGGTTCATATCTGAAAGCAAGGTCTTCATCACTTGAGTTTTCGTCAACCCTTCGACCCGATGGTATACCGATTTGAAGTATTTGGCTATGCCACAGCGTTCAATAACCGCTTCGACGTACTCTTTACTACCCACACTGCAGATTGCCATTTCTATGCCATCACTCGCCAGAGTAGCAAGCAACTCTTGTATTCCATCGAACAAACGGCCATATTCTTTTACTTCTGCTATCTCTCGCCGCCTAATTTCTTCCCCAAATTCAGCGCGTTGTTCTGCTGTCATATCTGGTATGGTTTTTCGCAAAAAAGAATCCGTCGTTGTATAGAGCAAAAAGTTTTCACTCTCTTTTGTAAGCGGTATCTTATAAATACTGCACATATCGCGAAACACCGGCAAGCATGTTTCATGTGTGCGGTACAACGTACCGTCTAAATCAAAAATAACAATTATAATCACCTCTAACTTGCAGGACAATTTATTTCGCGTCGCGGTACGCCTTGATGTGCTGTTTCATCTTTTTCATCGCCCAATCGTAATGGCTGGATGTCGCAGACACGCAATAGCTTCCCAGCGAGGTGCTGCCCATCCATGAAAAATGCTTTTTCACAAACAACTCATCGTCCGAAAATGCATCTATCAAATCCATAGCGGCAGCGTGGCTGTCCCTGAGCATTTTTATTGACTCATCGTACGGCGTATTTTGGTGACGCTCCCAGAATACCACGTTCATTTGCGGATATGTTTTCCAGTTATAAGGCTCGGGCAAAAACGGCTTCTGCTCCCCATTTTGGTTCGCTCTCACCCACTCCAGCAACAACCCGTGCCACTCATATAAATGGACGAGAATATCCCGAATATTTTTGTCTCTGTCCTCGAACAGAAATGCGGCAATCTGTTCTTCCTCCGACACGGAATCAATCAGCATCCACAGTTTTTCCATCTGCGTATTTGCCGCAGATAACAACTCCGCTTTCGTTGTGGCTCTAGGCATATTTGTGCCCTCCTATTATATTTATTCGCACGGTCGGAAATCGAAATGTTTTTATAATTATATATTATTGCTTTCTCATTTACAATCGGGGCATACTATAATATAATTTACTTGGAGGTGGTTTTTTGAATAATCCCGATATAATCATCATTGGGAGCGGACCTGCGGGAATCTCTGCGGCTCTGACCGCGCGAAATCGGGGGAAATCCGTCGCCATTATAACGAACCCGGCTTCAACCACCGGACTTTTTAAGGCCGAGCAGATTGACAATTATCCCGGGCTACCCGAAATTAGCGGCGCAGAGCTTATCGAATCCATGCACGGACATGCCATTGACGCCGGGGTTTCCTTCATATACGGGCGCGCCCTTGCCGCCACCGCGAGCAAAACAGGATTTTTTGTCTCCGTCGGGAGCGACATCTATGAGTGCGGCGCACTTATAATTGCCACAGGAATCTCCGTGCGCGGCGTATTTCCCGGTGAAGAGTCTTTTCTCGGTCGCGGCGTCAGTTACTGCGCCACCTGCGACGGGATGCTCTACCGCAACAAAAGCGTCACCGTTGTCGGATTATCGGACGATGCGGCACATGAGGCAAATTTTTTGAAAAACATCGGCTGCGAGGTCACGTTTTTCTCCACAGCAAAAACACCGGCGGGGCTGCGCGAGGACATTCCGCGCAACATCGCAAAACGCTTCGAAATCCGCGGAGACGCGAGGGTCGAAGCTCTCATCGCGGACGACGTTGAATATCCGACGGACGCCGTTTTCCTGCTGCGAAACACCATCGCGATCAGCGCGATGATGCCGGGCATTGAAACGGAAGGTGGATTTATTTTTACTCAATCCGGCATGAAAACCTCTATTCCCGGAGTTTTTGCCGCCGGAGACTGCACGGGAACTCCTTACCAGATTGCGAAAGCGGTCGGGGAGGGAAACATAGCAGCGCTATCCGCCGCAGAATATTTAGACACAAAATGAAACGAAAGGAGCAAATTCTGATATGGCTATTTTTCATTTGACTGAGAGCGATTTTGATACCATTACCGGCGAGGGACTCTCTCTTATTGATTTTTGGGCTGACTGGTGTCCGCCCTGCAAGATGCTCGCACCCGCTGTTGAGGAACTGGCTGAGAGGCTGGACGGAACGGTTCGCGTATGCAAGGTTGACGTTGACTCGCAACCGAAGCTCGCGGAGCGGTTTGGGGTGTCCAGCATACCCACAATAATCATCATCCGTGACGGCGTTGAAATCAACCGCGGCGTCGGTGCTATGCCTATTGAGAGCCTTGAGGCGCTTTTGGGATAACAAATACACAAGGGAATTGCCTTTCCCTCCAATCCTTAAAGCCGTGAAGCAACTGCTTCACGGCTTTTCATTTCACTGCATTTATGCTCTTAGTATAGCCTAATATATTTCTGCCTAATATTCTTGCTTGCTCTAATCTGCGAGGCTGGCTTAAAATATCGCCGGGCTTGTCGGCAACAGCAGTAACGCCATTTATTTCAGCCGGAACACATAAAGCGCCGCTTGAAAGATAAAAGTTGTAAATTATATTAATTACAATCGCTTGTCCCCCTCCTTGCCCTCTGCCAACTGCAATAGCTCCGCCTAATTTTCCTTTGAGCGACCCGGTTTTATTTCCATAGGTTCGGTCAATAACCGCTTTAAGTTGAGCGGGTACATTTCTCCAATATGCGGGAGCAGATATAATAACTGCGTCACATTTCTCATAAGCACTATATATTTCATTCATATCATCGTTAATGCAGCAGATTTTTCTTTCAATACAAGAATCACACCCCGTGCATGGCTCGATTCTTTTTTCCGAAAGCAAAATCCTTGTTACATCCCAATGTGCTTCAACAAAAGGTTTAATGCGGCGTCTAATAGGATTTCAGAATTTCCACCTTTGCGTGGTGTCCCCGATATACCAAATATGTTCATATCAGCGCTCCTTCAACTAAATAAATTTCCATATTTCATTCAATTTCTTTATTTCATAGGTAGGTTTCGCATTTGTATGATTGTCTTTACTATTTTCGTTAAACCAACAACTATCAATACCCGCATTACACCCGCCTTGTATATCCGCTGAAAGTGAATCGCCGATTATAAGCATTTTTGCTTTTTCGGCTTGCGGAATATTTGAAACCACGTATTCAAAATATTTTGTGTCCGGTTTTTGAAACCCTACAACTTCAGAAACAAAAAAATCCGAAATGTATTCTTTGATAAGTGAATGTTTTATTCTTGTTTCCTGCGTCGCTAAAATACCGTTTGTAATAATATAAATTTTTTTATTACATAAAGTTATTTCTTTGCATATTTCCAAAGCGCCATCAATTAAAAATGTGCCTTTTCCAAGTTCTATGAGATATTTTTTATTAAAATTCTCTGCGTCGTAACTGATACCAAAATTTTTAAATAAGCGCGAAAATCTCAATATCTGTAAATCATCCTTTGATATTTCGCCTTTTTCATAACTCTCCCAAACTTGTGAGTTTATTTCCCTGTATTTTGTCCGTATGTTTTCTGAATAATCGAATCCACAATTAACAAACATTGTTTTCAAGGCGTTAGCTTCTGCCATGTCGTAATCATACAGCGTCCCGTCTGCATCAAATAAGAATATATCGTATTTTTTCATAATTACCCCTCTATTCGTTGAGCTTTTTCGGCGACGGCTCCAATGATTTTCTTGTCCTTTCCATTTGCTCAATGGTAAAGCGCGCTCCCTCTCGCTCTTTGGACCTTCGTGATTCCGGCGCTAACGTATCTGATTTGTTGCTCCTACATATTCATTTGTCTCTCTACATTCATAGGGTCTTTCTCCAAATGACTATGTGCGATAACCATACCATCATAATCTCTGTTAATCCTACAATACTATATTCCCCTCCAATCAGTCAACTTTTTAACAACCTATCTTTTTTAGTTGTGTTGCCGGAAAATATGATGTATAATAAATTATCATTTATCCAGTGATATACCGGGTTCAGCGATTTCCTGTCGGGGCGGAGCTATGCTTTCGGCTTGGCGGGACAAATACAATATTATTTGTTATGGAAAGGAACACATTTATGAGCGGAAAAGCCGATTTTGTGCATGTTGGCCTTACAGTAGCCAGCATTGATAAAACTGTTGATTTTTATACAAAGTATTTGAATTTTGAACTGATGCGCCGCGGCCAGTTTGGCGCGGGTTTCATCGCGGCTCAGCCGGCCCTTTATCGTCAGAAAGAGGAAGTTTATGCTGATAACGCATTCCTGAAATCCCCCAACGGCTTCGTCCTTGAGCTGTTCCAGTTCAGCGACATGCTGCCCGAGCAGGAGCAACTTTGGAACAGACCGGGCTATCATCACATCTGCGTCATCGTGGAAGATCTCCCCGGACTTTACAAGAGAATGGCCGCTGACGGAGTCGAATTCTTCTTCGAGCCAGGCGCCATGGGTCCCCCGGAAAACAATCACCACTGGGTATTCCTGAAGGATCCCGATGGCAACATGATTGAGCTGCAAGACTAATTAACCGCGAATCTCTTTATGTAAAAGTAGAGCTGCATAGTTGGAGCCTATTGACATAATAGTCACAGCGTTTTTTAGCGACTTAACGCTTCGCCATGTTATCACTGGATGGGACAGGGCAAGTATTTTTATCTCTCCAAATCGACGGCTTGATGCCACATAAGGGCAAAACCGTCAATAAACGGGGGGGGGGATAACGAAAGAGCACATATATCATTGCAAGCATCGTCGTCGCGGACTTCCCGAAGTTCGCGACGATTTTCTTTTTAATCACCGCTTCCATCAGAATAACGCTCAAAAATCAAAAAAGCCGACACCCTCAGCACTCTGATAAAAGAAAGCTGTCACCATAAAGTTTACGGAGTAAAACGCCGTCGCCCTGAAGTGGTAAAGTAAAAAACCGTCACCCTGAACGAAGCGAAGGGTCTTTTTTCAAGATTCTTCGCTTCGTTCAGGGTGACTCAATTGGTTCTTCTATCAGAGGGTCTTTCGGACGCCGGACTTTTCGGTTTTGAGCAAACGCATTCCACAAATTTCTTATCCCGCGCTGTCTATTCGCTCCCTTTCCAACCACGCAACCGTTCCTTCTATAGATTCGAATATACTTCGGGGACAAAATCCCAATTCCCGACCGGCTTTCGCATACGAGAAATTGTCATTGGAGCCAAGCGTCTCGAGCGCGTATTTTGTGAAAAGCGGACGTTTCCCCTCCCGTAAAACCTTCTTTTCCATCATCGGAACCACCAATGCGGCGAGCCATATGGGAACAACAGGGCATATCCGCGGCCCGTCACCCGTGATAAGATTCACCGCCCGGAAGATGTTCGGGAGTTTGCCGTGATGCCCCGACAGGATGTAAGTTTCTCCGAGCCGCCCTTTGTCAATTGCGGCGACAACAGCCTGCGACACATCGCGTACATCAACCAAATTGTATCCCGCCCAGATTGACGCGGGCAGCCTTTTTTCTATGTAGGCCTTGATAACCGCGACGACATGGTTGTTGCCATTGTCACCCGGGCCGATTATCCCCGAGGGATGCAGGACGATTGCGGGAAGCCCTCTTTTTTCCACACATTCCATGACATAAGCGGCGGCCTCGGCCTTCGTTTTTGCGTATCCTCCGCTCACACTGTCCTCCGAAAAAATCTTGGTCTCCAGAATTTGCTCCCGATTCGGCTTTTCAGGAATTGCGTGGACGCTGCTTATATAAATGAACCTGTCCGCGTGATATTCCAGCGACAGTTCGGCCATGTTTTTTGTCCCGTCGACATTCACCGCGCGCATTTGCGGCGGCACATGCGATGTGATGTCAATAATTCCCGCCGCGTGAATCACAATGAGCCTGCGCCCATCTATTTCGGCAAACAGCACGCGCAGGGATTCCACGTCCCGCACATCGCCGAACACCGTTTCCACGCCTATTTCTTTGATGAATCCTGTGTCCTCACCGGGAAGCACCAGCCCCCGCACAAATTTTCCTTCTTCCGTCAATTGCCGGGCAATTGTCCGCCCGAGATGGCCGTTCGCGCCCGTTAAAATAACCAGTTCGCTCATCATTCGCGCACCTCTCTTCTCTCTGTATTTTTTTGGAACAGCACCGGATTACATCTATTGCAAGCAACCATCAATGGCTCGGCAACTGCGTCGGTTCCAATGAGTCAGGGAGTTGTCGAGATGCGCGTCCGCAAATTTTTAAGCGGGACTCGCACCTGTCACAAGCGCCCAGGCGTGCAGCCCGAATGTTGCGCTTTGACCAGCTTTGGTAGTAACTGTCCGCGACGATAAGCCTGAGTCGATATTAAGCTCGCCCTTTGCGCCGCGCGCTCTCGCCTCCCGCTCCACTTCCTGTTCTGCGGCTTCCTGCGCGAAGGCTCTCGCTTCGTCGAGAATTTTAAATCTTGTTCCTCCCGACGGCGTATAAACCGTATATCCCGTCACGACACCATTGATAACGATGGGTGATATTTCCACCTGCACATCGACCCGAATTTCAGCCAACGCAGCACCCACGGCGTTTGCAACCTCCGCATGTTCGGGTATCACGCACTGCGCACCCAATGCCTTCGCAACGCGCGGCAGGAACAGGTGAATCGGCGCACCGGCTCCCACGAGAGTGTAGGGCGTCGAAAAATCAATATTCAAAATACCCGGAGCCGCATTTTCTCTCCAGTTGTTTTTCACAAGCAATTCCATCTGGCTGTCCAATCCGCGCGAAAACACATTCGGGTATTTGTCACTCAGCATCGCGGACAAGACGCCGAAATACATTTTTTCGCACACGGCATCATAGGCCTTTTGGACTAAATCGTCAATGCTTCCGCCCCAAAGCTCGTCGAGGTTCCTCAGGAAAAACTTCGCCAGCAGCTCGGAGGCCTCCTTATCATAAATAGAATAATCGCCCGAAATATGCATCATGTCTGTGGGTGTCAATCCGCTGCGTACAATCAC
>JGI994J12354_10004736_pt1 | contig 12076 bp, 17 predicted proteins | sample IntmicLarv3ML3BL_FD_12354 | JGI IMG/M metagenome (IMG submission 12354) | reverse complement strand
TGAGTCGCCAAAAATGGGCGCTTAGCTCAGCTGGGAGAGCGCTTGCCTTACAAGCAAGATGTCACAGGTTCGAGCCCTGTAGTGCCCATTTATTTTGCCTTATTCAAGCAGGTAAATGCCTGATTGCTCGATATATGCAGTATGAAAATTTAATGAGGGATTTAGTTATCCCAAGCGCATGAAAGTTAAAGGGTTTACTTTTATCATATAATGCGCCCGAGTGGCGGAATTGGCAGACGCAACGGACTTAAAATCCGTCGGTAGCAATACCGTGCCGGTTCGAGTCCGGCCTCGGGCATAAGTAAAATCAAGGATTCTCGCTTATCTTATAAAAAAGATCAGCGAGGATTTTTTTGTGCCCCTTTAAGTTTTGTAAATGTCCCTGTTGTATTATATTGTTTTAGGCGGCAGAATTTTGAATAAAAGATTGAGAATACCGGCTTTTAATATTTATTTTGCGCCTAAAGCCGCAAGAACAAATAATGGCAGAACGGCTTTACTTTGATATTATGAAGATAATATAGAAGAGTTGGAAAATATAGATATTTAGTTTAGGCCGTAGTGAGTATTGCTTTGTATGCTTGAGAACAAGAAAAGGGAGAGCTCATGAAGAAATCGCTTGTTTTACCGAGTTTAATTATGTTGTTTTTATTCGCATTATCAACAGGTGGCTGCGGGGCGAAATCTTATAGCTCGGCTCAGTCGGAAAGACCGGCTTCCACAGTGCGTAAAGAGCCGGATACTATTGAGAAATTTTCTTATTATCTGGATGAACGCCTGCCACAGGAAGTGCGCGATATTGTTATGGAAAACAGAAGGCATTTATCGCCAGCCAGAGAAGTCGGTATTTTTTGTATTCGGAAAATATATATTTGAGAAAATAGGTGAGCAATTCTATACTGACATAAATGGTGAGAAATACGAGCTCATTTCTGTAGATAATGAAACTCCCGGTCTTTTGCCGTATCTGGATAAAAACGGCAATGTTGTTTGGATTATCGGGAAATACTCTATGGATGAGAAAAGCCAGGCAGTTCATATGCTGCTGTATTAATGAAGGAAGCGGCAATACTGTTGAAGACAATGTGAAATTTGCGGTCATCAATTCAGGGCGCATCAAATCAGGAATTATGACAATGTACTCGGAATATGAAAAAAACGGAGTCAAAATAGCCGAGTCCCTTTTTTAAAAGCCTTTCGTGGAGCCGGAGGATGACATGTTTGAAGGCATGAGAAAAAACGGGCAAAATCTACAGGGGGAAGATATTGTTGTTGTAGATTTGAGGCACGGAGGAGGCGGAAACTCTCGATATGCCAGAAGCTGGCTGGAAGGCTATCTGGGGCATGGAATAGACACTTCGCGGGGAGTATTTAATTCCCGCCGCACAGAAACTACCTATTATACCTCGTTTTTTGTGCACCCTGATAAGCATGTGTATATAAACGATTTTGGAAGTTATGAAAACTTTATGGAAACAGGTGAGTATCAAGGCTGGAAAGAGCCGTCAAAAAGCATCACTATGCCCCATGCCAATAAAGATACAATATTTATCGTTCTGGCAGACCACAATACAATGTCGTCCTAAGAAAGTTTTGTGGATTATTTGCGCCAAACCGAAAATGTTATTGTTGTGGGAACTAATACAGGCGGTTTATTTATGACAGGCAGCATAATAGATATGAATTTGCCTTTAGCAAAATGTCTTTTACCTGTGGATATAATTTCCACCTTGAGCCTGATTTAAGCTCTATGGAAGGTATAGGTATTCAGCCGGATATTTGGGCGCCGTCTGTTGACTGCCTGGATAGGGTGCTTAAATTTATTGAAAACAATGATTTGAAGAAATGAAAATTCATATGCAATAACAGAAAATTATGAATAAAACAAGCGCCGCCGCATTATATTAATAAGTAGAAATAAATGTGAAAAGTTTAATTGGAAATTTTTAATGTTTCGCGCTGCAAAAGCAATAAACTTAAGGCTTGGCACAATGTCATATAATTGTGTAAAAACATATCGTTTTACATAGGTGTTTTGTGCAAATTTACATATTGGCGACGAAGTTTCGCAGCGTTTCAAATTCAGGCGGTAAAAAATGTTTTATAATTTAAATCTTCGCACTTGATTTTTATGTATTATTATGCTTTAATGATAATGTCTTTTATGCAATGTTAAATAGTCGCAGTATGAAGTTTGCGGCGTTGATATGTTGCATAAGAATTAATATTTTCAGTGGGAGGAGTTATTAATGACAGAAACAAAAAAAGGATTTTTCAGTGACTGGAAGGTTCATGTAATGTGTCTCGCACTTGTTCTTGTTGCGGAATTCATTGGCAATAAATCTTTCAAGTTCGGAATGGTTAGCTTTACACTGCTGCCAATGCTTTATGTTCTCATTATCGGTCTTGTGTTAGGTGGACTTAAGTTAATCGACCTTGACTCAATGAAAACAGCTTCACCTTATATCGGTATCTCCGTTATGTGGCTCACAGCTAAAATGGGCGCACAAATCGGCCCTAACATCGGCGCTATTATTGCAGCCGGTCCGGTTCTTATTCTTCAAGAGATCGGTAACTTAGGTCCTGTATTCTTGTCAATGCCTGTGGCCGTTTTTGTTTTCAAAATGGGTCGCCAAGCTGTCGGCGCAACATTCTCTATCTCTCGTGAAGGCGGTATCGCTATTATCGGTAGCCTTTACGGTCTTGACTCTCCAGAGGGCCAAGGTGTTATGGGTGCTTACATAACTGGTACAGTTATCGGCACAATCTTCAATGGTATTATGGCATCCCTTATGCTTTCAACAGGTATTTTCAGTGCGGACGCTCTTGCTATGGCATCAGGTACAGGCTCAGCTTCTATGATGACTGCTGCGCTTGCTCCTATAGTTGAAGCATTCCCGGACAGAGCCGGCGAGCTTCAGGCTTACGCATCAGCAAGCCAGATTCTTACATCAGGCAGTGGTCTTTATGTTAACCTGCTTTTAGCTCTTCCTCTTGCTAACTGGCTTTATAAAGTGCTTGGCGGAGCTGAAAAACATGCAGCGCACGAGGCCGCTAAAGCTGCGAAAAAATCTAAATAGGGGGGGTTAAAATAATGAGCGATGATAATAATAAAAACAATCAAAATAAAGAATATACTCGCGAAGATCTGAAAAAAGCTGTTATCAGAGATGCTGACGATTTTCAAGATGAGTTTGAAATGGTTGCCGAAGAAGTAGAGCTTAAAGGCGATGTAGATATTAAAGATCTTTGGATTGTAAGGATTAAAGTTCTCGTTATTTCCGGTGTATTTGCTGCTATCGGTAATGTTATAAACACTGGAAAAGGTGCTAATCCTATGTCCTTCCAGGCTGCGCTCCCAGCGCTTTTCATGATGTTTGTTATAGTAGTTCTCGGCTGTGCAGCGGATGACTTTATGAGAATTAAATTCAAGATTACTGCTCCTAGTATTCTTTATATTTCTTTAATTTCCATGATCTGCGGTATTCCGGGATTCTTACCTTTTGCAGAGTATTTTGTAGCTGAAACTAATAAGTTTGGTCTTTTACCACTTTGTACTCCAATACTCGCTTATGCAGGTATTGCACTTGGTAAGGACTTAGATGACTTTAGAAAACAAGGTATTGCAATTGTTGCTGTTGCATGTATGGCATTTGTTGGCACATATATGGTATCCTTGATAGTTGCTGAAGTTCTCTTAAGACTCTTTGGTGTAGCATAATTTAATTATTAATCAAACCGGCTTCTCAGGAAGCCGGTTTTTTTATGCAAAAAAATCACCCGCCATACAACGGGTGATTTTGAAATTTGGTGAGATAATTATTATTTCATAGCGTCTTTAATTACTCTTGCGGCATTGGTGTAGGCAACCTTTTCAATTTCGCTTTCGGTAAAGCCGGCTTTTTTAAGCTCATCAAACAGCATTGGGATTTTATCAACGCTGTCAATTTCAAGCTCGCCTGTGATACCGTCAAGGTCGGAGCCGAGAGCAACAACTTCTATACCGGCTAAATTTTTCATTTTAAGGGCATGCTTGGCCATATCAGTTATTTTTGATTTTTGAGCAGTGATATCAGGATCTAAGAAGCCAGGAGCAAAGTTGATGCCGGTGCAGCCGCCGGTTTCAGCAAGGGCCTTAAGCATTTCATCAGTAAGGTTGCGGGTATGAGGAGAAAGGGAGCGCAGGTTGGAGTGGGAAGCGACAAACGGCTTGCCATTTTTCTTGCAAATATCCACAACATCCCAGAAGCCCGCATCGGAAAGATGAGATACGTCAACTAGCATACCCATTTCATTCATTCTGTTTACAACCTCTTTGCCGAAAGGCGTAAGATTGGTAGCTTGTGTTGCGGGGTCAATTACATGAGGTAAGCCGTTGCAGTTAATACCATTCCAAGTGAGTGTAATTAAACGCACGCCTTTTTCATAAGATTTTTCAAGATTGGCCATATCATTTTCAATAAAGCGGCCATCTTCAATAGTGAGGAAAGCAGACATTTTGCCGGCTTTTTCATTAGCTATCATATCATCATAGTTTCCGGCGAAAGCAATTAAATCGCTGTTTGCCGCAAGATCATCATGGAACTGCTCTGAAAGGCGGTTTATGTATTCCCAGTCGGTCATAGGCGCTATTCCTGCTTGCTTCCAAGAGCCTTCCCCCGGGAGAAGGAACATAGCGAAAAACTGAGCAAGAGCCCCTCCTTTTTTCATACGGGTAAAGTCTACGGAAATAGAGTTGCTGAGCAGAGATTCTGTATCGCTTTTTTGCATAAACCTCATAAGCGTATCACAGTGCATGTCGATAAATTTCATAATTGCCTCCCTTTGGTTAGTATTTTGCCGTAATTATGCAAACTTTTGCCCATATAAATAAAGGGCGGAAAAGTTCATACAGTAAGTATTCTTATCTAATTTTACTAATAATTCGGCGTATGCGCAATAGGATATTTTATGATTATATAGCGGGTAGAAACGCAGATATTTCAATTGAGAATTTTAATAATGTGCAATAAGGTTTAAATTTAGAGATATTTCTAAATAGATATTGACATATGTGCTTAATAATTATAAAATGTATTTAGAAACAATTCTAAATAGCGTGGTGATTTTGTGGGATTTCATGAAACATTTAAAGCTCTGGCGGACCCAGCCAGGCGGCAGATACTGATGCTTTTAAAGGAAAGAGAGCTTTCAGCAGGGGAGATAGGCCAACATTTTGAAATGAGCGGTGCAACTATATCGTATCATTTATCTCAGCTTAAAAATGCGGGGCTTATTTTTGAGAGGAAAGAAAAGAATTTCATTTACTACCAGCTTAACACTTCTGTTTTTGAAGAGGTTATGCTGTGGCTGGCACAATTCGGAGGTGTTGATAATGAAAACAAAAAATAATATTACGCTGATATTAACAACAATAATAACGCTGCTGCCTGTTTTACCGGGGGTTGCCCTATATGGCAGCTTGCCTGAGCAGATTCCTACGCATTTTAATTATACAGGTGAGGTTGACGGATATATGCCTAAGAATATTGTGGTTTTCGTTTTGCCGGTTGCGCTTGCTCTGCTTAATGCGTTTGTGAATTTTGCAATCAAAACAGACCCAAAAAGGAATAATACAAATGAAATTATGGTGGCAATAGGAAAGTGGATAATTCCTTTTGCATCTTGCATTTTTATGCCTATAAGTTTACTATATGGAATAGGCTATGAAATACCTGTGAATATAATAGTTCAGGGTATGGTAGGGATTTTGTTCATTTTATTAGGTAATTATATGCCTAAAATAAGGCAGAACTATACCGTTGGTATAAAATTGCCGTGGACGCTTAATGATGAGAACAATTGGCATAAAACCCACCGTATGGCAGGCGTTTTGTACGTTGTTAGCGGCATTGCTCTTATTGCTTCCGCTTTTGCACCGGCGGCTCTTAAATATACTATAATTGTAATAATTATTTTGTGTGTAAGCGTTCCCTTCATATATTCATACTTATTATATAAAAAGGGAAATTAGATGGAAATCTGCCGGTTTTACCGGCGGAGCTTTCTATATTAAAAATAATATCGAGGGATTTTATGAAAAGATTCATAGTAGGCTATGATATAGGCGGTACAAAATGCTCTGTTGTGCTTTCGGATGCTTCAAACGGCATATGTATTATTGACAAGCGGTTATTTTTGACTGCATTGGGAAAAGATTATTCGGAGGTTCGCAAACTTCTGTTTGAGTATACCTATGAGCTGATAAATAAACATTCCCTTTCCCATAAAGATATAGCGGCCTTTGGCATAGGCTGCGGTGGCCCGCTGGACAGCAATTTGGGGATGATATATTCGCCGCCTAATTTGCCCGGTTGGGATGATGTGGCGATTTGTGAAGATATAGAGAAAGAGTTTGGCACGAAAGCCTATTTGCTAAATGATGCCAATGCCTGCGCGTTGGTTGAATGGAAGCTGGGGGCCGGCCGCGGTGTCAGCAATATGATATTTCTAACCATGGGAACGGGGTTCGGCGCAGGTATTATTGCAGGGGGCGCTTTGCTTGGCGGTGCAAACGGCATGGCAGGCGAGGTTGGGCATATTCGCCTTAAAGATAACGGGCCTGAAGGATATGGCAAAGCGGGCTCTATCGAGGGCTTTTGCAGCGGAGCAGGCATAGCTAAACAGGCGAAAAAGTATACAGAGGAGAAGCTCGCTAACGGTATAACGCCTAAGTGGATTGCAGATGGCCTGCCTATTGAGGAAATATCCGCAAAGGTAATAAGCGAATATGCCAAAGCCGGCGATGAATCAGCAAAAGAAATATTTGAAGCTGCCGGTAGAAATCTTGGCTTGGCGTTGGCTATGCTGATTGATATATTTAACCCTGAGCGCATAGTAATCGGCGGAATATTCATGCGCTGTGAGGATTTGCTCCGTAAAGCTATGGAGGAGTCAGTTAAAAGTGAGGCTCTGGAGTTTTCCCGTAGGGCTTGTGAAATTCTGCCTGCTAAAACAGGTGAAGATTTAGGCGATTTAGCGAGTGTTATGACGGCATGTTACCAAATGGATATTGAATGTGAGCCGTTATCTTATACCGAAAAACCGGAGGTTATGGAGCATTTTGAGAGCCTGTTCAGGCGCTATTCGTCACTTTTGCCTGTAAAAGAAAAGATTATGCAAGGCTATTGCTATATGGTAAACGCCTACAAAAACGGCGGAAAGCTGCTAATATGCGGCAATGGCGGCTCGGCGGCTGATGCAGACCATATTGTAGGCGAGCTGATGAAGGGCTTTTATAAACGCCGTGATTTAAGCTCTAAGGATATTGAGATTTTGGGAGAAGTAGGGAATAAGCTGCAAGGCGCTCTGAGTGCAATTGCTTTAACGCAGCATAACGCCTTATCTACGGCATTTGCAAACGACGCAGATCCAACGCTGGTATTTGCGCAGCAGGTTTATGGCTACGGCAAGAGAGGCGATGTGCTTTGGGCGCTGTCGACCTCGGGCAATTCAAAAAATGTAGTGCATGCTGTAAAAACTGCAAAGGCTCTTGGGCTGCGCACAATCGGCATGACAGGCGGAAACAAAAGTGAGCTTACGGATATATGCGATATTTGCATAAATGTTCCGGGAGCTAAGGCGGCTGAAGTGCAGGAATTGCATTTGCCTGTATACCACACTTTATGCGCTATGCTGGAAGAAGAATTTTTCTAATATTAAAAGCAGTCGGTTAATAAACACCGGCTGTTTTTGCGTTTATTATGTTTAAAAGCAAACCATCAGTCGAAAAACGCTCGTTTATTGCGGAAAATTCAGACTGATGATATAATTAATGCAATAAATATTTTGCGGAAGGAGTGGCATTATGGCAATTAAAAATCCAAATCAAAAGCTACATGAAAGCAGGAATATGCCCAGAGTGGAAATACTTGATGACCCGAAGACAATTGATAAATGGGGCGGCCCTGCAAAAATGCTTCTGGCGCCTCCGATTGAGTATGACGGGCTTATGAAAAAGATACCCGAAGGCAATGTTATTACGGCAGACCGCCTGCGGGATTATCTGACTCAAAAATATGAAGCGGATTTTGCCTGCCAGCTTACAGGTGGCATATTTGTAAACATTGCCGCCCATGCCAGCGAGGAGCGCGGAGGGGAAGATGAAACGCCTTGGTGGAGAACGCTCAAAAAAGACGGCGAGCTTAATGAAAAATACCCCGGAGGTATTGAAAACCAAAAATTTAAGCTGGAATGTGAAGGCTATGAGGTAATTCAAAAGGGTAAAAGATATTTCGTCAAAGATTATGCGGAGAAACTTTTTGACATCAATGCAGAGAAGTAAATTATTGAAAATAGCAGGTATAAATAGTTAACAATTATGCGATATAGGAGGAATTGCCATGGCCAGAGAAAAATTGCCGCCGCTTTCAACACCGGAGGAAATATTTCAAGTATTAAAGGGTGAGGACTATAATACGGCACTGTCTCTTCATGAATTGGGAAAGAGCCTAGGCTGTAAAATAGAGGCGAAAACAGGCGCGCGCAGCTACAAAGTCGTATATTCGCTTACAAAGCCTAAAAAGCGGGCGCTGTTTACCATAGAATGTAATGCTGTGGAATGGCAGGTAAAGGCAAATCTTTTCCGCATAGGGTTTTATGAGCCGCAGGTTGAAGGCGGCCCCGATAAAATAAAGCAAAGCATAAAGGATACCCGCGCCTGTGTAGAGTGTAACCCCGGCTGCAAAGGGCGCGCAAGCTATGTAATAGACGGGGAAACTCTTTTGCCATGCTATGGCAGCGGGCATTATATTAAGGGCCTTGGCGCAGATGAGTGGGAATATCTTGAAGAGCTTATTGTTCTGGAGAGCAAAGTATAAAAATCTAAACAATAAAAAAGCCTGCTGAATGTTATTTTACATGAAGCAGGCTTTTGCTATACTATTTTATAATTTAGTTACCATTTCAAATCTATCCTGTAATTTTTCTTTAAAAATATTGCGGATTTCAGCTAAAACCTTTTTATCTAAATCTTTTTTACTGAGCATGAACATATTTTTCTCCTCAGAATAGATAAAGAAGCCGTTTTGAGTTTCACTTACTAAAGATAAACTATCATAGCTTAAATTAACATTGGATTTAATACCGGTATTATCAACATTTATTTTTAAACTATCTTTCAAAAAATTATATTCATATGTTATATCGCTGTTTTTAAAAAGTTTCCTATACTGTATTTTAGGTTTTTGCCTGAAAAACACAAAAAATAAAACCGCAGCAAGAAAGAAGAAAAAATAAATCAAATTATTGAGAAACTGCTGGAAATTAACCCTGAACAAAAAATTGAGCAAAATATTCGTACTGAATAAAAAAATAACCATAAGAACGGTATTTCTCAAAACAGATTTGAAATTCTTACGAAAATTAAGTTTGGAAAAATCTTCAAAAGTTTCAAAATCAATTCCGCTGTTCACAGTAACAATAGAAGAGCCGCTCATATTCCACCTCATCAAAAGCACAATATTTGTTTGTTTATTAATGGTAAGTATATCATTAATTCGGCGTTTTAGCAAACTAAAATAGGGATTTTTAATGAAAATGCTTTTTCCTGCAAAATGCCTGGGCAAAGCAGAATCTGAACGGCGCTGTGAACGTAAAACAAGATATATTTAACGATAAACATAAAAAATATCTTGACTTTCATAGTTTGCTCTGTTATGCTTTAGCAAAAGGAGGTTTTAAAATGAATGATATTCAAGAAAAAATCGCTAATACAGGTAAAATGGTTTCCGTCATGCTGTTTATTGTATGCGCTTTAAGTGCAATTGCTATGATTTCATTTTTAGCGGGAATAGGGGTTATTTTATTCTCAAACGAGGCGCTTCCGGCTTCTTTGCAGGCGTATTTTGGCGGCGCAGCTTCTGCAATAAGCGTGGAGCTGTTACAGGCGGATACGCTTATTTTGCTGTTTATATTTGGCGTTATCAGATCCGGGATTATTTTTTCTCTGTTATTTATTTTGCATCGCATTTTCTCAGATATAAGCCGCAGTTACACGCCTTTTGAGAAAAAGCAGGCACGCAGGATGAAAAAAGTCGCCGTGATTGCACTGATACTTGGCATTTCTGAATATGTTTTTGAATCAATCGCACAAAGCGTTTTAAATAGAGCAACGGCTGGGAGCATAGACCTTATATGGTTTGTGCTGGCTGTTGTAATTTACTGTATGGCGCAGATTTTTGACTATGGCTGCCAGCTTCAAAGCCAGTCAGATGAAACATTGTAGGGAGGGGTTATTGTGGCTATTATTTTACGTTTAGACCGCATGATGGCGGATAGAAAAATTTCTCTAAACGAACTGGCGCAAAAGGTAGGCATTGCAAATGTTAACCTTTCCAATATAAAAACAGGCAAAATAAGCGCAATACGCTTTTCAACCCTCAACGCCATTTGCGATGTGCTGGATTGCCAGCCGGGAGATATACTGGAGTTTAAAAGGGATGAAAGCATAAACACAAAGGAGAGAAATGCTTGAGATGCAAAAAGAAAGCAGCCAGAGCAATTCTATTTTGAGCATTATAAGGGGGTGGAAAATGCAGGAATATATTATTCGAGAAATGCGCGTGGATGAATATTATTTGCTGGAGGATTTTTTATATGAGGCTATTTTTCAAAAGGATGAAAATAAGCTGCTCCCCAGAGAGGTTATAAAGCATCCGTCGCTTAATGTATATATTGAAGATTTTGGTGCCCGGCCGCATGATTATTGCCTCTGCGCTGAAATAGGGGAGAAAGTAGCCGGCGCTGTATGGGTTAGGGTTATTAACGGCTTCGGCCGGGTTGATAATGAAACCCCTGAGTTTGCAATATCCTTATATAAAGAATACCGCGGCAGGGGAATCGGAACGGCGCTTATGGCAAATATGCTGAAGCTCCTTGGCGAAAAGGGTTATAAAAAAACATCTCTGGCAGTTCAGAAGGACAATTACGCCTTGAGAATGTATGAGCATTTGGGCTTTCAGCGCATTTCAGAAAGCAAAGAGGAATACATTATGGAATATTATTTTAGTTAGCAGGTTAAACAGTTCAGATACTTCTTTTATACTCTGCATTTTGTCCATAACTGCACCGCCTGAAATAATAGATAATCATTATGGTGATATAATATCACTTTCCGTAGCGGAAGAGTCAATAAGCAAATATTTTCAATGGAGGATTAGTATGAAATGTGAAAAATGCGGCACTGCGGTTACTAAAACATTATCAGACAACTGCGTAAGCAGAGTCGGAAGACATAAAACAACCGCATATTACTGCGGGCATTGTGATGAAATATTTATATTGGATAAATACAAGGATATTATAGATAAGCATAAATATGACGGTGAGCTTTCCTGGCTTAGGGATTCAAAAGGCCAATAAAAAAAGCAGAACAGCTAAATATCTGCTCTGCGGTGTGGTTATGAAATATTCTTTTTACCGAAACCATTTGTTCAGCTTCTGCAAAACAATATCCACATCAATGGGTTTTCCCACATGGTCATTCATTCCGGCATCGAGGCATTTTTGTATGTCCTCGCTAAATACATTGGCTGTCATGGCGATGATGGGGATGCTGCCTGCATTTGGAACAGGTAATTCGCGGATTTTTCTGGTGGCTTCATACCCGTCCATTTCCGGCATGTGAATATCCATCATAATAATATCAAAACCGTCGGAATTATTGCTGAAAATATCAACTGCTTCCAATCCGTTTGAAGCGCAGATAAATTCAAGCCCTGTATGGGCAAGCAATGCTATAACTATTTCCTGATTTATTTCAATATCCTCAGCCATAAGTGCGCGCTTTCCGGCAAATATATTATCTGAGGAGATTGCAGCTGAGGTTTCTCCCGCACTGCCGGTTGAATAGGCGAGCATATCTTTTTCGGTATCTGCGGATTTGTGTGCCGCATTATATTTTGCTTTTATTGTGAATTTAAAGCATGAGCCTTTTCCCAGCTCCGAATCAATCCAAACAGTGCCGCCCATAAGCTCAACAATGCTTTTGGATATAGCAAGGCCCAGACCTGTTCCGCCGAACCTGCGGGAAATATTA
>JGI994J12354_10004735_pt1 | contig 12079 bp, 9 predicted proteins | sample IntmicLarv3ML3BL_FD_12354 | JGI IMG/M metagenome (IMG submission 12354) | reverse complement strand
TGGTCAGACGGAGAAGCCTTTTCGGCTGACGATATAATATTTACAATCGAGTTGATAAAAAATCCTGCGACTGGATCTTCTTTATTTAATAGCTGGAGAAACGTTGAAGTCAAGAAAACGAATGATTTTGAAGTTTCTTTCACGCTGAAAAATGCGTTGGCATCGTTTCCATTTACGCTGAATTTTGGGATCTTGCCATCTCATATATTAAAAGATGTCAAGCCGGCTGACTTGAAAAGTATGTTTTCAAACAATCCTGTCAAAGTGGTTGGTACTGGCGCATTTGCATATCGCGATCAAGATGTTCTGAACAATGGTCAAATTACGCTGAAATTTGTTGCTAACGAACGTTATTTTCGTGGCAGCCCGCGTCTGAGTTTGTTAACTATTCGAACTTATGCGACGAGCGAGGATTTATTAAAGGGTTTTCAGCGTAATGAGATCAATGTTGCAGCTGGACTTAGTATAAACGAAGCTGTGCAATCGTTGCAAATGCCGAATGCAAAGCTAGTTCAACCACCGCTCGGTGATGGCGTTTTTGCCTTGTTTAATAATGATAGATCGATTACTAGCGAGTTGTCATTGCGTGAGGCGTTGCGCCTCGGTACGGATTTGACAGCAGTTCGCCAAGCAGTGATTCCTAAATCTGACAATGATATGGCATTGAATGCGGTTTCATCACTTCATACGCCGTTGACGCCAGGGCTAATGAGTGATGTCGATAAGCTAAGACAGCCCAGCTATAATTTAGAAACGGCAAGCGAAAAGCTCGAAGCTGCTGGTTGGAAATTGAATTCTGCTGGCAAGCGTGTTAAGGACGGCGAGCCTTTGGCACTGAACATTGTTACAGTGAAGGGCGCAGACTACGAGTCAGCGGCGAAGAATCTAGCGGAGCAATGGGGAAAACTAGGTATTGAGGTTGAGTTCACTGCAGCTGATCCTGCCAATATTCAGCAGAATTTTGTAATTCCGCGAGAATACGATGTGTTGGTTTACGAACTCCACATCGGGGCGGATCCCGATGTGTTTGCTTATTGGGCGTCGTCGCAGGCTACGGCGCGCGGTTTGAATTTTGCGAATTACAAATCAACACTAGCCGATATCAGCCTCAGTAACGCGCGTACTCAATTAGATGAAGGCCGTCGAAATGTTCGCTATGCTGATTTTGTTAGCAGGTGGTTGGCTGATGCGCCGGCGATTGCCTTGTATCAACCAAATTATTATTATTTGACAAATACAGACGTTGTTGGACTTAGCAACGATAAAACTTTATTTGAAAAATCTGCACGATTCGCAGACGTCCAAGATTTTACTGTCGAAACTCGCAAGTTTAAGGCAACGCCTTAAACTACTATGCGCAATATGTTATACTAAAAGAATGAGCATTAAATATTCTGGACCAGTCGTTCTAATTGTTATGGACGGCTATGGATTGAGTGATAATCCGAATGGCAACGCAATAATGACAGCCAATACACCGACGCTAGATTACATATCGAGCAATTTTCCAATGCAAAAGTTAAAGGCGAGCGGAACGGCAGTAGGATTGCCGACGGATGATGATATTGGCAACTCGGAAGTTGGTCACAATGCAATGGGCGCTGGACGAATTTATGCCCAGGGCGCACGATTAGTCAATGAAGCTCTCGATTCTGGCGCTGTATATCAGGGCGCCATGTGGCGTGAACTAGTTGATAATGTCAAGGACAATAACACATTGCATTTCATTGGCCTACTGTCTGACGGAAATGTTCACTCACATATCAAGCATTTATTTTCTATGTTAGATGAAGCTGCGAATAATGATGTGCAAAAAGTTCGCGTGCATATTCTTTTAGATGGGCGTGATGTTGATCCGACTTCGGCGCTTGAATATGTCGATAGCTTAGAAGAAAAATTGGCGCAGCTAAATGTCGACGGACACGACTATTCTATTGCAAGTGGCGGTGGGCGTATGCAAATTACTATGGATAGATATGAGGCTAACTGGCCAATGGTCGAAAAAGGTTGGCGTACACACGTTCTGGGCAAGGCTCGTCAATTCACGTCAGCTCGACAAGCAATTGAAGTTTATCGCACCGAAGATCCTGATATTATTGACCAAAATATACCACCATTTGTTATTGCACAAGATGATCAACCAATTGGCACAATTGAGGACGGCGATAGTGTGATCTTGTTCAATTTTCGTGGCGATCGTTCGCAAGAATTAGCGCTGGCTTTTGAGGGTGGCGAGAACTTCGATAAGTTCAATCGTGACCGCGTGCCGAATGTTCATTTTGCTGCATTATTGGAATATGATAGCGAACGACATATACCAAAAAACTTTCTGGTATTGCCACCAGAATTCGAACATACTCTGGGCGAAGTTATCTCAGCGAACGGCTTGCGTCAATTGGCAATTTCTGAAACTCAGAAGATAGGCCATGTGACGTATTTCTTTAATGGGAATCGCGCTGCAAAATTTAATGAAGATTTAGAAGAATATGTTGAAACCCCGTCCGATCGAGTGCCTTTCGACACTGCTCCAGCCATGCAATCAGCTGTAATTGCTGATAAGCTGAACGACCTTTTAAAGTTAGGTGAGTATCATTTTGTACGTATCAATTTCCCGAATCCAGATATGGTCGGTCATACTGGTAACTACAAAGCGACCATCAAAGCTATCGAGGCGGTTGACGTGGCGCTAGGTGAAATCCTGAAAGTCGTTGATGAAATGAACGGCATGGCAATTATCACTGGCGATCACGGTAACGCTGAAGAAATGTATGAACTGAACGGCGATGGATCAATCAAAGAGAAAGACGGTCGACCAGTTACCAAGACTGCTCATACTACTAATCGGGTGCCGTGTATTTTCTATGATAATACCGAAAATCGCGATAAATATGTTCTAAAAGAGGGCGATTTTGGTTTGGCGAATATTGCGGCAACAGTGGCACTCCTCGAGGGAATAGACAAGCCCGAACAGTGGTGCGAAGCGATGATCGAGCCAAAGTAATTGGAGGTGAATTGATTTGGCTATAATTTGAAAAGGGGAGAAAATGAGAATAGGCATAGATATAGATGGAGTGCTAACTAATACGGAGCAATTTTCTGTGGAGTATTTTAGTAAATATTGTGTTGAAAATGATATTGAATTTAATATTGGAACTAGCGACTATCGCTTAGAAAAAACATTTAATGTTAGCGAAGAGTACAGTAAAAGTTTTTGGGATAAGTGTTTGATACTCTATGCACAAACGGAAAAAGCGAGACTCTTTGCATCAGAAATTATAAAAAAGCTTAAAGATGATGGGCACGAGATATTTATAATAACTGCTAGATGGACGACTAATCAAGACGATGACGCGGGAAAGAATATGAGAGGAATAGTCAAAAAATGGTTGTCAGAAAACGACATAACACACGATAGACTAATTTTTTCAAAAGCAGAAAAAGAACAGAAATTGCAAGAAATTAAAGATTACAAGATAGATTTAATGATAGAAGATCACCCGAAAAACATAAATGAACTGTCCAGTATAATACCTGTAATATGCTTTAATAATAGTTATAACAGAGAGTGTAAAGGCAAGAATATTATTAGGTGCTACAGTTGGTATGACATATATTCTAAAATCAGAAGTATCTGGGTCGGCTAGAGAAATCTGGTATTGACTTTTTAGACATTATCGTGTACAATGATAATACGCGCATCGGGCGCCAGTTGCTAAAGTTGCGCGCGAGCTTCTTTTATGACTGCTGCCGAATGATGCAGTTTGCTCAACTCGTCATCGCTGATAGCTGGCGTTAAAATCTTCTCAACGCCGTGTTTGCCGAGTACTGTCGGTAGCGACAGATACACATCATTGATGCCATATTCACCGTGCAATAATACCGAAACTGGTAAAATCGACTTTTCATTGCGCAGAATCGCCTCGCAAATTCGCGCCACGCTCATACCAATACCGTAATAGGTTGCACCTTTGCGGTTGATAATTTCATACGCTGCATTTCGCACGGCGTCGCCAATAGCGTCATAATCACTGTCTGCCATAACGCCGCCGAATTGATCCGAAGCTTCGTTAATGTTCATTCCCGAAATTCGTACTAACGACCAGACAGGGAATTCGCTGTCACCGTGTTCGCCCCAAATCTGAGCATGAACGTTGTGACTGTCTATACCAAGTTTTTGACTCAAGAGATAGCGAAAACGTGCGGAATCCAGATTCGTGCCTGATCCGATAACACGATTTTTTGGAAAACCAGTAATTTCACGGAAAACATAAGCCATCGAATCGACTGGGTTACTAACAACAAGAACAATCGCATCAGGTGATTGAGAGGCAACTTGCCCAGCAATATCGCGCATAATAGCGGTATTTCGCGCGATCAAATCAACGCGAGTTTCGCCTGGCTTCTGATTAGTTCCAGCAGTGATGATTACGAGGTTAGAGTTGTGCGTGTCTTCGTAGGTGCCAGCATGAACGACTGATTCGGCGGCGAATGGCGAACCGTGCTCGATATCCATTGCTTCACCGGCAGCCTTTTCAGGATTGACATCTACCAGTACAATTTCGCTGGCGATACCTTTCATCATTAACGTGTATGCGATTGTCGAACCGACAAATCCAGCACCGATGACAGATATTTTTATTACAGATTTACTCATTTTGCCCTCCCTTAATTTCTTGATTAAATTTTAACATAAGAGGCTAGTTGAGTAAATAGAAAACCTTTGCTAAAATAGTTGCACTATGAGTAAAATTCAATCAATCAAAGCAAGACAAATTTTAGACAGCCGCGGCAATCCGACGGTTGAGGCAGATGTGCATTTAGAGGGTGGCTTTTGCGGTCGCGCTGCAGTTCCATCTGGCGCATCGACTGGTTCGGGCGAAGCACTTGAGCTGCGTGATGGTGGCGCAAAATGGGTCGGCAAAGGCGTTTCTAATGCGGTGAACAATATTAACGGTCCAATTGCCGATGCGCTAATCGGTCAAGAAGCCGACAATCAAGCAAAGATCGACCAGATTATGTTTGATTTGGACGGTACGGAAAATAAATCTAAGCTTGGCGCGAATGCAATTTTGGCAGTTAGTCTCGCAGTGGCAAAGGCTGAAGCCAAAGCTGAGGGTCTAGCTCTTTATCAATATATTGCAAAAATTACAGGGACGACAGATTTAACCTTGCCATTACCAATGATGAACGTAATGAACGGCGGCGCGCATGCGGGTTGGGCGACTGACATTCAGGAATATATGATCATGCCAGTTGGCGCACCGACTTTTGCTGAGGCGATTCGCTATGGTACGGAAGTTTTTCATGCGTTGGCGAAAATTCTGAAAGAAGAAGGTTACACGACAACTGTTGGCGATGAGGGCGGTTATGCTCCACGCGTCAAGAATGGCAACGAAGAACCATTACAGCTAATTTCGCGCGCTGTCGAAGCAGCGGGTTATCGTCTGGGTGAAGACATCGCACTGGCGTCTGACGCAGCGGCGAGTGAATTCCATAAAGACGGTTCGTATAAATTCAACGGAGAACTGCTCAGCACCGACCAGATGATCAATTGGTGGAGCGAAATGACGAGTAAATATCCTTTTGTATCAATCGAAGATGCTCTTAACGAGGCCGACTGGGCTGGCTGGACAAAATTGGCCACAGAGCTGGGTGATAAACAGCAACTTGTTGGCGATGATTTATTGGTGACGAACGTTAATTTACTGCAAAAAGCCATTGACGAAAAAGCTGGCAACGCGATTTTGATCAAGCCAAACCAAATCGGTTCGTTGACTGAAACCATTGCGGCTGTAAAATTGGCGCAAGAAAATGGTTTTAATACTGTTATGAGCCATCGTTCTGGTGAAACCGAAGACACAACGATTGCACATTTGGCGGTTGGTTTGAATACAGGTCAGATTAAGACTGGCTCATTGTCGCGCTCAGACCGTATTGCAAAATATAATGAACTTTTGCGTATCGCCGAAGTCGAACCGGATATGCCATTGGCAAAACCGTTCAATTAAATTCAAAGAAAAAACAGGCGTAACTTTTTAGCACGCCTGTTTTACGGTGCTCTTATTTAGCAATAAAGGCAAAATATATGTATTACCCATATCAAATACCGAGCGTATTAGACGAACTTTTCAGAAATAATATTACTTACAAGGAGCATAGAATTTCTTCGTTGGTGAAATATTGCTTTTGTATATGGGAAATGAATTCGCGTTCTTGCGTAGAAAATACTGTTAACAATACAGTTATTCCAGATGCTTGTATAGATTTGATAATAGATTTTTCAAATAACGAAATGTATTTTTCGGGGTTTAGTAAAGATACGAGGAGTATAGAGTTAACTGGAAATATTGATTTTCTGGGAATAAGGTTCAAACCGGGCGCTTTCTTTACGCTATTTAATATTTCGGCTGATCAAGTGATGGACAATCTTGTAAATTTTACAGACATAGACAGCGCAAATATTGATGAATTATTCAAAACAGACAACACAAAACAAAGATTGAAAATACTAGAAAATTACATTTTAGATAAAATAAGTAAAATTAGCGACAATAATGCGCATTATATTGAATTTGTGGATGAATTATACTCAGATTTGAGTGACGAAATGATTGATAATTTGTCGCCAAATAAATCAAGCAAAACAATTTATAGACACGCAAAAAAGATCTACGGTTTAACGCCAAAAAATCTAACCAATATTTTGAGATTACATTTTGTGATGAATGTATTATTTGCCGGAAACAAAACTTTGCTTGAAATTGCAAATGATTGCGGTTTTTACGATCAATCACATTTTATAAAAGAGATTAAAAAATATACATCTGTGTCGCCAGTGGCGTTGCTCTATAAATATAATAAATAATGTCCATTTTTTACAATACAGGCAAAACTAGAGAATGATACAATTACCTTGTTATTAATAAAAAGCAGGAGGACTTATGTACAAAACAATTACAACCAATATTATGGTCAAAGACGTCAAAGAAACAGTGGAATTTTACGAAGAAAAGTTAGGATTCAAGAAAATATTGAGCGTTCCAGAAACTGGCGAAAAGCTTGATTTTGCAATTGTTGGAAAAGACGAAATTTCAATTATGTTTCAAGAACAAGAGAATCTGCAAGCGGAATATCCGACGCTAAAAACAAGTAACATTAAACCTACTTTCACTTTATTTGTAACAGTGGAGAATGTAAATAAATTGTACGCCGAATTAAAAAATAAAGTCAAAATTGTCAAAGACATTCACAAAACGTTCTACGGCAAAGACGAGTTTGCGATATTTGATAATAACGATAATATATTGACTGTGTCGAACTGATCTCTTGCGGAAAAGTTCACAACGCAAGTTTTGTCGCTTACTTTATCGGTGCTATAATAGACAGATGAAATTAACGATTATTTGTGGCGGTTCTTCTCACGAGCGAGATATTTCTTTGAATTCGGCGCGTTCGGTTTATGATAATATTCGTAAGAGAGAAAACCTCGATATTCAGCTGATCTTCATTGACAAAGAACAGCAAAAGCACCTGATTGACAGCGATTTTTTGTATTCTAATACTGTTTCAGACTTTGATTTTAAACTTACTCAGAATGGAAAGCTGCTGAAAGAATCAGATTTTATTACAGAGCTGCAGAATTCTGACTTGGTCTTTCCAGTTTTGCACGGCGAATATGGCGAAGACGGACAAATTCAGCAATTATTAGAAGAAAACGACGTGCCGTTCGTGGCGAGTGGCAGCCAGGCTTGTCAAAAAATGTACAACAAAGAAAAAGCCGATTATGAGATTTTGAAGAAACATGGATTTTATACAATTCCGAAATTATATATCGACAAAGCTGATTCTACGGCGGACATTAAATTACGTCGATTTTTTGTGCAGTATGATTTAACAGAAGCAATTATGAAGCCGATTTGTGGCGGTTCTTCGATTGGCGTTTTGTATGTAGATTCGATCGAAACGGCGGTCAAAAAAGTTCAGCAGCATTTGCAAGAATATGGCACTTTACTGATAGAGCCGATTTGTAAAGGACGAGAATTCACAGTGATTATTTTGCAGAATCCTGACGGCGATCCAGTGGCACTGATGCCGACCGAAATCGAAATTCGAAAAGATGATAATCGCATTTTCAACAAACGTCGCAAATATCTTGCTACGACCGAAACGCATTATTATTGCCCGATACGGTTTGGCGACGATATCAACCAGACGATTCGTACTTCGGCGCAAGAACTATTTCGCGTGGCTGGCGCAGCGGATTTTCTCAGGATTGATGGATGGTTGATGGATTCTGGCGATATTTATTTTAGCGATTTTAATCCGATTTCTGGAATGGAACAAAATTCTTTCATTTTTCAGCAAGCCGCTCGGGTTGGCTTTTCGCATCAGCAATTATTGGAATATATTTTGAATTCGGCAGCTCGGCGTCAGTCGAAAAAAATGCCAGAAATTCAAGACGATACAATCAACAAAAAAGCCGTAAATGTGATTATGGGCGGCTGGACTTCGGAACGACAAGTTTCTTTGATGAGCGGTACGAATGTTTGGCTGAAACTTCTAAATTCCAAAAAATATGCGCCGACACCATATTTGCTACTCGATGAAAAAACGGTTTACGAAATTCCATACGCGATTGCGCTCAATCATACGGTCGAAGAAATACGTTATCAATTGGAAAACCAGACTACTTTTGACGCAAAATCTATCCGCGAAAGTTTGGGTGTAACGATGGACGATTGTTGCACGATTGATGCCAAATCGCCAATGACGATTGACGAGTTTATCGCACAATCCGAGTATGTCTTTATTGGGCTGCATGGTGGCTTTGGCGAAGGCGGCGCATTGCAAAGATTACTAGAAGAGGCAAGCGCGCCGCACAGCGGTAGCGATAGCTTAGCTAGCGAGATTTGTATGAACAAATATCGGACTGGCGAATTGGTGACATTGTTACAAATTCCTGGTTTGCGAACTTGCGAAAAAGAATTGGTGAGCATCGATAATTTGCCGAAAATTACTAAGACGATGATTGCAAAACCTAATGATGATGGCTGTTCGACTGGCGTGATTATCTTGGATACTGACGAACAGCTGAAAAAGTACGCTGAATATCTTAAAACTGGCGGTGAAGTTCCGGCTAATACTTTTCTAAATCAGCCAGAGAAAATCACGATTAGTCAGCGCACGAATTTCTTATTGGAAGAATTTATTCGGACTGATGAAATTGTGATTAAGGATAAGAAATTGCAATATATGCCAAAAACTGGATGGATTGAATTGACGGTTGGCGTTACTGAAAAAGATGGCACATACAAATCGTTTTCCCCGAGTATCGCAGTTGCTGAAGCTGGCATTCTTAGTTTAGAAGAAAAATTTCAAGGTGGTACAGGCGTGAATATTACGCCACCGCCTAACGAGATTATTTCGGCAAGTCTTACCAAGCAGACTATGAATTTTATGGAAAAAGTTGCTGAAAAAGTTGGCGTAAAGGATTATTGTCGCATCGATTGTTTCGTGAATAACAAAACAGATGAAGTCATTATTATTGAGGTTAATACGCTACCTGGCTTGTCGCCTTCGACTGTGCTGTTTCAGCAAGCGGCTGCCAATAATCAAACGCCACTGGAATTTTTAGAAGATATTATCAAGATTTAGAATTTTTGTTCAAGAATTCGCGGACTTCGTCGGGCAAATAGCCTTTTTCGTGCGCAAAACCAGCTGTCCATTGCTGACCATCGCCAAAGCCGAGATCTTTCATTAATTTGGTTGGCGCATTTCTAACATGAATCGGCACGGGTGTATCAGGAAAATCTGCTGCCAGTTGGCGCGCATCGCCCCACATGTCATAGCTTTCGCGCGATTTTTTGGCACGCGCCAGGGCAATAACCACGTGGCTCAAAATAATTCCACTTTCTGGCATACCGATTCTTTCTACTGCCATAAAGCAGTTTAATGCCAGTCCAAGGGCGCCGTTGCCAGCCAAACCGACGTCTTCGCTGGCAAAAATCACCATACGACGAGCGATAAATTTTGGATCTTCGCCAGCAGCCACCATCCGAGCGAGATAATATAGTGAAGCATCAACATCACCAGCACGCATCGATTTAATGAAGGCTGAAATTGTGTCGTAATGCCCATCGCCTTTTTTGTCATAGCGAGGCAATTTAGTGCCTGCGGCTTGCTCAATAATTTTACTTGTGATTTTTTGGCGATTCTTTATTAGTCCAGCTGCAATTTCCAGTGTACCGAGTGCAACACGAGCATCGCCATTCGCAATTTTCGCCAAAGTTTCAATTGCGTCTTCTGCGATTTTCTTGTCTAACTTTTCAAATTTCATGGCGCGACGAATGATTTCGACAACATGACTGTGATTTAATTGCTCCAAAACCACAACGCGCGAACGCGAAATCAGCGGGCTGATTACTTCGAACGATGGATTTTCAGTGGTTGCGCCGATTAGCGCGATAAGACCGCTCTCGACATGTGGCAAAAAAGCGTCTTGCTGAGCCTTATTAAAACGATGGATTTCATCAACAAACAGAATCGTTCGAATTTCAAGATTCCAATTGGTTCGTGCTCGCTCAATTACAGTTTCGACGTCGGCTTTTTTAGCGCTGACGGCTGAAATTTCAATAAAATCAGCGTTCATTTCATTAGCAACAATACGCGCTAGAGTAGTTTTGCCTGTGCCAGGTGGGCCCCAGAAGATTAGGCTAGTTGGTTCGCGCGATTCGACAATCTTTCGCAAAATACCATCACGCCCGACCAACTTTTCCTGTCCGACAACTTCATCCAACGCTTTCGGTCGCATTCGCTCGGCCAGTGGAACACGCTTGCTTTCTTCCATATGTCTATTATACAATATATCTGTAATTATAAGGAGGTTATTATGGGAGAAACTCTTGGAGCGATTATAATGTTGCTTGCTATAACGGTATTTTTCTATGCGATTTCGGGTTTAAAAGTAATCAAGCAATATGAGCGTGGCGTTGTTTTGACTCTTGGCAAGTTCACTGGAATTCGTCAGCCGGGTTTGCGTGTGATTCTTCCGGGTTTGCAGACACTAACGCGCGTTGACGTGCGAACGACACCAATTGATGTGCCAAAGCAAGAAGTTATCACTAAGGATAACGTGACAGTTGGCGTTGATGCGATCGTTTATTTTCGCGTGATAGAATCTAGCCGAGCTGTTCTCGAAACGACGAATTATGTATATGCGACCAGCCAGTTTGCGCAGGCGGCTTTGCGTGATGTGACGGGTAATTTTGAGTTGGATGATCTCCTTAGTAAGCGCGAAGAGATCAGCCAACAAATTAAGGAGATTGTCGATGCGCAGACTGACAAATGGGGAATTGACGTCGAAAATGTAAAGCTTCAGAATATCGAGTTGCCGACCGATATGAAGCGTGCTATGGCAAAACAAGCCGAAGCCGAACGCGAACGTCGTGCTGCTATTATTACTGCCGAAGGTGAAAAATCTGCTGCCGCTGCTGTTGCTGAGGCTGCCAAAATGCTGTCAGCAACACATGGCGGTATCAATATTCGCACGTTGCAAACTTTGGAAAAAATTTCATCTGAACCATCGCAAAAAACCATCGTAGTCCTGCCGAGCGATTTAACAAATGTTGTGTCACGACTATCGAAATAGTGTGAAGATATTGGATAAGACGAAAAACTTTGCGGTTTTTATTTTGTTTGGTATAATGAATGAGCTTGCGGCACGGTCGTGGCTCTTTAGCTCAGTTGGTAGAGCAGAGGCCTGAAGAGCCTTGTGTCCCCAGTTCAAGTCTGGGAGGAGCCACCATCCGTGTCGAAAGCAGTACATCATATCTTGCGAAGAATCGTCAGGCGAGGTATAATAAGTTTATGCGGGTTTAGCTCAGTTGTTTAGAGCGCTTCCTTGCCAAGGAAGAGGTCGAGAGTTAGAGTCTCTTAACCCGCACCAGAATTTATTAGCAGGTCGCCGAAAGGCGGCTTTTCTTATGGAGTTGACGTAGCTTGATTGGCGCCTTGGCCGAGCAGTTAGGCAACGGTCTGCAAAACCGTGTAGGCGGGTGCGACTCCCGCAGGGGCCTCCCAA
>JGI994J12354_10004734_pt1 | contig 12080 bp, 11 predicted proteins | sample IntmicLarv3ML3BL_FD_12354 | JGI IMG/M metagenome (IMG submission 12354) | reverse complement strand
CAAACTCATACAGCCGGGTTGAACGGCCCGTGACCGGCGGGTAGAGCGCATAGTTGAATGCTGCCTGAAACAGAAGGGGGGGTACTAACACCACTTGACACTTTTATTCCTAAATTTAATATCGAATGTCGTAATTCATACTTCATGGCATTAGACCCTCGTTTCAAGGCTGTAGCCTTCGACATGGACGGAACTTTCATGGATACGACCGTAGATTATGTCAAACTCTTGAATGTTGTATTCGATGAATTGATCGCATCCGGCGTTCCGGAATCTGCCATAGTCAGAAGCGGGGGAGCCCTGTCGGAACTGAAGAGCGGTTTAGAGTGGCTTAGGATGAATGGGCGGCAAGATGATGTTGACGTTGTCTTCGGCCGCATATCCGACAGAACAACGAATGTGGAAATGGAACATGCGGATTCGTCGAAACCCTTCGACGGTGCCGTTGAGGTCTTGGATCTGCTGAGAAGAAAGGGATACAAGACCGGGATCATCACCCGAGGGGGGAGATCCTATGCCGAATATGTTCTAAAAATAAATGATGTCTGGCACATGTTCGATGGCATCGTTGCAAGGGACGATTTTCCCGAATCGGAAGCAAAACCTTCTCCTATGGCGATGGTTAATCTGGGTAACATGTTAGGCCTTAAAGCGGATGAAATTTTGTTTTTAGGCGATCATAAAACAGATTGGCTTACTGCCAGGGATTCCGGTGCAGGTTTTTACGGTGTACTGAGCGGCAGACTTTCTGTTGCTGACTGGAAAAAAGCCGATGAGAACATTGCTATACTGGATACGGTCAAGGATCTTCTGGAAATAATTCAAAATTAAGAAGTTTTTTGAAAGAGGTTTACTGAGTTCCGTCACCCAGTTTGTGATTCCTGTCCATCTCTCTGCGATGTTCCAGAGTGTTGTATCTGAACCTCTTCTTGTTGTCCTGGAACGTTGTGTTCACGGGCATGAGCTTCTTCACGGTCTGGATCAGCATACTTCCTATGCTCATCAACTGCTTGTTCATCTTGATACCGAACCTGGTGTTGCCGCATACAAGGTGTCCGGGATTTACGACATCCCTGGGATCCAGCATCGTTTTGAGATCCCTCATGTAGGCCACTGTTCTGGCATCGTGTATGTTGTCCAGGTTCCATGCGAAGAAGACTCCGAATCCTGTGGTCCTTCCGCCGTATTCGGCCGCCCTGTCCCCAAGGTAGAAGTTGAATGCGAACGCGGTCATTCCGAGAAGCGATTCGTCATCCTTGAAGTAGTAAGGCATGAAAAGGGATGTGTTCCTGTCGACAATGACTCCGATGATCCCGCCGGGCTCCATCCTCATTGCCTCGAAGCCTTTGTAGCATTCATCGGTGAATGCTCCCCATTCCGAGACGGGAACTATTACTTCCGCGGGTATCTCTCCGACACCGATCCTTCTGGCTCTGAATTCGTAGCATCTCTCTGCCCATTCATGCTCTCCGATGGCATCTTCCAGCTTCGATCCGCCCGATAATGCCACGATAACATCCATGGCCGCCGCATCAAATTCGACGAAGTCCTTGTCTCCCTGGAATGTCACCAGAAGAACACTTCTGACCTCCGGTGCATGGGATCCTGCCTCTCTCTGATGAGCGAAGTGCATCTCGTCCTCAAAGGACAGGTGGAGCGGTCTCAGGTTGGGGTGTTTGACAAGTATCTGCAGCGTAGCGTGTATATCCTTCAGGAGAGGATAGTCGTACACCAGAGGTTTCAGCACACCGAAGGGATATATCCTGAATGTTACCGTTCCGAATACGCACAGTGTTCCCTCGGATCCCGAGAAGAATTGATTGAGATTGTATCTCTGTCCGTATGATCCGGTGTGATTGTTTCCTGTCTCAAGTATGGTACCGTCGGAAAGAACAATCTCCATGTTCAGGATGTTATCTTTAGCAGATCCGTACTTGTACGAACCTACGCCCATTCCATTGGTTGCGATCCATGCTCCCAGTGTGGCCGAGGGGAAACTCGAGGGGTATGATCCGATAATGTAACCTTTCTTCATGCATGCGTCCAAAAGCTCTTTCCATGTGCATCCGGCACCGACCTTGACATAAAGTTCCTCGGTGTTTATCTCGATCACTTTGTTCATCTTGGAAGACATGTCGACGACAATACCTCCGCTGGTCGGCATGCAACCTCCGAGTCCCCATGATGAATTTCCTCTGGGAACGATCGGTACACCCGATTTGTGAGCAAGTTTCACGATCTCGGATATCTCTTTGACCGTTGTCGGTCTGACCACAACATCAGGTATGTTCTTGAATGCCATTCCCGCCTCCTTGGGAAGAGGGGCCATATCTTTGCTGTACAGAAGGAGATCCACGCCGTTCGTTGTAACGTTGTTCTTGCCGGCGATCTCCTCGATCTGGGATATCATATCTTTGGTTACCTTTCTGCTGACATTCTGATCCTTATCGGCCATTTTTGACGGGGTCCATCCGGAATACTCTTCCGTGAGCACCCTTCCGTCAACGGCTTCGGCCTTTGTGGAAAGTGACATCTCGCTCTCGCTGTTGGAAATGAAAAGCGCAACACCTCTGTCAAGAACGGATCCGTACATGTACCCGCTCACGGAGTCGGTGAACTTCTTCCAGTTCTTTACGGGAGCCACGGCCTCAACGACGCCTCTGCTGCGAGGGGCGCATATCCATTTGCACACCTTGCATGCGTTGTCTTTCTCGACCTTGATCCCTTTGGCATCCGTCATCAAAGCATCAACCGCACGCTCTTCCATGTCGACGTACTCTTTGGTACCGTCCAGTGTCATGACGAGCGTGAGATTCTTTCCGCACCATGCTATGTCGCGGGGCTTTATGCTGGCATGCTGAACGATCTTCGTCATTGCCGCCTGCATCTCATCTTTGTCCGCGAATGAGTATGCGGTCAATCTGTTGATCTCTTTCGGATGTAATTTCAATGTTACGGTGGTGACTATGCCGAGTGTACCCTCCGATCCGGAGAACAATTGGTTGAGGTTATACCCAGACATATATGCGCCGATGTTATCGTATCCCGTCTCGAGTACGATCCCGCTATCTGTGACGAACTGAAGATTGAGAATGTTATCTTTGGAGGTTCCGTATTTGTAAGATCCGAAACCGGCCTTGGTGGAAACCGCCCATGCGCCTACCGTTGCGGATCTGTCGAAGGGATATGCTCCGAGCGTGAATCCTTTCTTGCCGCATATATCCGAGAGGACCTTCAGCGAACATCCTGCCCCGACCTTAACGGACATCGACACCTCATCGATATCGAAGATGCTGTTCATTCTGGAAAGATCCACGAATATTCCCGCGCCGGAAAATGATTCGTTGATCGCAACAGACGGACTGTTGCTTGATACGACCTCGACCTTTCCTTTCCTTGCGATGGCGATTATCCTTGAAACCTCTTCCGTAGATTTCGGTTTCACACAGACATCCGCGTCCGATGCGCATTCACCGTTACAAACGACGACGTTCTCTGCCCCGACCGCTGCCTGCAGCGCTTCGAGGACCTCTGCGACCGCCCCCGATTTAACATCCTTACCTGGATTCATTTGTTGTCCTCCGTATTTAAAAGCTCAAGCTTTGATTACAAACGGGTAGCCTTTGGTATATTATAAGGGTTGTGTAAATAAGTCTGGTCGTACGTGCACGAGAGATACCAGACGCCCGCACATTTTCAACTCTCAGGTAAGCTGTCCTTCTTTTTCCTGAGATCGTTATGTTCGACTTCCGAGCGGGTCCGTATCCTGATGATTATACTGCTGTCATCGATCTTTGACGGAGATAATTTGCATATTTCTCCCAATTTTCTGCCGTAGACAGTCATATTCTCGATTATCTCGTGATGCTCGGCATATCCTATCTTGACCCTGAGGCCGTCAAGATGGAGAACGATAGGAGCCGGTCTGAGACACATATTGACCGGTTCGTATTCTTCCAACAGCTGCTTCACCTCAGCCGGGTGAACGAACAGCGGATCCTCGTCCAGCATCCTCTTCTTGTCGCGCAGAACCCTTTCGACGCTGTCTGCGATCTCATCGAGTTTTGCCCTTTCGTCCGGCAATCTCATCCTGGATACTTTCCTTCCCACGCCTGAAACGATAGCTTCGCATGTATCGTCGATACCTTCGGGTTTAGGTCCGGAAACCAAGACCACTGGAACTTTGATATCGCTGAACAATTCGGACTTGGCTTCCACGCATGTCTTGAAATTACCCAGCGAGAATATCGCCGCATCATACTCATCGATGATCATCTTCTCTTCCAGGTTGATCTGAGATGTTAATTTTCCTCTTCCTCTCGCAAGTCCCATCACGACCGTGATAGCTCCGTATCTCCTCAGATGCTCGGCTATATCGCATATGGGATGCGGCATGTGGTGTCTCCCCAACGTAGGGCCTACGACGGCGATCTCCGTTCCCGCGAGAGGAACAGCCCTCACCTCGCCGCCTATCTCTTTGCAGAAGGCCTCGATCGTGCCTCTGTCCTCTTCCGGGATCGACATTGTGACTGTGAGCATCTGGGAACTTCTTGTCTTCTGGATCACTACTCCTCCGACATCCTCTATCATCTCGTACAGTTCCTCGGACCTGTAAACTCCGCCGTCATACAGAAGAACGTCAAACATCCTTGCTCCCCCTCATCTTATTGTGACAGTTCAGTCCTTCTTCCAGCATGAAAGGTTCGAATATCTCTTCGGTGGCCACCACGGTTATCACGGTGCCTCCAGTGTAGGTATGACGATTCTTTATCCCTTCGGGCATGGATCTCCACACCGCCCCTATGATCTCTTTCATGGCCTCTTCTCCCGATGCGACAGGTATATCGACGATGTCCTTTTCCTTCGCGTTCTTGACCTCGATATCAAAACGCGTCTGTTGAGCAACATCATCCCTGCCGTATTTTTTCCACAGCTGGGACAATATCTCCGGAGCAAATCTTTCGTCTGTGATCGTCATGTAAATGTTGTTGTTCTCGCTTCTCACATTGGCCACATCCGACACCTTCTTGCTCGAGGGTTCGGCCCTTAACCTTATCGAGAAGATGAACAACGGGACCGACGGTTTCAGTATTAGTGTAGCTTTCTCTATTTGGAAAGCCTTCCCGATATCAGCCATGATCTCTCCGAACAGCTTCTCGTAGGATTCCTTTCCTTCTTTGTCTTCGGAGATCACTTCTATTTCCATGGTGTCCCTCACAATAATCCCGAGCTCAAAAGCGCTCCGCCCACTGCTCCGATGTATTGGGAATTGGGAGGTACGATGGGTTTTTCACCCAATACCTCTCCCACTGCTGTTACAAGACCTGAAATGAGGGATGTTCCTCCGACCTGAATGACCGGCCGTCTTACATCTATCTCCTGCAGCTGCTGCTCGTAGACCTGTTCGGCCACGGAATGACATGCCGCCGCCGCTACGTCTTCGAATGATTTCCCCTCGCCCAATGTTGTCACAAGGTCCTGGATACCAAACACCGAACAATACGAGTTCATCTTCGCATTCCTCCAATTCCCTTTGTCGGCGAGTTTGCCGAGTTCCTCGATCTCGATCTTCAGTCTCTTTGATGTCATTTCCAGGAAACGCCCTGATGCTCCCGCACAGATCCCGCCCATGGTGAAATTATCCGGAACACCGTCCCTAATCGTTATTGCCTTGTTGTCCATTCCGCCGATATCCAATATCGTGGCCTCGCCCTGATGTTTATCGGCAAGCCACACTGCGCCCTTTGAATTGACGGTCAGCTCCTCCTGCACGAGTTTAGCGTTAAAATGCTTCCCGAGGACGAATCTGCCGTATCCGGTACATCCCATCGCTTCGACCTGTTTCATCTCGATGCCCGCTTCTTTGAGCGCTCTCTCGAGAACATATGATGCAGACTGAACAACATCTCCGGACGGTGTCCAATCCTTGCCTATGATCTTGTTGTTATCCATCACGACCGCTTTCGTTGTGCTAGATCCGGAATCTATTCCCACAGTTATTCCCGTTTGTCTCTCTCTTGCGAGAAGCTCTTTCCTTGATACGATCGTGACCAGGGCTTCCATTCTCGTAAGAAGCTGTGCAGCCTTGAGTCTCTCGGTGAAAGAATATGTGACCACGGGGAGTCTGGTGTTCTCTTGTATGAATCGTCTCAGTTCGTTCCTCACGAGTGCGGCCTCGGCACATCTGAAACATGTGGATATGAAGACCGCGTCGGCATCATATTTTTCATCTGCGAGTTGTACGGCCCTTGCGATCATCAGCTTCAGCTGAGGGGATCTCGGAGTGAATCCGAACCTCTTCACAGCGTTATTGATGTCTGAATACGACACATCGGGATAGACCACTTTGGCTCCGACGGAACGTGCCGCTTTCTCTATCTCGTACTGAACACTGCTGTACTCCGTCCCGCATGACAATTGTGCGATCTTTATGGTCATTTGAGTCCCTCCAAGAATTCTTTGATCTGACCCACAACGACCTTTCCTTCCTCTTCCGTCTCCGGATATCTGACCGTCAGATAGGGTATCTTCCGTCTTGTGATGAGATATTTCACCATCTCATTGGATCTTTCGCATCCGACGCATCCGAAGTTGAAAGGTGGGTCGGTCATTGTTATCGCTGCGTCGGCGTCGTCTATCATCGGACCCCAGACCGCCAGCCTTCCCCTTATACCGGAAGGGACCTCCACACCCGCATACACCAGTCCTTTCACGACATCGTCGAGCGTGACATTCATCGGAGGCATATCCAACTCCATATTGTCTATTCTCTCTTGGATCGCCGCCATGGCGCCAAGCGGCTCATGACCGAATCTTTCCACCATATCGAACAGTATCAGACTGTTCGGGGGATCTATGAATACTTTCATCTTTTTGCCTCCTCGCACATTTTCTTGAATGTTTCGACCGGGATCTTCTCCTTAACGGCCGGTGTTTCATAACTCTCTTTCTTATCGGAACATCGAAGTCCGTACTGTATCACGGGAAGTGTCGCCCATTCGGCTTCCAGCTGAGCGTATCCGGGCCTTGTCCCGTGCTGTGCACGGCATCTTCTCGGATCTCCCGTAGGATATGCCCTGACCTTCGAGAATATGTCGTACGGATACTTTTTCCTGAGTTCCGAAAGGACCTCTCTGACCGTTGCTCCCGGCCCTTCTCCCAGACACCCGTAGCATGTTTCCTTCACGGTGATCTCTCTGCCCATTGCATGTATCTCTCTTACCAGCTGGTCGGGGGTGACCATGGAATCCGGCGAGATCATGAACAGTCTGGTCTCCCTCTCTTCGCTCATAATTCTGCCTCCGTTACGTAGATTATCTCATCTTCCTCGGTCTCGGCAAGTTTTTTCAGATCGTCCAGGAATTTTCCTATGATGTTGGTCCCGTAGGGTTCCTCGCCGGTGGGACCGTACTCCTTGCTGTTGTCAAGTCTCACACCTATCAGACCGTGATGGGGTCTGGACTGATTCGTCAGTCCGATATCTCCTTTGTTACATTTTTTGAACGGTTCCTGAGGATAGAGTGTTTTCGATCTTTCCTCGTCACCGTAGAAGGTTATCAAAGACATTCCGGGGAACGAGAACTGCGTCTTCATAGAACCTATCGGTTTGTGACTCAATCCTGTTACTTTTCTGAAATAATATGTGTCTGCCGGAACATTTTCCGACAAAGATATCCTGAACACTTTGCCCCTTGGAACGCCGATGGTCTCCGCTTCTTTGGAATTCATGACCGCAAGCGTCATTTCTGGGTTCTGATCCACGACGATCGCATCGTCCGATGTATCTCCGCCTCTTTTTTGCTTTATCCCCTTTGAAGCAAGGAAACTCGCCGCTTCTTTCTGCGTCATTCCCACGGAGATTATTCTTTCTGGGTCGGTCATTATCGTGATCTTGTCGCCTGCGGATGCTCCGGATATTATTCCGGATCCTCTTTCCAGCATTCCCGCATCGTTGTGATACGGACTTGATGTTCTTCGTTCCTTGTAGAAAAGGATGTGCCCGGTTCCGGTCCCTTCGTTCCTTACCGCGACCGTTCCGGCTTCCCTTATCCCATGAGATTCGTCAGGGATGGAAACATCCATATCATCCCTGCACCCCGCAAAGCTCCCTGTGGCCTCCGAAACGTTAATGTAGCCTTTGGAACCCATTATCAGGATGTGTTCCGATGATGCGGGAGAATCTGTATTCAGTTTCACTAACACGTTGGTCTCGATCCTGTACCCTTCCTCCAGCTTAATGTTCAGATCTTTTGTTACTTTGAAATTCACGCTGCTTGCCTCGGAAACAACCGGTTTAATGGAGATGAGTCTTTCTCCCTCCCTTATGGAATCCAGCACGTGTCTCCCGAACGTTATCCTGCCTATGTTACCGACGCCCGCACTGTAAGCTCTCTTGTGCTCTTTCTTTGCGATCATCATATACGTCGTATGATTATCAGCTCCTCCCAGAGAGAAGAAACAGTCATACTTCCGGTATCTGCGCTCTTCCTTGTCCGAGGGTATATCCGTCTTGAAAGCACCGAATGCGGCGATATCCTTTGTCACCCACCTTGTCGTGGATCCTTCCGCGGAGGACATTGCCTTCTTCCATGCCTTGGCACCGTCCGTATCTTCGAGATGCAGTATCATTGTTCCGACTGATGTCTCCAGTTTGAAATCGCTGGTCTCGCGAACGACCTTTTCCGTTGACATGTGCACCGAAACCAATGAACCTTCAACGTAGTTCTCCCCGGCCACCGCATCCTTGAGCGTCGCTTCCGACTTGAGTTCCTTCTCTTTTCCGTTGACGATTACCTTCATATCATTCCCTCGGAACGTACGGCATTGTTCTCTGAACCTTCGAGACTATCTCGTCCAGCTTGTCTTGGGGACAGGTGACCCCTCTGATCACGCCTGTAACAATCTCCCTGATCTCCCCCTGTGTGTTTATGTCCTCGTCGGACGGCATCACATGAGCCGTCCTTATCCCGATGGCGGCAAAATCCTCAAAATCAACAGGACATTGAGCAACCACGATCGCCGGGATATCCACATTCCTGAGGATCAGTCTCGCTTTGTAGATTATATGCTGACGCACATTACCCAGATGTATGAGCGCCACTTTGTATTGCTGTATACGATCGACTTCGATCGGGTCCAGTCCGAAATACGAACCCGTGGTCATATCGGGAGCGTCCGAAGGAACTCCGGAGCCTGCGTTCACCACGAGAACGCTTGTATCGATCCCTTCCTCCCTCAGTGCGTAGGTTATCTCACAGACGGGTTTCGTAATATGCCTTCTGCCTGGACCCATTGCTATCACCACAACGTCGGATCCGCTCTCGGAGATCGTTGCTCTCTGCGCCAAACCTCCTCCCACTCCCAGTCCCATGGATTCTCTGCATTCCACAAAACTCAGGTGTCTTCCCATCTGTTTTTTCATTTATTTTCCCTCGACTCTTACGATTCCAGATCGAATTTCTTGATTATTTCTTCGGGATTGCCGATATCGACAACTTTGCCTTCTTTCATGTATGCCGCACGGTCGCAGCAGTTGAGCACGAAATCCATATCGTGGCTGACGACCACGAATGTCTCATCCAGTTCATCCCTTGCTTTAAGAACTGATTTGGCTACAATGACCTTGGTTATCGGGTCCATTGTTCCGGTCGGTTCATCCAGGATTATTATCTTCGGTTCCTTTATCAGGACCTGTGCGAAAGCTATCCTCTGGCATTCCCCTACGCTCAGCGTGTCGGGATATGCGTAGAGAAGTTTCTCTATGTCCTTTTTCGGGAATCCCACGCTCAGAAGAACCTGTATCGCTTTCATCTTCGCCAATTCGGCGGGCATCTTCATTCCTATCGATGTCGAGAGATTCTGAAGTATCGTATCGAAAGGATACAATGTGTATTCCTGGTGAAGGAATCCTATGTAGGGGGTTGCTCTGCCCTTTCCGGCGAATCCGGCCTCGGACATGTTGATCATGTCGTCCCCGATCCTGATCTGGACTGTTCCGGATGTTGTCGGGGACATTCCCGCTATCATCCTCGACGTGGATGTCTTTCCCGCTCCGGAAAGCCCCACCAGTGCGAATATTTCTTTTTCTTTGATATCGAACGTCACGCCGTCGACCGCTTTCACCACTCCCCTGGAAACGGAGAAGTAATGTTTCTTTGCGTCTTCCAGCACTATCAGGGGTTCTCCGATCTCTGCGGATTTGGATTTCTCGAAATGGTATTCCTCCATGAACTTCGAGGTCACATCCTTCGGATCCCCTTTCATTATCACGTTTCCGGCATCCAGCCATATCGCCTCGTCCGACATCTCGACGATCGCCTCCGGCCAGTGGGATGCGAGCACCATGCAGATGTTGTTCTTCCTCACCAATTCGACCAGACCTTTATGGATCAATACGGAAGTGTGAGGATCCAGTGTCCCCGTAGGCTCATCGGCAAGGAAAAAGAGCGGGTCCCTTGCGATCTGTCTCGCCATAACGGTCCTCTGCTTCTCTCCTCCGGACAGGTCCCTTGCAATGTGTGTCGTGCGATGTGTCAGTTTTACGAATTCCAACAGTTCCACCGCGCGTTCCACACGGTCCGGTCTCTGCGAGTCTATTGCCTCGAGTACGTTCTCCACGACCGACATATCTCCGAAAAGAGCGAACGTTCTTTGGATCATTATCGCTATCTTTCCCTTCAGTTCCTGCCTGACGGGATCATGTTCTTTCATGGACCAATAATCTATTTCCTCAGCCTTCGAATCGGAACCGCATTTCGAACACGGAACTCCTTTGAAAGGAAGATCCATATTGCCGCACTTGGGACAATGGTTCACGTTGTAAAGTATGCGCCCGGAGTCGGGAGCGTATCCTTCGCTTCCTCTTATCATGTGTATCAGGACACTTTTTCCGGCCGCACTTTTTCCAATGAGACCTAAAACCTTACCCATGGGTATCTTTGCGCTTACGTTGTTGAGAACTACTTTTCCGTTGAAACTCTTTGTGACATTCTCAATGGTCAGAAGGTTGACCGCTTGCTCCATACTATGCGAAACCTGTCGATAATATAAATAATGTCAGTGGTCACAATGTTTTGTGGATACGTTAGCTTTTTAGGATGGATACACAATACATCCATATGGCTTTGAAGCACTCTTCGAGATTGGGGGGTCCGATACCCAAATTCGGAGACTATCATATCTGGAAAACATTGTCCTGTGTAAACGAATTCAATCCCGTCGGCCGTAAAAAACTCGCGTCGCTTTTGAACATCGGAGAAGGCAGCACAAGGACCATATTGAATCTTCTCCAAGAGGACGGATTGATCGTCATCAACAAGAACGGTGTATCCCTCACACAGACCGGCATGGAAAGCTGGAAATCCGTCAAAATGGATCTTGCTCACATCGAAACCACAGATCTCACTATCGGCGACAAGGATTGTGCCGTAAGAATACCCGGAGTGGCCCTCAACGTCAAGTACGGATGCGAGGAGAGGGATCTGGCCATCAAAGCGGGTGCGATCGGCGCAACCACGCTCATCTGTTACAACGATGTACTGATATTCCCGGGATCGGATTATCCTGTGGATCCAAAGGTTGATAAGGTTCTCAGAATGAAATTCGAACTCAAGGATGATGATGTCATCATAATAGGAACGGGTACCACCATCGAGAACGCGGAATTGGGAGCCGTAACGGCAGGGATCGAACTCTTGGGAGGTCTCCGCATACACCGCGACCTGGATGAGATCCTTACCCAAAGAAGCACGGGAAATGAACTCCTTTCACTGGCGTTCGCCATACACGATCTTGTCGGGGGCCTCCCTGTTTGTGCAAAAAGCAGGGACAATCTCGGAATAAGGATCGAGTCGGGAATGGTCATCGACAATGCCTATACAGGGGCTGTACTTGAAGAAGTAATTAATGCAGGGACAACAATACGAAAGATAGCAATATCCGGTCCGTACAAAGGCATCCGGGTCATCGTTACCCCTGTGGAACTCGATAACCGGGTCATCGCGGCGATCGGCGTCGTGGACATCAGAAGTATGGCGGGAATTGACAACCTTATCAGATTACGGAGTGAAGAGGATGACTGA
>JGI994J12354_10004733_pt1 | contig 12081 bp, 13 predicted proteins | sample IntmicLarv3ML3BL_FD_12354 | JGI IMG/M metagenome (IMG submission 12354) | reverse complement strand
ATGTAAATGGCTGCTGGGCGAAAAGAAAATCACACTGCTGAACAGCCCTTCGGGATATGCGGGAAGCTTTTTGGTCGGAATAGTTTTTGCCGCAGGGTGGACGCCCTGTATTGGGCCGGTTTTGGCTTCCATTTTGATCGTCGCGGCAACGGAAGAAAAAATAGCTTACGGTGTGGCGCTTCTGGCGGCTTATTCGCTGGGCCTAGGTATACCGTTTATTTTGTCCGCATTGGCGATGCGCAGTTTTTTGATATTATTTAATTACTTTAAGAGATTTATTCGGATGTTTGAAATTATTGCGGGGATATTTTTAATGGCGCTGGGAATGGCGCTTTTCTGGAACTGGTTTCCCCGAATAATAGGATACTTTTCAGTTCAATTATTCTGAAAAGAACGCATAGGCACAAACAGAGGGCCGACCGAAATAAAAACATTTTTGGAATTAAACGCGTAAAAAAGGGGGATATAATTATCCCCCTATCTTTTTTAGTTTTTTACTCTAATATCGTAGATTTAAGCTATTGAGTTGACAAGTTTGGTAAGACGCGACACGGTACGCGACGCAGTGGCTTTGTGAATAACGCCTTTTGTCGCGGATTTGTCGATAACTGGAATGGCGGATTGCAAAGCGGCTAGGGCCGCTTCTTTATTGTTTGTCGAGGCTGCTTCGCGTACCCGTTTAATATATGTTTTCAGCGTTGACGACACATGTCTGTTGCGAGCGTTCCTCTTTTGGTTTTGTTTGATTCGTTTGATTGCTGATTTGTGATGTGCCAATCCGCACCCCCATGAAGTATGATATTTATATTTTAGTTTGTGTGAAACAAAACTTATTTATACCTTCAACAACAATAAGATGTCAATTAAAACTCAATCCCCGATCATTACCGTTCTTCCGCGAATTACAAGCTTGCCAGAAACGAGCAGCTTTATAGCTTTGGGATATATTTTATGNTCTTCCTTAAGAATACGTTCCGAAAGGGTCGTTACGGTGTCATCCGGAGCTACGGGGACTGNGGCCTGAAGAATTATCGGCCCGCTGTCCGTCTCATAGTTAACAAAATGCACAGTACAGCCCGCAAAACGGACGCCATAATCCAGCGCTTGCTTTTGTGGGTTCAAACCTGGGAAAGCGGGTAACAATGAAGGGTGAATATTAATGATCGCATTGGGAAAAGCGTCAAGCATGACGTCAGTCAGAATTCTCATAAAGCCCGCCATGACAACGAACTTCACATTGAATTTTTTGAGAATTTCAACCAGGGCCGCGTCATACTTACGGCGATCCGAAAACAAGCGGTTCTCATGGACAACGGTTGGTATGCCATGTTTGGCTGCGCGTTGAAGCGCGAACGCATTCGGAGAATTGCTGATAACACAGTTAATACGGGCCTTGATCTCTCCTGTTTCTATACGATTGACTATGGCCTGAAGATTTGAACCATTACCCGAAACAAGCACGGCAAGCGGAGAGAGGCGCTCTTCACTCTCCATCATTCCTCCACAAGGCGCACATGTTCACTTCCTTCCGGACACGCTGACACTTCGCCAATTCTCCAAGCTTTTTCTCCCAAACCATTCAGACGATCGAGCATGTCTTCCACATCGTTTTCTGATACTACCAGTACCATACCGATACCCATGTTGAAAGTACGATACATTTCATCGCGTTCCATATTCCCGGCGCAATGCAAAACGTCAAAAATAGCGGGGCGCTCCCATCTGGAAATATTGATCGTAGCGCAGCATCCTTTGGGTAGAATCCTCGGCACGTTTTCGATAAGACCGCCGCCCGTGATGTGGGCGATACCGTTGATGGCGTAATCTTTGAGGAGGTTTTGCAGAGAACGAGCGTAAATACGGGTTGGAGTAAGTAACTCTTCCGCAACCGTTTTGGAGGTTCCTGGCATGACGGAGTCAATGGACAAGCCCATATGCTCAAAAACCAGTTTTCTTGCCAAAGAATAGCCGTTACTGTGCAGACCAGAGGAGGCGATGCCAATAAGATGATTCCCCACCGCGACCCCGGTTCCATCGATAATTTGGTCGCGATCCACCACTCCTACGGCGAAACCTGCGACATCGTACTCTCCGTCAGCGTAAAAACCCGGCATTTCGGCGGTTTCTCCGCCGATGAGCGCACATCCCGCTTGTCTACAGCCTTCCGCGATTCCTTTGACAATGTCGGCGGCTTTTTCGGGGAGCAGCTTTCCAGTTGCCAGATAGTCAAGAAAGAAAAGCGGTTCTGCGCCCTGAACGACAATATCGTTAACACACATTGCCACCAGGTCTATGCCAACGGTGTCATGTACGTTTGCCATAAAAGCTATTTTCAGCTTTGTTCCAACGCCGTCCGTTCCGGAGACCAGAACAGGGTTTTTGTACTTTGCGGCATTCAACGAAAACAAACCGCCAAAACCGCCGATTTCAGCCATTACTCCTGGCCGGAATGTCGATTTTACCAGTGGTTTGATAAGGTTGACAAAATTGTTGCCAGCCGAAATATCAACCCCGGCGTCTTTATAAGTTATTCCTTTACCGCTCAATCAGATACCCCCTTACCGCATTAGGTGCCTTTTTGTAAAACATAGGAGCCCAAAAGTCAATTGTTGAATATGCTTGACATGATTGGGGAGTTTTTAGATTATTAAAAACATGCGTATTAAAAACGTACTTTTTCCCATTTTTCAGCTCATACTGTCCATCGTCGCCGTTTTTGTTTGTTTGCCGGCTCATGCCGCTGATATTTATCGTTACGAAGACAGCGAAGGCATTGTTCATTTCACGGATGCTCCCACAGATAACCGCTTTGTAATTTTCATGCGCGATATCAAGAAGGACAAGCTTTTAAGAACAAAATTCAAATATTTTAACGGGATGAACGCCGCAGAATACGAACCAATGATCAAGGCCTGCGCCGAAAAGTATGGCGTAAACATAAATCTCGTCAAAGCGGTTATTCACGCCGAATCAGGTTACAATCCCAACGCCGTTTCTAATAAAGGGGCCAGCGGCCTTATGCAGCTGATGCCAGGAACGGCCAAATCGCTTAATGTCAATAACAGCTTTAATCCAAAGGATAACGTTGAGGGAGGCGTCAAATATCTTCGTTTTCTTCTTGACACATTTCGCGGAGATATCCAGTTGGCTCTGGCGGCGTATAACGCCGGTATGGGTAACGTTGCTAAATATGGCGGAATTCCCCCTTTTCCTGAAACCCGAACGTATATTGATCGAGTCCTTGCCTATATGCAGTCCTATCAGACCAGCTGATTGTTAATCATGGTCCGGAAACAACAAACTATTATAAACCTGCCAAACGTTTTAACAATGGCGCGAATCGCCGCTATTCCTCTGCTGGTTGCTTTGCTTATGTCGCCTTCAAAAACAGCTGGTTTTTGGGCGGCCGCGGTTTTTGCCGCGGCGTCTTTTACAGACTGGCTTGATGGTTATTTTGCCAGGCGGATGGGAATTGTAACTGTTTTTGGCAAGTTTCTTGACCCTATTGCCGACAAATTGATTGTAATGGCCGCGTTGATCATGATTCTGCCGTATGGGCACGTTCCCGCTTGGATGGTTTTGGTTACTCTGGGAAGAGAAATCGTCATCACCGGACTCAGAAGTATAGCCTCAAGCGAAGGAATAGTGATTCAGGCAAGCGAACTGGGAAAATTCAAGACGATATTCCAAATTGTCGCAATATTGGGACTTCTTTTGCACTATGATTATTTCTGGCTTTTCGGGATTGAAAATCCTCTCTTTATGGTAAACATGCATAATACTGGAATGTTTTTTCTATGGATTGCCATGATTTTATCCGTTTGGTCAGGAGCGGACTATCTGTTTCGGTTCATGAAACACATTATAAGGTGATAAGGTCAGCGATTTGATTTCCCCATTGAAACTTCAATTCTTTTTCCGTTGTAGCTGAATAAAACCCTATCTTTTTGCACGTCTTCAACTTTTGCTCCGTCTATTACAGAACCCTTTGACACCGATACTCCATTAACAACGGCGAATACGTCGGCCCCTTCCTGAAACGCAATGCCGTCGACTCTGAGAAGCGGTGGTTCCTGCGCGGGAGTATCTGTTTTAATTGGATCTACTTTTTCCTGCGGAGCTTTATCTTGTTTTTTTCTGGGAATGACCACTGGNTGAGGCGGTGGTTGATTNTAGGCGTCAGACGATGGCTGCGGCCTATGATGCGTTATCGGAAAAGGTTTTTCTGGAGGCGCGTCAAACGGCTTAGCTTCGCTATTCGCGCTGATCTTGTCTTTGGCGACTTCTTCTTTCTCAGGGTTAAGTCCGTATCTTTTATTTTCTGATGAAACTGTTTGCGGACGAGATGTGTCCTGAAGAGAGACGGATGGTTTTTCTTGGCGCTCGCCGAGCAGGAAATACATAACGGCTCCGCCGCACAGAAACAGACAAGCCGACACCAGAAATATACGAATGGGCGGTGAGTTTGAGTTGTGAGAATCACTCAGAATTTCAGCGTCAATCTTCAAAGGATCGCGTCTGAGATCTGATTTTTCTTCTTCAAGTTTTTTGAGCGCTTTTAAAATTGAGCTCATTTTTTCTGTCACGTCAACTTTCGGTAAGTGATGGCGTCTTATGGTTTGTATCATACTTCGAAAGCGACGCCATTGTCAGATCTCCCCCCGATCCGTCAACAGGGATTCCTTGAGAAATCTGATATTGCCGCAACGCTTTTATGGTCGCGGAGTTATATGCCCCGTCAATAGGCAGGTGATAATAACCGGCCTGTTTAAGCAAAAATTGTAACCTGCGAATTCCGTTATACCCGGCGTTGTCCTGGGCGTATGCGGAATCACGCCAGAAAATATAAAATACTCCGTTAGACGCCTGGGCCAGCGCATTTTTTTTTATCGTTTCTACGCCATGTAACGATGAATGAATTGACAGTGTTTCACCGTTGACTGAAGTTATGGCAAGGTAATACTGCTTTGTCTTGTTAGCTCTTTGTATGACGGCAAGAAATGGAAGATCAAAACGGACAACTTCATCCAGAGAACCATGAAATACGATTAGACGAAGATGTCTATCGGCGGCTATCTTTTCGAAAGACGAGGGGATGGACAGAGTTTCTCCGGATGCGGCAATTGGCGTGGATCTCCATCTGGTCATTATTTTGTTAACTGCATCAATATTAAACTTGGTCGGTTCTCGGAGAGAAAGAGCTTCTTCCAAGTTCTGGATTTCCGAGGTGTTTCCCGTTTTTGGGTTTGACGAAGGGGTAGGTTTGGGCGAAATAATTTTTTTTAAAGGATTTTCAAGTGGTTTAGAAAAAACAACCTTAGGCGGTTTTTCGTGTGGAGAGTAATCGCCGTCTTGCGGCGTCTGATTGTTTTTCCAAAGAACTAATATAACGAGCGCTGATAAAAACAGCGAAATTGATACAAAGATGAGGGCGCGTTTAACAGTTTTACCCGTTGAAGAGTTAAGCTCTTTTATGGCCCGATATGCAATGAGCGGAGATACTGGTGTGGCGGCTATCCGCATACGCAGTCAAAAGAGCGCGGTCGCACAGTATATTAATCATTCTCGGTATGCCGCGGGAATACATATGAATCATAAGGATTGCCAAGTCACTGAAAACAAGGCGACTTCCTGACCCAGCCCCGGCTATTTTAAGGCGGTGGCGAATATAGGCCCCTGTCTCGCTTCGGTTGAGCGCGCCAAGTTTGCAGCGCACGGCAATGCGCTGATTCAACTGTCGTAGATCATGTCGACGCAGTAACGTGTTTAATTCGGGCTGGCCGGACAATATTATCTGGATCAGCTTGTCAACATTTGTTTCCAGGTTGGAAATTAGACGGAGTTGTTCCAAAACTTCTGGCTTAAGATTTTGAGCCTCGTCAATGACAAGAACCACTGTGCGTCCATTGTGGTTTTCTTCCAGGAGAAAGTTGTTAAGGGCATTCAACAAGCTGTTAATATCACGCGCGTTGCACGTAATACCAAATTCTTGATGAATCTTGCGAAGCAGTTCCGTAGCGCTCACGCATGGATTAAATATGAAAGCAAAACGGTAGTTTTTGTCCTGAAATTGTCCGAGGATGGTTCGCAACACCGTGGTTTTACCGGTTCCCACTTCTCCAAGAAGTTCGATAAAGCCATGACGGTTATTAATGCCATAGAGGATATGGGCAAACGCTTCTTTGTGTTGCCTGCTTAGGAAGACAAAGTTCGGGTTCGGATTCAAAGAGAATGGTTTTTGTCTTAAATTAAAATATTTAGTGTACATATTCTCTGTTTTGATAATATAAGAGTCACAAAACCGTTCGGAGATATTCCGTACAGATCCGGCGCCTTTTGGGAATGTAGCAGAGTTTTGCTGACAGAACAACCCCGACAGGAATTAACTCTAGCTTGTTGCGACGATTAATTTATTGAAACGCTGGTTGAAAAAAGAATCGTTACAAAATCAAGTTTGCGCAAGGAGAATGAACAATGGAAAAATGGACCTGCGGCGCGTGCGGTTTTGTGTATGATCCGGCTGAGGAAAACGGAGCCAAAGCGGGCGTCCCTTTCGAAAAACTGCCCGACGAATGGGTTTGCCCGCTGTGTGGGGTGGGAAAGGATATGTTTGAAAAAGACGAATAGCCCGTTTTTCTTGGAGCCGTATTTTTCAAACAACTGGTAAACGCCTTAATTCTGAAAGCGGCGCAAGGCAGTGCGGTTTAGCGCCTGGTTTCCGGAAATTGCCATAAACGTGCTGCTGGAGCGGGCGATTAATTGGTCGTTTTCATCCAGAATATCACATTCGACCAACCCCGTTGTCTTTCCTCGTTTTACGACTTTTGCCGTCGCAATCAGTTTGCCTTTCCAGATTGGTTTCAGATAGTTTATTTTTAGCTCAAGGGTCGTCAGGGATTCCTGGTCTTCCAGTAGCGTGAAAAACGCCACCCCCATGGCGGTATCGGCAAGGATGCACAACATCCCGCCGTGAACTGTCCCCATGGTGTTGGCGTGACGCTCGGATATGTTGTATTCAAGTCGCGCTGTTCCCTGCTCGGCCGCTACGAGTTGTATGTCCAGTAATTGCGTCAGGGGCGCCAGAGGCTGCCCGCTTGCCATAAACGTTTTAAGTATGTCCAACCTGGTTGTCATGACTTTTCCTTTTTCTTTTTTGGGGTCGGAGAAAATTATTCCTCGTTGATTTGTGTCGAAGCAGCCGCGAGATATAAGTTGTTTTTTTGTAGTCAATTTATAAGCGTCTGCCGGTTAAGAACTAAAAACACCGGAATTATCGCTCGGCTTTTACCATTAATCCGCCTCTCAGAATTTCCACCCTGCAATCAGAAAAACCGCGACGCTTTAGACGAAACATTATTATTGGCGCCAGCAAAGGATGCGCGCCTGGCAGAAACAGCGGGAAACAATCGAAGCTTGTACGCCGAAAAGCGCGCCATGTCGCCGCCAATGAGTTTTTGGGGATATCCGGCGTTTCATGTTGCCGTTTTTGGTCAACTGTGTTCGCTGGTTTCATGGAACTCAAGTTCTTTCCACTGTTCCATGGTGTTTTCCAGACGCCATTGGCTTCCGGCCATGTAGGTCAGTTTGCTTTCTCCGTCAATGTAGACATGCATGGCTTCCCGTTTTTCGAATTCTTCGATTTTCTTTTTTTCTCCTGTCACCCAGCGTGCCGTAACGTAACTTACCGGCTCAAAAGCCACTTTCACGCCGTATTCGAATTCTAAACGGTGCATAACCACTTCAAACTGCAACAGACCAACTGCTCCGATAACCCACTCCGCGCCCATTAACGGCTTGAACACTTGGGTGGCTCCTTCTTCCGCCAGTTGAACAAGTCCTTTTTCCAGAGCCTTGGATTTCATCGGATTTAGAAGTCGTATTTTACGAAAATGTTCCGGAGCAAAACTGGGGATCCCCGTGAATTTTAGATCTTCTCCTTGAGTGAAGGCGTCGCCGATTTTGATCGTGCCGTGGTTGTGAATACCGATAATGTCGCCAGGCCAGGCTTCTTCCACGTTGGAGCGATCCTGCGCCATAAAAATGGTGGCGTTGGCGATTTGAACGTCGCGTCCCAGTCTAACATGGCGAACTTTCATACCGCGCGTGAATTTTCCGGAGCAGATACGAAAAAAAGCGATCCTGTCGCGATGGGCCGGGTCCATATTTGCCTGAATCTTAAATGTGAAGCCAGCGAACGAATCTTCAAGGGGGGATACCGGTCTGGTTGTAGTTTCGCGCGGGAGCGGCGCTGGCGCGAACTCGACAAATGCGTTCAAAAGCTGGCGCACGCCAAAGGTGTTTATGGCGCTGCCAAAAAAGACGGGAGTCTGTTTACCGACCAGATAGGCCTCTCGGTCAAAGGGTTGCGCCGCGCCTTCCAAGAGTTCCACATCCTGGCGCAATTCGTCCGCTTGGGCGCCCAGAAACTTGTCTAAGCGCTCGTCGTCCAGACCGGCGACTGTCAGAGCGGCTCCGGTTCCATGGGTTGCGTCCGGGTCGAAAACGGTCAATTCTTTTGTATAAAGGTGGTAGGTTCCCCGAAAACGTTTGCCCATCCCCACGGGCCAAGTAACCGGAGCGGTCTGCATTCCTAGGTTTTTTTCAATGTCGTCCAGAAGATCCAACGGAGTCTGGCCTTCGCGATCAAGTTTGTTCATGAAGGTCATTATTGGTGTGTGTCGCAAACGGCAAACTTCCAGCAGTTTTTTAGTTTGCGATTCCACTCCCTTGACCGAATCAATCACCATAAGAGCCGAGTCTACCGCAGTTAACACCCTGTAGGTGTCTTCGGAAAAATCGTTATGTCCCGGGGTATCCAGAAGGTTGATCTCGCAATCGCCGTAGGCGAATTTCATAACCGACGATGTAACCGAGATGCCGCGTTGTTTTTCCAGTTCCATCCAGTCAGATGTGGCGTGACGAGCTGATTTTCTTGCCCTCACTTCTCCAGCTTGTTGGATTGCACCGCCGAAAAACAGCAATTTTTCTGTTATGGTAGTTTTACCGGCGTCGGGGTGGCTAATGATGGCGAAAGTGCGCCGTTTGTTTACTTCCCGCTGAATATCGTCCATAAACCGACTGACAACTCCTTCGTGGAAATCAAAAGGCGGGGTTTATCCCGCCCTTGTTAAATCTGGTGTGAATCAAAATCTCAAATTCCGCCTATAAGCTAAACTCTTTTACAGGGAGGGCGGACGAGAAGCTTGTGGATATTATCAGTTTTAAGAAAGGGACACAAGCCGTTTAGGCAAGCCGGGGATTGAATAGTATGACGCGGTAAAGCTCGTTAACGTAAGAAAGCGGAAATATTTAGCGTTTCTTCGTTGACATCGGAGTTTCGAAACAAGATAACGTTAAAAAACAATGGATTATTTAAGGAGAAAAATAGAAGAGATATGATTAACAGAGATCGTCTTAACGCTGTGTTTATGGAACTATGCGCAACAGATACCCAGTCGGGAGAAGAACGCCTGATGGCTGATATTATGCGTTCCCGTTTATCCGGGCTTGGCTTTTCGGTTGCCGAAGATGACGCTGGAGCGATTACTGGCGGAAATTCAGGAAATCTTTTTGCCAGGCTGCCTGGAACAAAATCGGAAGAAGCTCTGTTGTTCTCCTGTCATTTAGATCGTGTAGCGCCCGGTTTGGGGGTAAAACCACGTATAGAGGGCGACTGTTTCGTAAGCTCCGGAGATACTGTTTTAGGTGCTGATGACGCCGCGGGATTGGCCGCGCTTCTGGAAGCCGTTACAGCGCTTACGGAACGAAACATGCCTCGTCCCACCATTGAAATTATCCTGAGCGTGGCCGAAGAATTGGGGCTTCTAGGCGCGTCCTGTTTTGATATGGGACAGATCACAGCGCGTTCAGGGTTTGTGCTCGACGCTGAAGGCGCCGTTGGAGAAATCGTCATCCAAGCCGCGGAAAAGTTGAATTTCAGAGCAGTTTTTTATGGGAAAAGCGCTCACGCCGGGTTCACTCCAGAGGATGGAATATCCGCGATCCAGATGGCGGCGGCGGCCGTCAACCGAATGCGGCTTCTGCGCGTTGATTCGGAAACAACCGCCAATATTGGTTTTATATCCGGAGCTGGATCTTCAAACATTGTTCCGGAGCGCTGCGAGTTGAGCGGCGAGGTTCGTTCTCTTGATTCGCTTAAATTACAGCGTCAACTGGATGATATGACTTGCGCCATGAAGACAGCCGCAACCGAATTCGGGGGTAAGGTGGAAATAACAACGGAGCTGCGTTATCCCTCGTACAAGTTGGGCGAGGATTCGTCTCCGGCTCGCCGCGCTGCCCGGGCCGCCGAGGCGCTAGGCTTGGGGGTCGCTTTTAAATCAACCGGAGGTGGCTCGGACGCTAATATATTTAACAACAATGGAATGCCGACGGTGGTTCTTTGCTGCGGATACGAGAACCCTCACGCCACAGCCGAGCGGATGCCTCTTGAACAGTTGGCGTTGTTGACTCAATGGGTTCTTGCCATTATCAATATCAACGACGAAGACGAGATTAAGAGTGCTGGGCTAGGGTGATAATGAACTGAATATTTCTGATAAAACAACTGCCGCCGACATTTCATTTTATTTAGTACATATTTAAGGAGACAGAATGAAAATACTTATAACTTGTAGATGGGATTGATATTATTAGCAAGACATTAGATGGATTATTGACAGAACAAGTTAATTCTTTGAACAAGTATTATTGGATATCAATTGTAAATAGAGTTAAATAACTCACAAAAGAATTAGGCTATAATCTTGATGATGGGTAGTCGTGGAAAATTTCACGGATTTTTTCGTCATTACATTATATAACGAATGTTATTATGAAGTATGTAATATGGCAGGGCATGCATTCCTGATTTCGGAGCATTAATTAGTATTGTTATTAAGAAAACATATTGTCGCTTGGCATTAAAAAGCGCTACAAATTATATTGAACACCAAAAGACAGCTGGGCGTGTTGGTGAATACAAAAAACATATAAAAGAGTTGGAGGAATAGAAGATGGAAGATAAAACATGTGGGATAAATAAAGAAAATTTAATACACATACTTGATAGGGTTATTGCGCAAAAAGAAACTTGCGAGATAAAAGCTTCTATAGCTTTGAGTGCAATAATAGTTATCATAGGACTCGTACTTACTTCGGATTGTATCAGTAAAATAGTGGCAATCTTTAATCGTGCGATAGATGTTAAAGAACTTATAGAAATTTTCGTTGTATTCATTAACACAATATCATCTATTTGTTTTGTAGCTGTAGGAGCTTTTTTTCTGATACGAGTCTTTGTCCCAGTAACAAAGATGTCCAGATTTTCAGATCAGGAAACTAACATTAATTCTCTTATTTTCTTCTCTTCTATAGCAAAGCATAAATCTGCTCAAGAATACAAATCAAATCTTATGGATTGTTCTGAAAAGGATTGGATAGATGAAATAATTTCTCAAATTTATATGTGTTCTCTAGTCTGTGAACGAAAATTTCAAGAATACAAAATAGGACTTGCCTTATCAGTAGCGGGTTTTGCCACATTTTTTATTACAATATTTTGGTGTATGCTTCCGTAATAAATAAAAAAACAATGAGACGGCGCCTGAAGAAAGGTATCGTGCCATTGATTTTTTTAGAATTAACATTTTAAAATGCTACAAAATAGTTATGGTTTTGTGCTTTTTGATCGGCCATGTTTTTGTATGTATAAATTTTTGGAAAAATAGGGTGTTTTTTGGGGGGATAAACGTACAGTCAGAAGAGATGATCCATGATTTCGGCATGGTGGTTTATACGAATCGGCGTTGGCAAGTCGGATTTGTAAGCGATGAACGGTACGCCCGCCGCGTTGGCGGAGAGCATGTCCACCTCTGAATCTCCCACGAAAAGCGCCTCATTCGCCGAGATTCCGTAATGTAAAAGCACCTTGAGAAGCGGCTCCGGGTGGGGTTTGGGATGGCTGACCTGCGAGGCTGTCATAACGCAGGAAAAATATCCGTTAAGTCCCAGATCGTCAATAATCATATCCATGGACGAGGCACGGTTGGTGCAAATTGCAAGGAAAATGCGCCCCTTAAG
>JGI994J12354_10004732_pt1 | contig 12082 bp, 13 predicted proteins | sample IntmicLarv3ML3BL_FD_12354 | JGI IMG/M metagenome (IMG submission 12354) | reverse complement strand
CGTTCAATTCTTCCATTCCCAAAAACAATTTTTTTTTTTTTTTGCATGACAGAGATGAAGACATCCTGTGAGAAATAAAAATAACCGTTTTCCCTTAACTAAATCATCGAAAATGAAGACTTCTATACTCTTGCTTTTTTAGTTCGCAAATAAAAACAATTCTACTCTATCGTAATGGTGAACCCAACTACTACACCTTTATATGTTATTTCAACATTTTGCTCCCCTTTTATTGATAAATCGATTTTTTCAGGATACATAGTATATAGTTTGGTGTTTGCATCAGCATTTTCGACAAAATAGGTTGGATCGTCAATAAAACCGTCTTTGCTCTCAATTAGTAATGCATCCTTTCTAATAAAAATATCAGGAACCTTTCCATTATTGAACACTTGCAAAAAGAGAAACATCGCTACAAGCAATACAATTAACGAACAAACCGAGATAATGAAGAATTTCTTTTTCTTAACCATAATTGACCACTTTCCCATCAACAATATTCACTGTCTTACTACATCTACTAGCAATATTCCGATCATGTGTCACTATTATCACAGTTTTCCCATTATTACATATATCCATCAACACGTCCATTACAACTGTACCAGTCATCTGGTCTAAAGCACCAGTTGGCTCATCAGCCAAAATAATATCTGGTTCATTCACTAGCGCTCTAGCAATCGCTACCCTCTGCCGTTGCCCACCAGACAATTGTGGTGGATATTTATCTTTTTTTTCGAATATGCCTAATTCTTTCATTACTCTATGAATTTTTTCTTTTTTCCCTTTTGCCCTCGCATACTCAAGTGGCATTGCAATGTTTTCATAACAAGTAAAATCATTTATCAAGGCAAAATTTTGAACAATGTATCCAAATTTCCTATTTCTAATTCTCGCCCTTTCTTTGTCAGAAATACGCGAAATTTCATTTTCATCCAACAAATAACTACCGCTACTTGGATCTGTCAAACAACCAATCACATTCAATAGTGTACTCTTGCCTGAGCCGGAGGGGCCAACAATAGCAACCGATCCACCTTTTTCAATACTCAAAGTTAATTCATCAAGCGCCTTAAGCGCATCTTCACCATTTCCAAATTCCTTTACTATATTCTTTAATTCTATAATAGGCATTACTTTTCACCTCCAAGTGTGGAAACAATATCTATTCTTCTAATCATTAACAATGGCTTAAGCAAAATAATAATAGTATACAGAAATAATATCACAAATACCAAACAGAACAAGTTTACATCTACTTTATCTACTACGCCCACAAGCAGACTAATAGAACAAATATAGCTCAATACAACTGTAGGAACAATTTGGTAGATAATTGACAATTGAACATCCTTGTTTGAAGCACCATTTATCATATGAATAACAAATTCTCTCTTATTCTTGGTAATGTAAGCGTTCAAAGAACTTACAATCCCAAATCCACTGAAGACGATACAGGTCACAAACATTACCAAGTATCCAGTAATCAGCTGAATCAGGAAATTAAAATATGATAGATATTCATCATTTTTATTTAGAAATCCTAAATCATACAGAGAAGTTGAATCCAACTCAGCTTTAAATCTCACCAATGTATCTGATTTTACAATATCATAAATCCCTCCAGCTTCTATAACATTGAGCAAGGAGACATTTTGAATTCTTAGTTTTTGGTCGCTTATACCTTCGTATATAAATTGCTCAAGTGGTAACAAAACGCTATAATCCATATTTTGAAAATCGCTTGTGATATATCCGTTAAAAATTGTGTTTTTTTCCAAGAAACCCACAACCTTATACACTACCCCATTAATTTCAAATTTTTCACCAATGGAATAATACCGTTTGAAATAGTGCCCCATAACCATTGCCGTATAATCGCATGTTTTCACAAACTCATCAGCATTAAAATATCTGCCCTCCATTATTAAAAAGTTATTGAATTCAGCAACATTCTCGTTAATTGCAATGGTGTCAACTTCTCCGCCCAAAAACAATCGGTCGCTTTCAGCCTTGGGAATGCTTGTGGTAGTTCTGCACATCAAAAAGGCCTTGAACTCGGTATTGTGCGCAATTAAATTGTATGCATTTTCAGCAACACTAATATCAGGCAACTCCTTTACACGTGAAATAAAAATATCAAAATCCATTTCATTAGTAATGATACTAAAGTCTTTACGATCCATAAACTTTTTTGCATAATTCAATGATGAAGTCATCTCGATAGTTGAATCAAAAGCAATTAAAAATAAAAAAGAAGAAATTATCAGTTGGAAAAACAATATAACATATGTTGTTGGCTGATTAACTATTCGTTTTAATGCATATTTGAAGTTTATCATATTATATTTCTCCGATTCTTCCCACTAAATCTGATTTGTAAAATTGAAATAAACTGTAAGATACTATGATAACGCCCAAAAACATGACTATTATTAATGAAATAATAATTGCTATCATTTCATTCACTAAGAAATTAACTGAAAAGGTCAGTTGTACTGCCTTAGTTATCATAACAGCAATCACAAATGCAAATACCACAATCTTGGAAAAGTCTCCAATAACTTTGCACGTTAACCTTGATTTAGTTGACCCTACCAATAGCCGTACAACTAGTTCTTCTTTCTTAACTAAAAGCCAATAATGAGTTGCGTTTATTGCGTTAAACAAAATGGCCAAAATAGAAACAACTAGAATTATTAGTATAATTTTATACTCATTCACCATATCTACAATGTAGTCCAATGTACTCTTCATCGGTGAAACATTCACACTTAAGTCATAGACATTTAAATCAAACATCAGTTCTCGCACGATTTCCTCTGTGGATTCTGACGAGTTGAAATAGTACGTTCCTTGAATAGGAAAAGTATACAGTCCATTTTGAGTGAAAGCCATATTTAAATATACGTGGTTTTGGGCATCGCCCCCCAAGATACCAACAACTTCATACTCAATACCATTTTTCATTATAAAGGCTGTATCATTCTCAGATTTGTAGTATATTTCACTTAACTTCTTTTCACCCACAACAGAAACATTTTTTTCTACTGTGAAATCACTAGGCTCAAAAAAACGTCCAGTCAGTAATAAGTGGTCTAGTTCGAATCTATCACTATTATCGAACACATAGTTGACATTTTCATATGTTTCCTTAATCAAGAAAAAGCTAATGTTTTTCTCGTTCAAAAAATCCAAAAGTTTCAAATCATTATTTTGACTAGATGTTGTTGATTCGCCAAAACTGTTTACTAAAATAGAAAACGTATTCTTGTCATACACATTCGTTGTCATTGTCTGCCTTAGTTGATAAGAGAAGGAACCTACCATTAAACAAACAAAAAAACTACATGCTACGAAAATTGACAACAAAAACAAATCGTGTTTTCTCAAAATCTTTGACATAATTATCTCCTTAATAAAAGGTAAACGAAAAGCATATCAGTTCCATCTACCCTTTAAACAACAAAACTAAGCGCCTACACTAGAATCATCTCTCTATATCATAATTTGTATAACATGTGTATTGAAATCCTGAAAGCCGAGTTGCAGTAAGCGTGTAATTCTTCTTATTGTATGCTGTATTAAATGCATAAACATCATTCATTTTAGCTTTGACATATAGATAAGAAAACTTTTCGTCCCACACTTCCAAATAAGAGCGGCAATATTTCCCATCAATATTTGCCCAACTTTTGCCCCAAGCTTTATACCCACCAGTCCACGTTGAAACTGATGTTATCAAAGAAACAAAAATGATAGCAGACAAAACAAAAGTACTAATTATTTTTTTCATTTGATTGCTCTTTCTCATTTCTATCTCATATGGATAGTATAGTATGCCATCACACTTGTGTCAAACAGCTGCGTAAAATGTGTAAAATACTCAAATTGAAAAAGTAAGTTCCTGTTTAAGTTGAAGAATATAACGAATAAAACAGTATCTTTCTACTGATATTCCATAATCCAAAATACGCAGAAATACCATAGTTAGAATCAAAATTATTATTCTCATCAAAAAACAGAATAAAATATGCTGCAGCAGTCAATCAAGCACTGTTAGCAAAACATGTGGGAAATCTATTCCGAATATCGTTTTATTTTTTATACCCAAAACAATTCCTTCTTTCTAAGATACCATGTTTCGAAATTAAGGCACATATAATCACTGAATGCTTGATTGCTTTTTTCATTTTTTTTCACCTCTCTTCTTGCTAGGTTTTCACCTGTTTTTTTTATTCTACACTAACTGCAGTGTATTGAGTTTTCCACTCCTTTTGCTTCATAAGAATATACTACTTTTTATATGATGCCACGCATATAAACAATGTAAGATTGTGTTTATAATGCTAATGCCTGTATTGTAAACGTTCCCTGCGTTATGAAGAATATCTTTCATTTATATACCATTCAAGTTATTGCTGGTATCCATCCTTACTTATCTCTTGCCAATTATTAAAAGGGAATTTATTTGAAGTTCAACTCCATTAATTTACATCGCTCTCTTTGAACTCTATGTTCTCTAAGTGAGAAGAATACCAACTTTTAATTACTCAAAGTGGGCTAAAACACCTCAGAAAAATAGTGTCTAACTCTTTTAATAATTTTAAACCACATTATCACGAATCCCGTACGAGCCACCATAAAACAAAAAACCTTCAAATTGGAGTTAACTCCAAATGAAGGGTTTTTTTATGCTTCGAGAAGGTTTTGAGAATCCTACTTCCTTATATGTGATCAAGGGATCAGTGTCAACATCCAAGTTATCAAAATTTGTTGAAAAAGTTTAGCATTACTCAAAACATGACACGAAAAGGTAACAGTATGGATAATGGAATGATGGAAAGCTTTTTTGGGGCTATGAAATCTGAAATGTTTTATGGAGAGGAATATCAATTTAAGAATTTAGGATATTTAAAACTAGCAATGGTTGAATATATCGAGTATTATAATTACAAAAGAATTAAGGTTAATTTAAAAGGATTGAGTCCTGTTGATTACGGAATCCAATCCATTAATTAAACGATTAAATCTATCCGGTTTTTAGGCTTCAGTACACATTCCTTTATATGCAAAAGAGGCTAGATTTTTCAACCTCTCCTCTTTCCTTTTTTACTACACGCCAGGATTTCTTAGCGCTCTTTTTATTTGACCCCAAGATTCTTCATATTACTCATTCATCTAACAAAAATGGAATGTGCATAATCATAGTATAACTTTCGCATACAACTAAACTAAAGCCTCACCCAACATGAAGTCGCAAAGTAGCAAAATGTTCATTCATCATTATGTACTTTTCTTTCAGAAAAAATAACATTTCATCACTATGCATTGTCAATTTTTGGACATTTTGATTCTAAGTGGCTCTGAAAAATTGACAACACACCATTTGACATATTCAATCAAATCATTTTCGCTGATACCAACAGTAGACAACCATTTTTCAAATTCCTTCTTAGATTCATCGTTGTCAGTTAATGTGCCAGCCGATGGAGTACTATAAAATATATATATGTCATCAATATAGTATGAATCATACGCCATAATACTAAGAGTGCCACCGCTGGCTATTGCATAAACGATGCGACCTTTACTTAATGACTGCCCCATTATTAACAAATATACATCGCCGTCATCAATATTTAACGGACAACTTACCATTTTGAATGAAATGTCCACGCACTTATTTTCTGTTAAGAAAAAAACATCAGGAAAATTCCCAAACCCAGTAACTATTTGAAAATCATTGTCAAGCAACTTTTTCCCTGTATCATCAATTATTGTTCTTTTACCTCCGCAACCATAAGTACAAACCAGTATAAGACAAAATATTAAGATTTTTTTCATTAACCCGCCTCCATAATAAATTATTCCTAGTTGATTCTATCAATTATTAGTGCGAACGTAAACCTTTTTGTTACTCAGTTTTTTCTTTTTTTTACTGATGTGACTCCAGTTTTTTTCATCATCCACTCAAAACCGGAACTTTACTCTAGATTCAACCGCTTAAGATTTGAAATAAAAGGTAGCGCAAGTATCATCAATTGACAAGTTTTTCAAACAGGTAATTTGCCAAGCTAAGTGCAACAGTTAGAAGTAAGTTCTTCATAAGACGTTTTGAAATTAAGGCACGTTCTAGGTCTAGTATTCATTAAATGAAGTTTCGCTTCAAGTTCTTTATTTGTAGTTAACAAGAGATCCATTCCTTTAGGATAATATTATCTCAATAAGCTATTCGTATTTTCATTAGTTCCTTTTTTCCAAACACAGCAAGCGTCAGCGAAGTACATGGTGCAGTCTAGTTCCTCTTCAATTTCGTTGTTTTCCGCGAACTGATTGCTACGATCCCATTTTTGTCTTTAATTCATATAGAGATAAAGAATTTGCTAAAGAATCATTGATGATGCCTTGGCAAATTTCAGCATTTCTAGTTTGGTAAGTTACAAGGTCAACCCTGAATAACACTGTCCCTGAAACTACTTACTAGACATTCAAGGCTGAGTTCTGTTTTATCAGAAAGTTTGATTCTCTACTTCAATTTCAAGCCAAGCAGAGCTTTTTTTAGTAAACTGGTACAAAAACAATAGAAATCATGGCTCTAAATATCTTAGCAATCGACTTAACATCCCAATTCATCTATGCAACTTCACCACTTATTTAAAACAAATCTACAGGTTACAATAAAATATCTGTTTTCTCAACAAAATCTACAATAGGTCTGGTATAATATGTTTAATATATAATTCGTGGGAGAAAAGAGCATGGTATATAAACTACAAAAGTTATTTATAGTCGTTCTCACAAGCATCGTTTCTTTAGTTGCTTTGTTACAAAATGGATTTGTTTTACAAGCGGAAAATTTGGATGTTGTTAGTAATTTCACTGATACAACCTCTGTTTTTTCTCAGGTGAATGTTTCTAGCGGACTAGAGGCCTATACAACTAAATACAATAGTAGCGATTCAACAAAGAAAATAGAACTTCCTTACGTCACACAGAACCCTGATATGCCAATGGGTTGTGAAATAGCAACGTTATCTATGATGCTTAAAAACTGGGGAATTAACGCTAGCAAAAATGATATCTGGAAAAGACTAAAAGGATATAAGAAATATTGGAACTATGGTGAAACACCGAGTATTGCACACGCTGAAATCAAAAGGTATGACCCAAAATCAAACAAGAAATTTTCAATAGTATTCCCTGAACAAATAGTACCAATTATTAATGAGATATTAAAAGAAAACGGTAGAAGCGACTTAATCGCTACTGCAGTATATGATTATACAATGGAAGATCTAGATCATTCAATTTCCAATTATGATGCTCCTTTTGCTATCTATGGTGGAGCGCCAATAGGTTCTTCAGGTCACGTTGTATTGTATTTGGGGAATAATACGACTCACGATCCATGGTTGTCTTATGGGCCAAATAGAATTTATACTAGAGCTAATCTTGAGTATGCTATTAATGATGGTGGTAAGAAAGACAATGGTTGGCATGTGACTAATCATTCATATGGTTTTGTGATTTTGAAGAAATCAGATTTCGAAGAATGGAAAAAGTATGGCAGATCCAATTCTTCAAATCTTAAGTTTGGAAGCAATTATTCCAAGACACAAGCTATTCAAAGAAAGACAAAAATAAAATATTCTAGTAAAAAGAGTTACAAACTGGATAGTTTATTTCTGATAACAGGTAAAGATGGTAAAGTGTTTATAGCTTATAGAAAGAAAATTAAAAAGAAGCCAGTTACATATGGTTATATTCCTTTGGGAAAAACAAAGCCTGTTTATAAAGATAGCCAAATACTAGCAAAAGAAAAAGTATGGAAAATAATCCCGAAGAATTTAAGTTCGTCTCAAAAGAAAAAAGGTATAACTTATAAAACGCTGCTTAGTTATATGAACCCTGTAATTCAAGAACGTAAACTCAAATTCGCTGAAACTCAGAACATTAATCCTACAACTGAAGATTTAGGAATGACAACTTCAATTGTGTTGCCAGAAACTACTGATTTAGAAGTTCCAGAAGTAATTGAAGAGGAAATGTTGGAGAATATTGAAGAAGAAGTACAAGAAGATTTTGAAGAGATAGTTAATGAAGAAGAAGAACCATCGGATGAAGTAACTCAGGAAATTAGCTATTGGGATATTATTAGTCCAAGCTATGCAAAGGAACAAGATACAGAAAAGACTATATATGTATCAGAAGAATTAAGACAAGAGTTATTACAGCGCTTAGAAAATTATCATTATATTGAGTATTACTTTAGCCTAGAAGATACTATTCTAAAAGATGAGGAAAATATCTACTATTTGATGTAATGGTGTTTGACATGATAAAGCATATCCTTATTTGAAGTTTCAACCGCACCTAAAGATGCGGTTTTTTTGTATACCGGTTGACATCATGTAAAAGAAAAAACCAGTTTTCTAATAATAGGTTTTTTCTTACATTCTGCTTCTTTATTCGCCACAATCCCTTTGATTATTTGCAAATGTATTGGTAATAGATAAGGCTTGCGTTCAATTGCTTAGCTTTTTGTTGAACTTTATTATTATAGACATCGCTTCTAACAGTATCAAGATCAAAATAGAACTCACCATCAAGTTTTCGAACAAGAATTTCTTCAATGTTTAGATCTGGTTCTATTTCATTATGTATTATATCTTGATAAATCCGATAATTGCTCGAATGTAGTGAAGTCTTAATGCGTCCAAAATCATCAGCAGCAGTAGGAAGCAATAACCAAATTTTCATCCCTTCATCTGCCAATAAATCATCAAATGACATATCTATGTTATCTTTCATAAATCGTAAGGTTCTTTTAATAGCATGTTTTAGCAAAATAATTCCAGAAATAGCGCCTTTAACTTTTACCTCTTTTTCCCATTTCCAGATATCTACTTTGTTTTTGAAGTACTTCATCAATAATGAAGAAAGCATAGTAGCAATAAGGATTTTGACTTTCTCTTTTTGTACTGAAGTTAGTAACTGTAGTTCTTGTGTCTCTACTAAGAAAGTCAACTCTTCATCAGACTGAGCTTTTTTATATGCCTCAAGTTGCAAAAGAAGATTCTTAGTTGTTGATGGTTGTAAGGGGTCCATGGCTTGCAATGTTGCTTCAAAGATATCTTGTGAATCCATGGACACAATATTCCATAACAAGCGCTCTTTTTCAAAGATTAACTGCGCCTCAATCATATCATCAGTACGATTAGCAACTTCAAAGACATCCTGATATGCTTTTTCAGCGCGTTTACGATAGCCTGATTTTTTTATCTCTTCATACCCAGGACGATATTGCTCAACAAAGGCTTGAACAGACATAATATCAGTTTCGCTTTTATTGGAATCAGTATTCTCATTAACCTGATTCATTGAAGCCATAGCAACTTTTGTGATTAGACTAGTGAACTCTTCTTGTAAACCAGACTCTGCAAACTTTTGATAAAAAGTTGTGATATCATTGTTATCATTCGCAAAGCTAACCAATCTCTCTTTGTAATCATCTACTTCACTTTGAAGGCTACTGTCGGTTATTGAATAACCCTTGAAAATATCTAAATAACCATTAATAGCATCCCTAACTAATTCATTCATCTAGTGCACCTCCTGGTCAATGTAAGAATAGAGGCCGGTATCGTCACTAGGAGATATAACAGTGACACGTGCTTGTTTGACATTGGAAAGGTTAAAAGAGCCAGCTTCAAGGATAGCACTCTTAACATCGTTAATTGTTTGCCACGCAGAGGTACTTTCTTCAACCAAGGTTTCCACTTCTGATACATGGTTAAATCCATCCACAACTATCTTCGGTGCTTGTTGCACAAAGATGCTATATTCATCATCATTTGCGAAGATAAGGTTTCTAAACCTTTCTAGTTTGCTTAGTGCAACAAAATCACTACTAGGTAAATCAAGTTTAGAAAAAGCCTCTTTCATATCTCTCAATGAACTATTAATCATTACTTCATCATTAGCTACACAACATTGAAGGGTGCAATATGCTTCATAAATAGCACCGAAGGCTTCAAGGGTGTGAACATATCTTATTTTGATATTTTGTGCTGTGACTAGATAATCTGAACTATAGATTGAAGAGTTATCATTATCTATTTCCTGCAATTTTTTTTCATAAACAGAAATCAACTCAGTCATTTCATTCTTTTTAGCAACCTCTAAGTACGCCATTATCTTATCTTGTACAACTGCAACACTTGGTGCTAAGTAATACCTAGAGTTCTTAATCTTAACCATTGCTTCTTCAACAGTGGTAAAAGGTTTCATAAACTCAATCATTTCCCAATAAATACGCGCTTGATTTGGCGCAACCTGTGAATTTTCACACCGCTTTGCCATAAGGGTATATAACTCTAGCGCTTTGTTCATACTTGACATTGTTGTCCACCTCTTTCTAGAAGATATTATTCGTCATAAATTCTTGTTTAAATTATATAATATTCCCCAATAAAAAAGAACTTGGAATTAGTTCTGAGTAAAATTACTTCAAATACAGAAATTGAAAGTGTCAGTAATATATATTTTTCTAAATAACACTTTGTAATCGAGTGTGTTTTCAATTATGGGATCGTTATTTCATATATAAATAATTTGTTTGTTTTTACCAAAAATGAGGTAAAATGAAATTAACAATATACCACAAAAGGAAGGTAGAAATATGAAGAAAACTATTGTAGTACTAATGATTTTTATTCTCCTAGTTACTGGAGCATGTAGTGGAAAAACGAAAGGAGAGAGTCTTGATTTAGATGATCCACTAGTCAAAGAGTTGTATGGGTATGTAGAGATAAAATCACATTATGATCATGATTATTATTTTTATAGCCAACCAGAGTTAACAGTTGCTACATTTCAGGATAATCACAAACATCACTTTGCGTTTAGACTTATAGACAAAGAAGATTTCACGATTAAGAAGAGCAGTTCTTGCGGCACATATACCGTTAAGCCTGAAGTATACAGAAAGGCAATAGAAAAATATTTTGGACCAGATGTAGAGTATGAAGTTGACGAGTGGTTGTTTCTTGTCTATCCTAGAGATGATTTACTATCAAAATGTGGGTTGGTGAGTGTTTATTATAACCCTGATAAAAATATCTACCATGGGGTATTTGGTTATGAGGGACTAGTACCTGAAGTATTACCGATATACACCAAATTGATAAGTGCTATAAAGCTTGATGATACAATAATATTAACTCAGAAGTATATTTTTACAACTACAGAGTATGGTGAAAAAACAACATACAAAATCTTCGCAGACTTGCAGACAGCGATATTGTTAGAAACATTTGATGGTGAAAATGCACCACAGATTTCTATTGAAGATTATCTTGAAAAAGCAGGAACAATTGAATACACTTTCAAACTTGGTCCTGATAATGAATACCATTTCTATAGTAGTGTAATAAAATAAACTAGGTAGTGAAATGTAGTTATACTTAGAAGCGTCTTAAGAGATGCTTCTTTTCTGTTTGCATTTAGTTTATGTCATAGCGTGTGTTGTAAAAACTTCTTTTGACATCATAAGAGCGAATCTTTAGAACTAGAAATGCCTACTAGTAAAGAAGGCTTTATAAATAGAATTAACCAATATATTACTTGGTACAACTATGATAGACTAAGAAAAACTAAAAGGTATGGTTCCTGTGGAATTCAAAAAACTCATACCTTTAACCTTCATCTGTGCTTTTTGCACTGTATACTTTACTTGGGCNTTCACAAATAGAAGGTTTTTGCTTATATCTACTTTTATTTACCTTTCCAATAGGAACAACAATCACAGGAAAATAGCAATTTTCATCTACATACACCTGATTATTGAACCGCTTCACCGTTTGAATAATTCATTAGCCGAAAATATCTATATATGTGTTACCACTATTGCTCAGTGCTTTCACTTTATTAAGTATCCATGTTGTATCAGTATAATGGCTTTTGTTCTTCGCAACATCGTAATCATTCTCTGCAGAATTCGGAATATTGTCTTTGTGCGATGGAACATATGGTCCATTCTTATATGCTGGCTGATACGCTGTATGATAATACCAGTATT
>JGI994J12354_10004731_pt1 | contig 12082 bp, 9 predicted proteins | sample IntmicLarv3ML3BL_FD_12354 | JGI IMG/M metagenome (IMG submission 12354) | reverse complement strand
GTCGGCACACCGGGCCATATCGCCTTCCGGTTTGGTAGTGTCATAAAATATTGGGATTTCTTTTCCCGATATTTCAACCACCATCTCGGCGATATCTTTAATAGAAGTGCATACCGAGGGGCCGATTTGTATGATTCCCTTTCCGAGCCCTTTTTTCAGACTCAGGTAAATGGCCTCTACAATGTCGTCGACATATACAAATGCCCGGCCTTGTTTTCCGCTGCCCCAAACGTTAAACTCTTCGTTGGGATAGTTGACGGCTTTCCGTATCAGGGCAGGTATAACCTGACTGCGTTCGCCAAAGTCGCACGGAGCACCATACACGTTATGAAACATGAGTGTGCAGGTGGGTATTCCGGTCTCTTTTTCCATCAATTCGGTTTCGTATTGCCCCATCAGTTTGCTCCAACCGTAGGCCGATTCGGGTAGGGCAGGATATAACTCGTCTTCTTTTAACGGCAGTGGGTTTAACGTGTTTTGCCTTGTGAGAGGGAAGCTACACGCTGTGCCTATATATACAAAGCCTTTCAGGTTGTTTTTGGCTTTGCGGGACGATGTTATTACGTTTGAGTTGATGATCAGGTTTTGTCTGAACAGCGAACCTTGGTTGCTGAACACATAGTCAATTCCGGCTACCACGTCGGCAAGGTGTACGATGTAGTCAACTTTTTGCGCCAAATCGTCGCAACTGTCGGCTACTGACAGGTCGCGGTTAAAGAAACGGTCTTCTATCGAAATAACGGGCTTACCGTTGTCGTCGTTGAGATATTCCAATTTCCCCCTCCACAGGTTGTCGACAACGTAAACATCGTTGTTCTCTTTTACCAAACGTTTAACAAGATTCGAACCTATCATTCCGGCTCCACCGGTTACTAATATTTTATTCATCTCTAATGATTAAATTGTGGTTGATTGTTCTATTTTTACTTTTTGTTCGCCAAGTATAATTCCTAACAACATCATCATGAAAAATCCCCGGTTACTGGTTTGGGTAGCATCGGCTACATTTTCGATTAGTAAAAAACCAACAATTATAATTGTCAATGTTATATACCGGGCCTCTTGTTGGATCTTAAAAAAGCGATATGATTTTTTAATAATATATACCCAAAATAAAAAGAATAGAATAACGCCCATTATCCCAAATTGAGCCAACGATGGGTAGTAGGTGTCGGCAATAAACGTGTTGTGACTTTTACTCAACCCCCAAATGTTGTCAATTTCATATTCGCTGTATGTGTTTGAATAAACCACCCTTGACGCGTGTGTGCCAAAACTAGCCATTCCTGAACCAAATGGAAAATAGTCGGTGAAAATAAGAAAAGAGGTTCCGTATAATACAAACCGGGCAAGATAGTCGTTTTCTTCGCCACCGGTTATGCTGCTAAGAAAGTAGAACATTATTTTATCCCAGGCAACAAATAAAACGCCGACAATCATGACTAGAACAATCACGATGTTTTTCAAGTTTAGTTTTATATTTTTTATATTGCTGAAGTAAAATACGACAACTGCAGCTAAAACAAAAAAACCGTAAAATTTTGACCGCCCCGATATAAGCCCAACCGACAGCATTACCAAAAACATGATTTTGTTGCGCCATTTAAAATCACTTGAGTATAAATAGGCCAAAGAGATAGCTGTTATGGCGGCCGCATAGTTTGTAGGATGCCCCATAGCTTTCGATATAAAATCTTTAATAACCAAATCGCCTAAGCCTATCGGTAATAGAATAAACCATATAATCAAGCACAGCTGGTTCAGTACACGTTTTTGGTTCGAAGTAAATGCTACCCCCATTTGGTATATACAGAAAAAAGCGATATAGGGCTTTATTTGTATGGTAAGATCATAAAATATGGCAAATGTTGAGTTGCTACTTATAACTATCGAATAAATTACATAGAAAACAAAAACAGCGATTGTAAATAAAAAAGCTTTATTTATTTCCCATTTTGGGGTTTTAAACATATAGATGAAAAACAACGCCAAAAGTATGAATCCTAATATTTCGTCAACAAACTGAATGTTTAATGGCGCATACAATACCATCCCCAAAATGAGTGTAGATACAAATAGGATGTATATGTATTTTGACGTAATACTTTGCATTGCTGGCCCGTTTATCTTGAAAATGAAAGGGTAGAGCATAAAATATGCTCTCTTTTTTATTAGACGTTATTTTTTTGTCGCCTTCAGGCTTTTTTTCAGTACAGCATACTGCTCTTTACCGAAGATAAAACCGACCGATAAAATTAATGTAAAGGCTAAAATACCGACAGCGGCAAACAGTTTTCGAGGGGCTACCCTTTGTTTTTTTATGTAAGTGGGGTAAAGCGACTGTCCTTTGTCTTTTTCTTCACCGATTGACAAGGCTGTTTCTTCTCTTTTTTGGATAAGATAGAGGTACACGGTTTGAAGAATTTCTTGTTGCCGTTTGGAGTCGGTAAATACTTTTTCGTAAGCCGGCACACTGCCCATTCTACCAAGAAGCGCGTTTTCTTTGCCTTTCAGGTTTTTCAAATTCAACTGTAGGCCTTCTTTAGTGCCCTTTATTACAGACTCAACGCTTTTTCTGAGGCTTCCTAATTGTTTGTTATAGTTAAGTATAACCGCACTGTTTTCGTGCGATTGCTCCAATACTTTGTTGCGCTCAATCATTAACTCGTTGTATTGTGCCAATACATCGCCAACATTTCCGCTATTCGAGTTCAACAGCGGCGGCACAAGCTCATACTCGTTCTTTGGGTTTTTTATGTACTCTTCTAATAAGCCAATGCTGTAAAGGTCGGTTTCGACCACTATTATGCTTCTTTGCAGTTCTGTTAGTTGAGTAGAGTAAAGCCTGATGTCAGCTTCCAGGTCAGTATAGTTATGCTTGCTTTTATAGCTTTCAATACTCTGTTCCGATTTTTTTAATTCGTCGTAAACAATAGTTATGCGTTCGTCAAAGAATGCAAGCGAATTTAGCGCGGTAGCTTTTTTAGTTTCGAACGAATATTTGTTATACAACACTGTCAGCGTATTAAGCACGTCTTTTATTCGATTTACTTCGTAGTCTTGGTACTCTAAAACCATAATTTCCGAGTTTTTGGTGTCGGAGTCAATTGATAGCTTTTGATACAAATCTTCGGCTGCCCACGAAAGAGGCTCTATGGTTATGTTTATCGCGAACGACTCGGGTGCAGCAATTTTCCCCGAATAGTTGAGCGTAAATTCGCCAAACGGAGTTTTCATTGTTGCTGGTAGTGCGGTGAAAGAATATTTCTCATTTTCATAACCCACTATTTTCGAGGCTACCTCAATTTTTCCGGGAGTGAATTTAGCTTTTAGCCTTACCTCTCGAGGCATATCGGAAAAAGTAATTGAGTCGGCCTTTATGACTACGGGGTTTTGGCTGTACATGTTGTACGAAAATAGTGCCGGATAAGTGTACGATACATTCAGTCCAAGCTCCAAGGCCAGGTCTTGCAACACGCTTTGCGATCGAAGAATTTGCTTTTCATCGTCCATATTGATGCCTCCAAGCGCGCCTCCCATGCCCAACGTTTTCATAATGCCTAAGTCCCCTAAATTTCCGGGACCCATTGACTGTTCGCTGATCAGCTGCATTCTTGTTTCGCCTCTATAGGTTTCGAACCAAAATGTGAGGTACAAAACCGCGACAATAACGGAGAGAATAAATGCCACTAGAAATACTTTCCAGTGGCGAAGGTATTTGACTATTATCTCAAGTAGGCCTATATTTTCGTTGCTTGTATTGTTTGTTGTCATAATATTTTTATTATTTTCCGTACATGTGTATAAGTGAGATGCCTAACGATGAAAGAGTAGCCACAGCGCTCACAACTGTAGAGATGATGGTTATATTCATCTGTTCGGCCTGGCTGTACCGGGCGTTCTTTTGGCGTGCCTTGTTAGGTGTTACATATACAATGTCGTTTTGTTGCAGGTAATAATAGGGCGACTGAAACACTTCGGCCGAGGTAAGGTCGAGGCGGTGAGTTTCGATGGTGCCGTTGTTGTCGCGAATAACCAGCACATCGGTGCGTTTTCCGTTTATGGTCATATCTTTTGCCAGACTTAACGCATCGAATATCGAAACGCGCTCGTTTTCAAGTGTAAACTGTCCGGGCTCCAGCACTTCGCCCATTACCGCTATTTTATAATTCATAAACTGAATGGTCACGATTGGGTTGGCTATGATTTTGCCTATTTCTTCTTCCAAATATTTAATGGCATCCGGTTTGCTCATACCGCCTAGTTTGACGCGTCCCAAAACAGGGAAGTTTATATTGCCTTCCCTGTCAACTAAATAGGTTTGAAGCGAGGGGGTGGATGTTATTTTCTGTTCGTTGGGTGTCGCGAACGACACTGTAGGCAGATTGAATTGTAACGCTGCTTCGGGGGCTGCACTATTGTTTACCGTGATGGCCAAAATATCGTCGGGTTGAATGTAGGTTATGTATTGCTGGTGAGCCTCGTACGATTCTATTATTGCGCTTGTCTCGTCGGCTTTACTCACGTTTTCTAAATAAATAACATCTTTTGGTATTCTACATGCCGAAGCCAAAAAAATAGTAGGGATGAAAAGTAATAAAATTTTATGTGTACTCATAAGAATTGCTTTTTTATGGTAAAACGACCACAAAGATACTTATTATTTATGTAACTGAGAAGTAAGAGTATGCCTTATTTTCGAATAATCCGGGCACTATTGTCATACCTCTTCTTTGCTTTAATGATAACGTATAAAATGTGGTTTTAATATATAGGAACACAAGGAAGCTTTGTTTCCACGCACGTAAATTGATAAAAATAAACCAACGACTAAATTTATTGAACGTTTTTTGCCAATTCAACCCTTAATCGGCATGATTAAAGCCTTTGTTTATGTCGCTGATGTAATTCAGCAGCTCATCGCGTCCTTTCGATTGCTCAGACGAGGTCAGGAAAATCGGCGGCAGCTCTTCCCAATCTTTCAGCAACTCAGCTTTATAGTCATCAAGGTTTTTCTTCAAACCGTTGCCCGACAGCTTATCAATTTTTGTGAAAACGATAGAGAACGGGATGCCATTTTCGCCAAGCCACTCCATAAACTCAAGGTCAATTTTTTGCGGAGTGTGTCGGCTGTCAATCAGCACAAAAAGGGCGGTTAGCTGCTCGCGCTCAAGTATATAGTCTTCAATGATTCCGCGAAGCTGCTCGCGCGCCTGCTTTCCGCGTTGCGCGTAGCCGTAGCCGGGCAGGTCGACCAAGTACCAATGGTTGTTAACAAGAAAGTGGTTTATCAACAGTGTTTTTCCGGGTGTCGACGATGTCATTGCCAACCCCTTGCGGCGGCACAGCGAGTTAATGAGCGATGATTTACCCACGTTCGACCTCCCTATAAAGGCATATTCGGGCCGCTCTTCGGGTGGGCACTTTTTTACGTCCGTATTGCTGATAACAAATTCCGCGCTTTTTATTTCCATACGATATTACTTTTTTTAGACAGTTTTTTTAGATAACAGCCATAATCCTGCAAAGGTAATAAATCCGTTTATCAAGATAAGCTCGTAACCGAATTTATAATTGGTAAAAGTTGTAATTGTTTTCTCGAACGCGAAACAAAGCAGGGGCGACAGTATACAGATAAACGGCACCGCCTTGTCGATGGTTGCCAGTTTGGTGAATAAACCAAAGGCAAACAGCCCAATCAACGGCCCGTAGGTATATGAGGCGATTGTGTAAATGGAGTCGATGATGCTGCTTATATTCAGCGTGTTGAACAACAACATTATCAGAATAAAGAACAGGGTAATGGCCACGTGCACCATCATTCGTGTCTTTTTCGCTTTCGCCATATCGTTTTGTTCAATGCCCAAAATATCGATACAGAACGAGGTGGTGAGTGCCGTCAACGCCGAGTCGGCACTTGAGAAAGCGGCGGCGATAATGCCCAGAATAAAGAATATGACCGTTGTCTGCCCTAACGCACCTGTCGCGGCAAACGAAGGCAGCAGTTCGTCGCCCTTCGTGGGAAGCAGGATGCCTTGACTATTGGATAGTGTAATCAGCAAAATACCCAACACCAAAAATAGCATATTGGCAGGAATAAAGGCTCCGCCATACCAATACATATTTTTCTGCGCCTCTTTCAGCGACCGGCACGAGAGGTTTTTCTGCATCATGTCCTGATCAAGCCCCGACATGGCTATGGTAATAAAGATGCCGCTTAAAAACTGTTTCCAGAAAAAGCGCGGCGATTGCCAATCCCAATCGAAAACGTGCGAATAGGGGCTTTCGGTTATCGTGGCTACCAATTGGCCGGGCGATAAATCCAAGTGCTGCACCACGCTGACAATGATCAGTATCAGTGTTCCGAACATACAGAAGGTTTGCAGCGTATCGGTCCATACAATAGTTTTAATACCTCCCTGAAAAGTGTAAGCCCATATAAGTATGAGCGTAACCGCTGCCGTAACCACATAGGGTATGCCCAAATGGTCAAGGATGTATACCTGAAGAATGTAGGTTACGATATAGAGCCGCGCTGCCGCACCAATGGTTTTTGAGAGGATAAAAAATGAGGCTGCCGATTTGTACGAATAGATTCCCAACCGTCTTTTGAAATACGAATAGATGGAGGTGAGCTGCAAACGATAATAGAGCGGCAGTAGAATTTTGGCGATGAAGATGTAACCTGCAGCGAAGCCCAAAACGGTTTGCATATAGGTCATGCCGGTTTTCATTGTCCAGCCGGGTACCGAAACAAAGGTTACGCCCGACAGTGACGCGCCTATCATTCCGAAAGCAACAACCATCCAAGGCGATTTACGCCCACCAACGAAAAAGTTCTCGTTTCCGGTACTCTTCCCCTTGGTTATGAGTGCAATCACAAACAGCAAAGCAAAATAGCCGAGAACAATAGCAAGTAAAAGGGTGCTGCTCATATTTTTGATTGGTTTGGATTTAGGCGCAAAGATAGTGCAAGTTGAGAGGTGTAGAAAATAAACTGGTTTATTTTTACTTCCGAAGCACAGCCTATCTTCAAGTTTGCGTTAAAGATAGTATAAGCCGGGCAAAAAAACAAAGGAGCTATTCATATTTTGAATAACCCCTTCAGTGACCGCGACAGGATTCAAACCTGTAACCGGCTGATCCGTAGTCAGCTACTCTATTCAGTTGAGCTACGCGGCCGTTTTGTGAGTGCAAAGATACAACTTTCTTTTATTTTTGCAAGCGCACAAGGGTGTTTTTTTGAAAAAGTTATCGGAAACAGAAAAACCCTATGCATACGCCCCAAGCGATAGCATCGCCAGTCTTACCATTTATCAATTTACTATGTAAAGCAAAGCAAGCTGCTTGTTTGTTCTGCTATTTCGAAAAATAAAACAATCAACCCTCAATGGTTTTAAATACAAAAGATTTCTTTTATCTTTACACCCTCTTTTAACAATAAGCAAAAAACATGAAACAGTTAAGATTCTCTCTATTGACATTATTTATTGTATTAACTGCCTCCGTGGTAAGTGCGCAAACCCCGAAAGACTCGGCATGGACAACAAACGGAAACATTGGCCTTAAACTGTCGCAAGCTAGCTTTACCAACTGGGCTACAGGGGGTAACAACGCTTTTGCTTTCGACTTGCAGGGTATGTATTCGGCCGAATATAAATACAACAAACACCTATGGACAAACCGCGCTGAGTTGGCTTACGGAATGACAAAAACCAAAGCTGACGGAGTCAGAAAAACCAGCGATAAAATCTATTTCAACTCAAACTACGGCTATCAGGTGGCGAATAATCTATACGTCAGTGGTTTGCTAAACTTTCAAACGCAATCCGCATTTGGTTACGATTATGGCACGCCCGATACTTATATGTCGAAATTCATGGCTCCCGGTTACTTGATGACGGGTGCCGGTATTACCTGGACTCCCAAGACATATTTTACTGCTGTTCTTGCTCCTGCATCGTGGCGCGGCACATTTGTGTTAAGCGATATATTGTCTGAAAGAGGCGCCTATGGCGTAAAACCCGGCAAGCATTTGCTTTCTGAATTTGGAGCCAGTTTGAAACTTGAGGGCAAATACGATATCATGAAAAACATAAACATTTATTCGCGCCTCGACCTTTTCTCAAACTACCTTGAGAAGCCCCAAAACGTTGATGTAAACTGGGAAGTTCAACTGACAATGACCATTAACAAATGGTTCGCAGCCAACCTTACCACCAACTTGGTTTACGACGACAACATAACCATAATCGTTGACGGCCGCGAAACCAAGCGCATCCAGTTTCGCGAAGTGTTGGGTGTAGGATTGCAATATAATTTTTAAACGGGAAACAAAATGGCTCTAAATGAAGCCGATATCCGCTGGGTACAACGCTTGTCCGGCTTTGCTAAAGCATTAGCCAAATACAACGAAGCTGTTGCGGTTTTAACGGAATTGAACAACAGTGAGCCGGCTGTAAAAGAGATTCTTAAAGAGGGGCTTATTCAACGCTTCGAGTACACCCACGAATTGGCGTGGAAAACAATGAAAGACTTCATCGCCTATCAAGGCAATCCCGACATAAAAGGCTCGAGAGATGCAATAAGAGAGGCGTTCAAAATAAACCTTATCGGCAATGGTGAGGTGTGGATGGATATGATAAGCAGCCGAAACCATACGTCGCATACCTACGACGATGCTACAGCGACCGAAATATACGATAAAATTGTAGCCGAGTATCACGCGGCATTCAACGAATTTCGCGCAGTAATGGAAAAACTGCGATTGAAAGAACAGGGCTGATTTTGCAATGGAATATGGTTTAACTGAAAATACAATTGAGAGAATCCGGCAGGTTTTTTTCCAATACCCACAAATTGAAAAGGTTATTATCTACGGCTCTCGAGCCGGACGAAACTATAAGCCTGCTTCAGACATCGATCTTTCGTTAGTAGGGGAAGAGTTAAACTTTGACATTATCAGCAAAATAGAGTGGAATTTAGACGATTTGCTTTTACCATATACATTCGACCTGTCTATATACCATAAAATAATGAATATTGACGTGCGGAATCAAATAGACAGTATCGGGAAGCTATTTTACAAAAAAACCTGATGTTCGAGTTATCGGCTTTCCCGATTTATGCGAGCTAAGGAACGGCGAATTTGGCTGTCGGGCATAACGCGAACGTTGGTAAGGATGTAGTCTTCGCGCAAAAAATTGCCATAGGTGTTGCACTCTTCTATTACCTTCTCAAACATAACGCCTGGTTTTTCCAATTCGATGGGAACCAGCGACATGATTGTGGCAAAATTTGAATAAAGGCGAATCTCTTCAATTTCGCAGTTGTATTTTTTCGCGTAAAACGAAAGTTCCTGTTCCAACATTTTCTCTTGATAGTTCGAAAATTCGGCGTTTTCAGCCACAGCCAATACCACAAAGAAGCGGAGTTTATTCTCTTTTCCACCCAAGCCCGAAGCCACAATAACCGGCCGTTCGCCCAAAATATCCGACTCAATCAGCACCCGGGCTTCGAGCAAAGCCAATGCCGACCAGTAAACCATTTCACCTTTAGCAGCCCCCGAATACTGCTCAAGCAGACGCAGAGCTTTAACCTCTTTCGACGCGGCAAGCATCAACAGCATCCGCTTTTTCCGGGTTTCGTCTACTTCATCGTCGAACAATCGACGCTCCCACGAATCGTAATTGATCGTATACTCTTCGGTTCGCAGCTTGTTCGACAACTTAAAGTAAGCCGTTTGCACCGAAAGCGGAATGCTCTCCTCAATAATCCGATACAGGTTACTGTTGGCCTGTATTGATTTATGCAGTTCTTTGAACGGGTTGTGCTTTGCCATAATTTGAAATTGAGTATTCTTGGACAAAGATAGTGCAAGTTGAGAGCAATCGCAAAAGCTTGCTTTTTAAAGATTGCCGGAACGCAGCCTGTCTTCGCGCTTGTTGCAAAGATAGTGTAAGCCGAGAGGAGTACAAAAGAGTTTCAATAAAAATTAGTCGGTTTCGCGTAACTCGGCATATCCAAGGTAAGCTTTGCTTCTGCTCTCGCTACTTGAAACGTTTCTCTTTTTTTATTGCCGCTATACCTTCGGGCAGCAAAAACAAGCAAGCTTATTTTGTGCTGCGCTCAACTTGCGCTATCTTTGCGCAATACAAAAAAACTATTTTTGGTAAACAAAATTACACGGCAACCATATTGAGAGAGCTTTGTTGACCAAGATAAATTAACACGCTTAAAATCATGCGGTTATCAGATGTGCAAACAGGCGAAAGCGCCATTGTTGTAAAAGTATTGGGACGGGGCGCGTTCCGCAAGCGTATTATTGAAATGGGGTTTGTGCGCGGCAAGTGTGTAGACGTGCTGCTGAATGCCCCGCTAAACGACCCCATAAAATATAAGGTACTTGGATCGGAAGTGTCGCTTCGCCGAAGTGAAGCCGCCCTGATTGAGGTGGTACACAAAAGTGAAATGGCCAAACTTGCCAGCCACGCACCGGATCAATATAAAACGACCGATTGCAGCGAAGATGCCTTGCACCGCTATGCCCTTGAAAAGGGTAGGCGTGTTAAAGTAGCGCTGATAGGAAACCCCAATGCCGGAAAAACCTCGCTCTTCAACGCCATAACCGGTTTGCACGAACATGTAGGCAACTACGGTGGCGTTACGGTTGATGCCAAAAAGCAAGAATTTAAACACAAGGGATATACCATCGAGTTAGTCGATTTACCTGGCACTTACTCCATTTCGTGCTACTCGCCCGAAGAGCAGTTTGTGAAAAAACATCTGACCGAGAACCACCCCGATGTGGTTATCAACATCGTTGCCGCCTCAAACCTTGAACGCAACCTGTACCTTTCCACACAGCTTATCGACATGGATATGCCCGTGGTTATGGCACTGAATATGTACGACGAGTTAGAGCGGTCGGGCGACAAGTTCGATTATAGCCTGTTGGGGCAAATGGCAGGCATCCCCATTGTACCCACTGTTGCCAAACACCGCGAAGGGGTTGAGCAGCTGTTCGATACCGTTATCAGCGTTTACGAAGAAACGAACAACATTATCCGCCACGTACACATCAACTACGGCGAGGTGCTGGAGCAAGGCATATCGGTTCTGCAAAAACTGCTGCAAGCATCGCCCGATTTGGGGAAAGACTGGTCGTCGCGTTATCTCTCTATTTTGCTATTGGAACGCGACATCGATGCCGAAGCCGTTACAAAAAAACTTGAAAACGGAAAAGCTATTCTGAAACAGCGCGACGACGTTACCCACACAATAGAGGGCTTTCTGCACGAAGATTGCGAATCGGCTTTTATCAATGCCCGCTACGGCTACATATCGGGAGCGTTAAAAGAGACCTATCAAAAGTCGGAAAAACAAGAGCGGTCAAACACCTCGCGGCTGTTAGACGAGGTGGTTACACACAAGGTGTTCGGCTATCCCATCTTTCTGCTTTTCATGTTTATTATGTTCGAGGCCACTTTTGCTTTGGGCGAATACCCGATGGAGTGGATTGAGACCGGTGTAGGCCACTTGAACCAATGGCTGAAAAGCATTATGCCGCCGGGTATGCTGTGCGACCTGCTTACCGGTGGAATCATTACCGGTGTAGGCGGCGTAATTGTATTCCTGCCAAACATACTTATCCTTTACGGTTTCATTTCGTTTATGGAAGACTCGGGCTACATGGCGCGAGCGGCCTTTATTATGGATCGTATTATGCACAAAATAGGGCTGCACGGCAAGTCGTTTATTCCGCTTATTATGGGTTTCGGGTGCAATGTTCCCGCCATGATGAGCGCGCGCGCCATCGAAAGCCGCAGCAGCCGCATGATTACCCTGCTCATTATGCCCTTTATGTCGTGCAACGCACGGCTGCCGGTATACCTGCTGCTTATCGGCGCGTTTTTTCCGTCGCATCGCGGGCTCATACTCTTCGGCGTTTATGCCATTGGGGTACTGCTTGCCGTTGTTTCGGCGAAAATACTGCGGCGTTTCGCCTTTAAAAATGACGAGGTACCGTTTGTGATGGAGCTCCCCCCCTACCGTGTGCCCACCTGCCGGTCGGTTGTTTTCC
>JGI994J12354_10004730_pt1 | contig 12083 bp, 8 predicted proteins | sample IntmicLarv3ML3BL_FD_12354 | JGI IMG/M metagenome (IMG submission 12354) | reverse complement strand
TATATATCGCAACGGACCCTGACCGCGAAGGAGAAGCGATTGCATGGCATATTTCCAATGTTTTGAAGGTAGACCCGTTGTCTACTTGCCGAATTAGCTTTAATGAGATTACGCAAAAAGCGGTGAAGGTCGCTGTGGAAGAGCCTAGAGCCATTGACATGGATTTGGTAAATGCACAACAGGCTCGCCGTATCTTGGACAGACTGGTAGGGTATGAGTTAAGCCCCTTTCTTTGGAAAAAAGTAAGAAGAGGTCTTTCTGCCGGACGCGTACAATCTGTTGCCACGCGTCTGATTGTTGATAGAGAAAAGGAAATCAATGCGTTTGTAAAGGAAGAATATTGGAATTTGACAGCGCATTTGACGCCATTTACAGAGCAATTTCCTTTTAAGTCCAGATATCAAGGGAAAATGGAAGGCGGTAAGCTGGAAAGAGTTAAGCTTACCAGTAAGGAGCAGACAGACGAAGTAATCAAAATCATTGATGGCGGAGAATATCTTGTCGAAAAGATTAAAAAGGGTAATAAGTCCCGATATCCATCTGCCCCTTTTACGACCAGTACCCTGCAACAGGAAGCCTCCAGACGAGTTAGCTTTTCTTCGAGAAAAACAATGAGCGTTGCACAACAGCTTTACGAAGGTGTTGAGATTCAAGGTCATGGTCAAATCGCGCTTGTTTCTTATATCAGAACAGACTCTGTTCGTATTTCTAATGAGGCGTTGGAGATGGCGCGTGAGCTTATTAAGGAGCGGTATGGTGCTCCGTATCTTCCTAGTTCACCGCGTCTTTACAAAAATAAAAGTGCTTCACAGGATGCCCATGAAGCCATTCGACCGGCACATTTTGAGTTTCCGCCGGAGAAGATTCAGAATTCCTTGACCAGAGATCAGTATAGACTTTATAAATTGATTTGGGATCGTTTTGTTGCCTCGCAGATGTCACCGGCAAAAATCGATACGCTGACCGTTGATATTGTATGTAATAAGCAGCTTTTCAGAACACAAGGTGAGACGGTTCGCTTTTCTGGTTTCTTGGCAGCCTATGAGGATATTCTGGAGGAAACAGCGGAAACGGAAGGGGCTCTGGAGGCTTCTGAAAAGAAAAAAGAGAGTGAGCGTCTTCCGGATTTGTCAGAAAACCAGAAGCTTTCACTTCTAAAGCTAGACCCGGAGCAAAAGTTCACGCTGCCGCCCCCTCGATATACAGAAGCATCCTTGATTCGTGCCTTAGAGGAAAAAGGAATTGGGCGTCCGTCCACCTTTGCACCGACTATTTCGACAATTTTAGAACGAAACTACGTTGAAAAAGAGGGGAAATTTATGTTTCCAACGGAGCTAGGGTCGATTGTGACCACGCTTTTAGAGGAAAACTTCAAGGATATTGTTGATGTCGAATTTACCGCGCAAATGGAAAATGAGTTGGATAATGTAGAGCTTGGAAAAAAAGAGTGGGTAGAGGTTCTGTCCTCATTTTATCCCGGTTTTCACGAGAAAATCGAAAAAGCGTCAGAGGCAGTAGAGCGCGTAAAAATGAAGGAAGAAAAAACAGGAGAAAAGTGTCCTCAGTGTGGTACGGGGGATTTGGTTATAAAGCTTGGACGATATGGGAAATTCGTTGCTTGCTCTTCCTTTCCGGATTGTAACTACAGCAAAAATATTCAAAATGAGGTGAAGGGTTCTACCTGTCCGATTTGCGGTTCGAATATTGTCTCTATGAAATCAAAAAAGTTCAGCGGGCGTATTTTTTATGTTTGTGATAAGAAAAAAGACCCGGAGTGTTCCTTTATCAGTTGGGATATTCCTGTGGAGAATCAAAAGTGCGAAACCTGCGGAAGCTATATGGTATGGAAGCGTTTCAGAGGGAAAGCCTATCCGAAGTGTGCAAGTCGTGAATGTCCGACAAACGCGTCAAAAACCGCTGCAAAAGCGGCTGCAAAGTCTGAAGAAAAGAAAGACGCTGAAAAAGAGGAAACCCCTAAGGTAAAAAAAGCACCTGCAAAGAAAAAGACAAAGGTGACATCAGGTACGACAAAGCGGACAGCAAAAAAGAAAAAGGCAGATGAAGAAGAATGAAGCAGGGCGTAATACCGGAAATAAAAATTATCGGAGCAGGACTTGCAGGCTGTGAAGCAGCGTGGCAGGCATCAAAACTTGGTGTTCATGTGCACTTATATGAAATGAAACCCAAAAAATATACGCCGGCACATAGTATGCCTTCCTTTGCGGAGCTGGTTTGCAGTAATTCCCTTCGTTCTGACCAATTGGAAAATGGTGTGGGCTTATTAAAAGAAGAGCTGCGTCGTATGGATTCCCTTTTACTTGCGTGTGCGGATATGGCAAGGGTTCCTGCAGGTGGTGCGCTGGCGGTAGATAGAGAGATTTTTTCTTCTGCGGTGACGGAAAAATTGCGGGAAACTCCCAATATTACCATTCATGAGGAAGAAATCAATACCATACCGGAGGAGGGTGTTGTTATCATTGCAACAGGCCCTTTGACGCAGGGTGGACTTTTCGAAGCAATTGAAAAGAGGGTAAATAGAGGATCTCTTCATTTTTTTGACGCGGCAGCTCCTATTGTGACATCGGAGTCTATTGATAGAGAAATTGCATTCCCGATGTCCCGTTACGGAAAAGGCGGGGCTGATTATCTAAATTGTCCGATGAATCAAGATGAGTATCAAATGTTTTGGGAAGCCTTGGTGGACGCGGAGCTGGCTGAGGTTTCTGATTTTGACAAGGAAACGGTTTTTGAAGGCTGTATGCCGATTGAGACGATGGCAAAAAGAGGAAAAGACACGATTCGCTTTGGTCCTCTAAAGCCGGTGGGACTGATCGACCCAAGAACGGGAAAAGAGCCGTATGCCTGTGTACAGCTTCGTCAGGATGATAAAAGCGCGAGTATGTACAATATAGTGGGATTTCAGACAAGACTTCGTTTTGGAGAACAAAAAAGAGTTTTTCGGATGATTCCGGGGCTTTCTGAAGCAGATTTTAGCCGAATGGGTGTGATGCACAGAAATACTTATCTTCAATCGCCGGGGCTCTTGCTTCGGGATTATTCGTTGAAGGAAGAAAGAAGAATTTTCTTTGCGGGGCAAATGACAGGTGTGGAAGGCTATGTAGAATCTATGGCCTCCGGCTTTACGGCAGGCTTTTTCGCGGCACTTCGGGCAAAGGACGAGACGCCGGATTTCTTTTTTTCAGAAAATACCATGATGGGTGCGATGGCCTCCTATATATCCGACGAAAAAATAAAGAAATTCCAGCCCATGAACGCGAATTTCGGCTTGGTTCCTCCCTTAGGGAGAAAGGTAAGATCGAAAAAGGAAAGAAACCTTGCCTACGCTGAGCGGGCATTGTCTGAAATAGAAGAAGTGAAACAAAAAATCAACTCTTTTATTTCGTAGAAAAGTAAGATAGACTGAATTGTGCGTGATGCCAAGAAGGAGATGTAAGAATATGGCTTTTAAGATTTTTCCAAGATATGATAAAGAAGGTCCGGGCGTGTATGTGGAGGAATTGGAATCAAGAACCCCGACAACTCGTTTTTTTCAGGTTTTGAAAATCAAATTTTGGAAGCTTAGCACCAATAATATTATGCATATTCTTTTTAATCTTCCGATGATTCTTTTGTCTATTATTCTGGTTACCAATATTTTTTATGCGTTTGATTTTAAGATTGATTCCTTTGTTGAATCTATTTTGACGATTCAAGAGAGAGTGCCCGAAAATCAAGCGACTGCGCCGACGATTACGGATGGAGAAGAAGCCGAGGAGGAGTTGCCGCCGATTACGGCAGAGGAGGCGGCTGCGGGATTTTATCAGGCGGCGATACTGATTGTAGCGATGTTCCTTGTAGGGATGAATCTCTTTTCTGTAGGACCGGTTCAGACAGGGCTTTCCTATTTATATAGAAATTATGCAAGGGAGATTCCTACCTTTACGTGGTCGGATTTTAAGGATTCTTTTGTGCTGAACTGGAAAAGCTCTCTGAAAATGATGCTTATCAATTTGACGATTACGCTTTTGTGGATTTTCAATATTTATTTTTATCAGAAAATGTCGCCCTTTGGAGATATACCCTCTACGATTATTACAGCTATTTTTACCGTGGCTGGCTTCTTCTTTTTGGGTATGAATATTTTTATCTATCCAATGCTTGCATCTTTGGATTTGAAGGTGAAGCACATATATAAAAATGCCGCGCTCTTCTTTTTGAGCCGCTTTTTTCACGCCATAGGCATTCTTATTGTGAATGTATTTTTGCTTCTGGTCATTCCCTTTCTTTTGATTTTCTTTTTGAACGTACTCGGATTTTTTATTTTGATGGTGTATTATGTGCTCATTGCTTTTGCACTCGTGCATTACTTGAATACTTTTTTTGCTTGGCAGCAGATTGAACGCTTTATCGTGAAGCCGGAAGAAGAGAGAATAGAAAAAGAAAAGATGGAAGCAGAAAACGAAGCAGAAGAATAACCGGAAAATATAAAAGATATTAGATGAAAAAGGAGGGGAATATATGCCGCTTTTTGATCCAAAAGCAAGAACGATTGCAGCTCTTCAAAAGTCAATAGATGAAAAAAATGTGCGTATTAATCAATATTTTGATGAGATAGGACGTTTGTATTTCGGACAGTTCAAAAATGAAACGGAGGATGTTTCCAAGGACATCAATTACAGGTGTGAGGTGATTGATACACTTTATAAGGAAATTGAAGAGGATAAAATCAAAATTCTTTTTGAAAAAGGCTTGAAGGTGTGTAGCTCCTGTAAAAAAGAAAATGCGCTTGAGCATACATTCTGTTCGGTTTGCGGTGCAAAATTTGAAAATACAGAGGACTTGGCCGATTCGTCTCCCAACGCGTAATTTGCGAATATTTAACAAAAAACAAAAAAAGTTGCAGTGCTTTTGCTTTTCGCATAATCCACTGCAACTTTTTTATTATAGCATTTTTCATTTCATTTCACAGTAGGTAAGGTTACCTTTTTACTGGTTTTTCTTCTGTATAATAATTCATAGATGAGATAATCTCTTCTAAATGAACTCGGAAGGATGTGATTCAATGAATATGACAACGCAGGGCGTAGGTATTCGAATAGGAGATAGACTTGAAGAGAAGATTGCAGCAAAGCTCTCTAAATTTGATAGATATTTCGGAGATAATGCACAAACAACAGTACGAGTCCGACCGGAAAGAGATGTGAAGAGGGTGGAAATCACTATTAAGGTGCAAAAGCATATTTATCGCGCAGAATCAAAGGATGAGGATATTCTGGCGGCAGTTGACGGCACTGTGGAGAAGCTTGAATCACAAATCAGAAAGCAAAAAACGAAATTTGAAAAGCAAATTCATGATTATGCTTATATGAAGGAATATTTGAAGGATATGGCGGTTCTTCCGGAGGAGGAAGAAGAAAATAGCGGCATTATCAAGAGGAAAAGCTTTGATTTGGAGCCTCTTACAGAGGATGAAGCTATTTTACAAATGGAAATGCTAGGTCATAGCTTTCATGTTTTTTTGAATGCGGAGGATGGGGTTGTAAGTGTCTTATATAAAAGAGCGGATGGAAACTACGGCTTGATTGTTCCGAATTATTAAGAGTTATTTTTTACGTAAGGTGAAACTGTCGGACAAGGAGAAATTTTTCTTTGGCGGCAGTTTTCTTTTGGATGTTGGTAGATTTTTGGGACAGCAGATGTGTTATAATTTCAAAGGTAAATGAGAAAAACGGAGGCAATGATTTTGGGGGATTTTGATTTTTTAGATATTGTGGAAGAGGTGGAGAATCCCTTTTCAGGAAATGCGGCGGATTTTCTATCGAAGGATTTGAATCCGAACCAAAAAATAGCGGTGGAGCACGGCGAAGGCCCTCTTTTGATACTTGCCGGTGCAGGCTCCGGGAAAACCCGCGTGATTACCTACCGCATTGCGTATTTGATTCAAGTCAAGAGGATTCATCCGTCCTCTATACTGGCTATCACCTTTACCAACAAGGCAGCTGCCGAGATGAAGGAAAGAGTCAGAGATTTAGTAGGTGATTTGGCGTCTCAGATGTGGATTGGTACATTCCATTCTATGTTTGCCCGTATTTTAAGGAGACACGCGGACCTTCTCGGATTTCAAAGGAATTTCAATATTTTGGATACAGACGATCAGTTAAAGGTGGTTAAGACCTGTATTTCTGAATTGAATCTAAACGATAAGATTTTTGTTCCCCGTTCGGTGCAGTCGGCAATCAGTCGAGCGAAAAACGAGATGGAAGGGCCGAAGGCTTTTTCGGATAGTGCGGGAAATGACTATAACCGGAAGAAGATTTCAGAGGTGTATAAGAAATATCAAGAGAAGCTTCTGGTTTCAAATAGCATGGATTTTGATGATATTCTTTTTTTCGGTGTGAAGCTTTTTTCGGAGAATCCGGATATTTTGGCGCACTATCAGGAGCTTTTCCAATATATTTTGGTTGACGAGTATCAGGATACCAATTTTGCACAATATCAGTTTATTCAGCTATTAGCAAAAAAATATAGAAATCTCTGCGTAGTTGGAGATGATGACCAATCGATTTATTCCTTCCGCGGTGCGAATATTAGGAATATTCTTGATTTTGAAAAGGATTTCAAGGATACGGCGGTGATTAAGCTTGAGCAAAATTATCGCTCGACCTCGAATGTCCTGGGTGCTGCCAATAGTATCATTAAGAATAATTCCGGAAGAAAAGATAAGAAGCTTTGGACGGAAATGGACGCCGGAGAGCGCATCACCTATTATGTGGCTGACCATCATGGTTTAGAGGCTTGGTTTGCCGTGAATCAGATTCAAAAATGGGTGAAGTCGAAGGGTGGAAGCTATAGTGATATAGCGATTTTGTATCGTGTGAATGCGCTTTCGAGAACAATAGAGGGTGCGCTTCGTGAGCAGGGTGTTCCTTATAGAATATATGGCGGATTTCGATTTTATGACCGGAAGGAAATTAAAGACGTACTGGCGTATTTGCGGCTCGTTGCCTCTTCTTTGGATAATTACGCATTTGACCGTGTTGTGAATGTTCCTAAAAGAGGAATCGGAGATTCCTCCTTGCTTCGTATTCACGAGATTGCGGAGGAGGAAGGAATCAGTTGTTTGCAGGTTTGTGCTAAGGCACAAGAATATCCATCACTTTCGCGCATTTCCCACAAGCTTACGCAATTTTCCTGGTTGATTCAAGAATTTCGAGAGAAGCTTTCTGGAAATGATGTGTCTTTTTCAGATTACATAGAGTTTGTTCAAGACCGTTCCGGATTGGTGCAGGAGATTTTGGAGCAAAAAGAAAAAAAAGGCGACACGGTTGATAGAATTGAGATTTTGCGAGAGCTTCTATCGGAAGCGGTTGAGTTTGAAAATCGCAGAAAAGAAGAAGAAAGTAAAAGAGAGAGTCTTTCTTCAGCGGATAATCAAGAAACGCCGGATCGGTTCTCCTCTGAGGATATATCCTATACGACGGATTTGCCGGGACTTTTGCAGGCATATTTGGAGAACGCGGCTCTTTACTCGGAGGGGGATAATCAGTCAGAGGATGAGGACTTTGTTCGTGTGCTTACGATTCACAGTGCGAAGGGGCTTGAGTTTCCCGTCGTATTTATCATTGGCGTGGAGGAGGGGATTTTCCCGGGACACCGCTCTATGGATAGTGAAGCGTCTATGGAGGAGGAACGCCGTCTTGCCTATGTGGCAGTCACAAGAGCAAGGAAGAAGCTTTTTATCANTGACCGCGCGGTCACGTATGCTTTTCGGGCAGACNCAGCAGCTTCTTCCGTCAAGATTTATTAAAGAAATTGATGAAGAGTATCTGGACGTGATTGGTTCTTCNAGAACAGAATTTTCGGAAAGAAATACAGAATATGAAAGAGGACAGGTCGTCTCAAAGACACAAGGGGATGGGAGAAAGCCGTTTGCCTCCCTTTATTCCGGTGGAATGTCAGTGCCGAAGTCGTCTGCTCCTTCAAAGGAAGAGTCTTTCGGATTTTTACAACCGGAGCAAGTGCAAAGAGATATGCGTGTGCGGCATCCGCGGTTCGGAACGGGAAAGGTCTTGACGGTGGAGCCGGTTGCAGGAGATGCGCTGGTATGTATTCTTTTTGATAACAAAACGAAGAAAAATATGCTTGCGAAGCAGGCGAAGCTTACCGCCGAGTGAGTGGAGAAGAGCTAGCTGTTTTTCAACTATGATATAATTTTCAAAGGAAAGGAAGTGGATTTTAGATGTCTGAATGGGAAAATCAAAGAACGTTATTTGATGAGGACAAATCAGAAGTGAAATCTGCTTCGGATAAGGTAGATTCTGCCAGTAATCCAAGAGATCAGGCATTTTTGCGGATTCTTAGGGATGATAGAGAGGCACATTTGTCGCCCTATGCTTTTAAGAGCAAGGACACAAGAGGCAGAAAAAAGAAGGAGTCTCCTTGTACCGTGCGTTCAGACTTTGAACGAGATATTGGACGGATTATTTATTCTCAGGCTTTTCGCAGGCTTCGCCACAAGACACAGGTTTTTTTCAATCCGCAGAACGATCATATTTGCTCTAGGATTGAGCACGTTATTTATGTGAGCTATATTGCAAAGACGATTGCAAGGGCGTTGAATCTTAATTTGGATTTAGTTGAAGCAATCGCACTGTCTCATGATTTGGGACACGCGCCGTTTGGACATTCCGGTGAAAAAGCGTTGGATAGATGTGTGAAGCATTTTTCCGAGAAGGCCTTTGAAGATACGGGACATAAAGATGAATTTGCCTTTTTTCAGCATGAGCTTCACGGACTTCGTGTGGTTGACCTTCTTTTGACGAGAGAAAAAAAGGAGGGGATTGAGTACGGATTGAATCTTTCCTTTGAAGTCAGAGATGGCATTGCTTCTCATTGCGGAGAGACCTATAGTGAGTTTTCTTTGCAGCCGTTTCGGGATAAGGGTTTTTCATTGATTGAAAGCAAACCGGTTGGACGGCCGATGCCGGCGACATTAGAGGGCTGTGTGGTTCGTTTGGCGGATAAAATCGCGTATGTTGGAAGAGATATTGAAGATGCTGCGATAGCAGGTCTTATGGATTTTTCCAATATTCCCCCTGCCATTGCGTCCACGTTAGGTTCCAATAATTCGCAGATTATTCACACGCTTGTTACGGATATTATTCATAATAGTCTAAACCGTGACGAGATTATTCTGTCGGGAGAAGCAGGAGAGGCTATGGAAGCGCTTTTGGAAGAGAATGTGAAAAGAATCTATCAGTCCTCCAAGGTGAAGGCATATGAGGAACGTGTAGCACTCACCATCAAGGGACTTTTCGATGCGCTAATGGACGCAGTAGAGGATATGGAAAAATTGCGAGCAACGGACAATCCCGCTTTTTCGGCGTTTTTTTCATACAGTAAGACATATCCCGATAAAAATGCACCCAATTATCGTATGGTTCTTGATTATATTGCTGGGATGACAGATTCTTATGCAGATAAGTGCTATCAAGACATCTACTGGATATGAGAGGTTAATTATGGACAAGTTAAATGAGAAGGAATATCCTTTTTTTGCGATGTTGGATAGAATGCAGTATATCAATCGCTGGGGATTGATGCGAAATCAACGGGTGGAAAATATAAAAGAGCATTCAATGGATGTTGCTGTGATTGCACAAGCACTCGCGTTAATAAGAAATAAGCTTTGCTTACAGGGGCGCGCTGCGGTTGACCCTCATTTTGTAGCTTCTATTGCTCTTTTTCATGATGCTTCCGAGATTATCACAGGGGATATTCCCACACCGGTAAAGTATAAGAATAATGAAATTGAGCATTCCTTCAAAAAAATTGAGGAGCAGGCTCAAAAAAGCCTTTTAGATATGCTGCCTGATTTTTTGAAGGAGGAATATTCGTTGCTTTTCACACCGGATACGTCTAATCCAGAGAACCAGGCGGCAGAGGAGCTGGTGAAGGCGGCGGATAAGATATCTGCCTATATCAAGTGCCTTGTCGAGGAGAATGCGGGGAATAAGGAATTTCTCTCGGCGAAGGAGACTATTATGAAGGCAATTTTGGCGTATGAGCTTCCGGAGGTGGATTATTTCCTCCGGCATTTTATCCCGTCTTTTGGGAAAACGCTGGATCAAATCAGCGTGTAAAAGAGGAAAATTCACGTGGAAAGAAGAAGTATTTCTAAGCTTTATATTATTTTGGCAGGTATCTGCGCGATGTGCGGCGCGGCGGTCTTTCTTTTCGTGTTTTTCGGAATATCTTCCGCCAGACCTTCCGAAATAANTAGTAAGGAAAAAGCTATTATTGAAAGAACCCTTCAGGTGACAAANCAAGAGATGGAAAAGGAAAATGCTATTTTTTCAAAGGTTATTTCTTCCGGGCAAATGTCACTTCCGTACTTTCTCCAGACGCATTTTACTGGGAAGGAATACCTTTTTTTGAATAAAGAGGATGCAGCCTTTTTGGAAGATTTGAATATGGTATTGGGTCTTACAGAAAAAGAGGGGCTTTCTTTGGAAAAGGTAAGAAGCCAGTCTAGAATTTATACGATTTACGAAGCTTCTCAAATGGCAGGTTGTATAGAAGATTTTTCGATACCAATGGAGCTTACGACGCGAATTACTTCTGTATCTGTAGAGGAGTCGCTTGCCGGTGAGGATGGTTTTTCCTTTGGAATACGAAAGCTTTCCGGTGTGTTCTCTGCGGACGGAGAAGCTTTTCGAGGGGATTTGTATGTAGAAGGTGATATAAGGGAATCATTTTTTTCTTTTGAGAAAAAATCTGAGGAAAATGGATTTTCTCTTTTGTGGGATACTCGAAAGGAAATACCCGGTACCTATGAGGTTTCTGCTCTTCTTAGAAGCGGTGATGGAAGAGGGTATGTTCTATCGGGTGAGGTGGTAAACATCCCTAGCTTCTTCACGTTGGAAAATGATTTTGTTCAGCAGAGCTTGATTCCGGAAGAGAAGGAGGAGGTATGGTTTTCTTTGGATGCAAAGGATAGAAATGCGTATATCAATTTGGTTGGTGCAGACGGGAATCTGAAAGCAGCCATATATGATCGATATGGAAACTTGATTGGTGCAAACGATCTTCCGGGAAATCAAAATGAGGTATTAAGAGGAAAAAAACAAGAAAATGATGCTCTTTTTCATTCTGTACAAGATGGAAACGCAAATTTGTTTTATGTCAGGATACAAAGAAGTCCGGAGGAAGAAAAAAGAAAAATCGTTTATACATTGGTTCAGTCGAAGGACGTGGCAGTAGACAGAGAGGGACGCTTTCTTTCGGTAAAGAGTATATCAAATACAGGTGAAAACCGTTCCGAAAAGGAACTGCTGGAGGATACCGTTTTCTGTCAAGATTTAAGTGGAAACAATAGAGAATATAGAAGAAAAGAGCTTGCGTTTTTACCTCTAAATGGTCAGCTCTATTCGCTTTCAATGGCAAATGATAAGAAGGAGGAATTATCATTTTTTCCGATTTTCTCTACAGATTTGGTCGAATATGCCTATGTTTCCTCGGAAGGAGAACGCTTATTAGATGTATCGGCTATCGCTATGGAGGGGTATGCGGCAAGCCTTTCTCTTTCTGTTATTTTTCCAAATGGTGAGGTTGAGAAAAGAGAAGTAGAAGGGGCTGTCTGCTCTATTCCCATATCTGAATCTCGAAATGAGATACAGCTTACTGTTTCGGATTTTGATGGAGAGGAAACCACATACACGGTGTATTTTCTTTCGGGAAAGGACCATGAGGGGTATGATACAGAGGTTTTATCGCTTTTTCCGAAAAGCTATCGAAATGGACTGTGGCTTATGCACAATCTTCAACCAGCCTATCGCTTTGAGCCATATATAACAGGACTTACATGGGCAGAGGTTCTGGAAGCACAGGATTATAGGGATCGGAGCTTGTCGGATGGAAGTGTCTATCCGAATTGGGCAAAGCCGGATAGTCCTGTTTATGATGGGAAAAATTGGCGTGCGGCAAGGCCTGAGGTCGTTTCGTATTTCCTTGACCCGCGGAATTTTTTGGAACCGTTGCATATTTTTCAATTTGAAAAGCTCTCCTTTGATGCGACCACCCAC
>JGI994J12354_10004729_pt1 | contig 12085 bp, 9 predicted proteins | sample IntmicLarv3ML3BL_FD_12354 | JGI IMG/M metagenome (IMG submission 12354) | reverse complement strand
GCCCGGTCTTTTTCTACAGAGCGGGAGGCTCAGTCGTATTTAGATACAATCAGCAAAAGGTCTAAGCATAAGGACGCGTGGATTTACAAAAGCAGAGCTTTTGAATGAAAAATTAAAAATGAAAATTGAAAAATGAAATACAAAGAATTGAAAACACAATATATTTTCTTTAATAAATCAAAAAAAATAAAGTTTTAAATTTATGGCAGAAGCAAAAGACATGCTTTTCTCAGAGTTTCCGCCCGTGTCCGCTCAAGAGTGGATAGATAAGATTACGGCCGATCTTAAAGGGGCTCCTTATGAGAAAAAAATGGTTTGGAAAACCGGCGAAGGGTTTGATGTAAATCCTTTTTACAGCGCCGAAGACATTGAGGGAATGGCGACCATAACATCGCTACCCGGTGAGTTTCCGTTTGTGCGCGGAACGAAAATCTGTAACTCATGGCTTATACGTCAGGATATTGACGTAAAAGATTGTAAGGACGCTAACGAAAAAGCAAAGAAGCTTATAGAGGTTAGCGGAGTCACTTCTCTCGGATTTCATCTGAAAGGTGATATGGTGAACAGTGAAAACATCTCATTGTTGCTTGATGGTATTTGCCCCGGAAAAACGGAGCTTAACTTCAAAACATGCAACAATAAAGCTGTCGAATTAATAGGTTTACTTGCCGGTTATTTCAAAGCTATGGGTGCTGATGCTTGTAAATGTAAAGGTTCTATAGGTTATAATCCCTTTAAGAAACCTTTGATTAAAGGTAAGGCTTTTGACGATGAGTGGGTAAATGATGCGGTTGCCGTTATTAATGCGGGCGACGCATTGCCTGGATACAGAGTTATAGCTGTTGATGCTTGCTGCCTTAGCGATGCCGGTTCATATATTACGCAGGAGCTTGGATATGCTCTTGCATGGGGTAATGATATTATCGCAAAGCTGTCGGATGCCGGTGTGCCGGTTGAAAAAGCTGCGAAAAAAATAAAATTCAACTTTGGTATTTCATCAAACTATTTCCTTGAAATAGCAAAATTCCGTGCCGGTCGTTGGCTGTGGGCGGAGATAATAAAAGCTTATGCTCCGAAATGCGACTGCCCTGAGGGATGTTGCGGTGATGACTGCTGCAAGGAAATGTGCACATGTGCATGCAAGATGAAAGCTCATGCACGTACATTGGAATGGAATAAGACTATTTTCGATGCTCATGTGAACTTGCTTCGTACGCAGACCGAAGCTATGTCTGCCGCTCTTGCAGGGGTAGATTCTATTACTGTTCTGCCTTTTGACGATACATTCAAAACACCGGACGATTTTTCGGAACGTATAGCTCGTAACCAGCAGTTGATCCTGAAAGAAGAATGTCATTTTGACAAGGTTGCAGACCCTGCTGCCGGTTCGTATTATATCGAAGTCCTGACAAAATCGATAGCTGATGCAGCATGGAAGCTATTCCTTGATATTGAAGATAAAGGCGGTTTCGCTGCTATCGCAAATACCGGTGAAGTACAAAATGCCGTTAACGAATCGAACAATGCACGCAGGAAAATGGTTGCTACACGTCGCCTGACACTGCTCGGAACAAACCAGTTCCCGAACTTCACGGAAAAAGCAGGTAATAAAATCGATGAATCGGATTGTTGCTGTTGCGGATGCGATTGCGAAGAAGACGGTATTGCCAAATTAGATTTCTCGCGTGGAGCATCTGATTTCGAAGATCTTCGCCTTGCAACCGAGAAGAGCGGTAAGACACCGAAAGTATTTATGCTTACGATAGGCAACCTTGCCATGCGTCTTGCTCGTTCGCAGTTCTCTTCAAACTTCTTCGCATGTGCGGGATATGAGGTTATCGACAACCTTGGCTTTGCAACAATTGAAGATGGAGTGAAAGCTGCACGCGAAAAGAATGCCGATATAATTGTGCTTTGCTCAAGTGATGACGAATACGTGGAACTTGCTCCCGAAGCTTATAAGCTTATTGATGGAAAAGAGCTCTTTGTAGTAGCAGGCGCTCCGGCTTGTACGGACGACCTCAAAGCAGTGGGAATAGAGTATTTCATTAATGTTAAGAGCAATGTTCTTCAAACGTTACAAATGTTTAATAAACAATTGAAAATCAGCAAATAATCATTTTCAATTTTGGCTAAGGCCGATTTACAATTCAATTTTCAATTTTCAATTAAATAAAAATGAGAAAAAATTTTAGAAATATAGATATAAATGCCGGTTTTGCTGCTACAAATGCAGTCGAATGGGTTAAATCCAAAGGTATTGAGGCTGATTGGAGAACCCCTGAACAGATTCGGGTAAAATCAGTTTATACAAAAGAAGACCTTGACGGAATGGAGCATCTGAACTACGCGGCAGGTCTTCCTCCTTATCTCCGCGGACCTTACAGCGGAATGTATGCTACGCGTCCCTGGACTATACGACAGTACGCAGGATTCTCTACGGCAGAGGAATCAAACGCGTTTTATCGTCGTAACCTTGCATCCGGACAGAAAGGTCTTTCCGTTGCTTTCGACCTTCCGACACACCGAGGTTATAATGCCGATAACGGACGCGTAGTAGGCGACGTGGGAAAAGCGGGCGTTTCGATTTGTTCGCTCGAAGATATGAAAGTACTTTTCGACGGTATACCGTTGAGCAAGATGTCTGTTTCGATGACAATGAATGGAGCCGTTCTTCCTATTCTCGCGTTTTATATAAACGCAGGACTGGAGCAGGGCGCTCAACTCGAAGAGATGGCGGGAACAATACAAAATGATATCCTGAAGGAGTTCATGGTGCGTAACACATACATCTACCCACCCGAATTCTCAATGCGTATCATAGCCGATATCTTTGAATACACATCACAAAAGATGCCGAAATTCAATTCTATCTCCATATCAGGCTATCACATGCAGGAAGCAGGTGCTACGGCTGATATTGAAATGGCTTACACGCTTTGTGACGGAATGGAATATCTTCGTGCAGGCGTTAATGCAGGTATCGATGTGGATGCTTTCGCACCGCGCCTGTCGTTCTTCTGGGCTATCGGAATGAACCATTTTATGGAGATAGCGAAGATGCGTGCTGCACGTATGATATGGGCAAAGATTGTTAAGAGTTTCGGTGCAAAGAACCCGAAATCATTAGCGCTTCGTACTCATTGCCAGACATCAGGTTGGTCTTTGACCGAACAGGACCCGTTCAACAATGTGGGACGTACATGTATCGAAGCTATGGCTGCAACATTAGGCCATACACAATCGCTGCATACAAACGCTCTTGACGAAGCTATCGCATTGCCGACAGATTTTTCTGCACGTATTGCGCGTAATACTCAGATTTATATTCAGGAAGAAACGCAGATATGCAAGGAGATTGACCCGTGGGCAGGTTCTTATTACGTTGAGACGCTTACAAACGAGCTTGTACAAAAAGGTTGGGCTTTGATACAGGAAATCGAAAGCATGGGCGGTATGGCGAAAGCTATCGAGACGGGTCTGCCAAAGATGCGTATCGAAGAGGCTGCCGCACGTACACAAGCGCGTATTGACTCAGGCGTTCAGGCTATCGTTGGCGTAAATAAATACCGCCTTGATAAAGAAGACCCGATAGATATTCTTGAAATCGATAATACAGCTGTACGCATACAGCAGATTTCACGATTGGAAGACTTGCGTGGCAAACGCGATGAAGCCGCTGTGAAACAAGCTTTAGCCGATATTACCGAAAGCATAAAGACAAAAAAAGGCAATCTTCTGGAGCTTGCCGTAAAAGCCGCCGGTCTTCGTGCGTCACTGGGAGAGATATCAGACGCCTGTGAAGAAGTTGCAGGACGTTATAAAGCAATAATCAGAACAATATCAGGAGTGTATTCATCAGAAACAAAGAACGACAGCGATTTCAAAAAAGCTACCGAGTTAGCCGATGAATTCGCGAAGAAAGAGGGACGTCAGCCACGCATAATGGTTGCAAAGATGGGACAGGACGGTCACGACCGCGGGGCCAAAGTTGTAGCAACAGGCTATGCCGATTGCGGTTTCGACGTAGATATGGGTCCGTTGTTCCAGACACCGGAAGAAGCAGCCCGTCAGGCTGTCGAAAACGACGTTCACGTGCTGGGTGTTTCATCATTGGCTGCGGGTCACAAGACACTTGTGCCGCAGGTAATAGAAGAGCTTAAAAAACTTGGACGCCCCGATATAATCGTTGTAGCGGGAGGTGTTATACCTGCACAGGACTACGACTACCTCTACAAAGCAGGAGTAGCAGCAATTTATGGTCCCGGCACATCCGTTGCTAAAGCCGCATGTCAGATACTCGAGATCCTTATGACTCCATAAGTGGGGTTTTAAAAGGATTGTTATAGAAGTAAAAGCGACTGCCTGTAATGGGTAGTCGCTCTTTTGCTTTAAAAAAGTGGCGTAATGATTATTTTTTTTTGAAATTTGTTGTGATTATGAAATATATGCTCTATTTTTGTAGAGCAATATATAAAAATTAAACTAAAATCACAACATTATGAAATTAAGACATTTATTTTATTTTCTGATATTATTCATCTCATGTGGTCGTTCAAAACAAACGACTGTATCAGATGCGGATAAATATTCACCGGAAATAATAATTGAAGATTCTCTCGAGTATTATTCGATAAAAGATAATCGAATTACTGTCGACTTGAATAAACCTCAGCAGGCATCACTGTTCGATTATTTCGATCATATCGAATTAATCCCTTTAGAAACTAATGATGATGTTTTAATAGGTTTTTTGCGAAAGATTATTTTTCATCAAAACAGGTATTATACATTAGACACATTTCGAGGGAAATATACTGTTTTTGTATTTGATGAATCCGGAAAATTTCTTTTCCGGATCGGCAAATTTGGTCAAGGACCAGGTGAATATCATGTTTTTTTAGATGATATGTTAATTAATCGTTTCACCGGAAATATAGACCTGTTATCTGCCTGGGGGCACATTTTTACTTATGAATTATCCGGGAAACATGTAAAGACGTCTCCTCAATTTACTCGACATTCCGCAGATGCATATGATTTTCATGCTGCTCATTATTTTACTGCGATTAATGAAAAAACTTACATTTTTTATTCAGTATTCGATATTTATAAAATTATTTATTATGATATAGATGAAATGAAAATTATCCGTCAAGAGTTTGAAGGAAATAGAAATGGCTTTATGATTCCAAGTTTTTATGAATATCGGGGAAAAGAGTATTATTATCGAAGTTGCCACAATGAAGTTTACGAATTATATCCGGATTCTTTTGAAACATCCTATACCTGGGATTTTGGAAAGTTTAATTATGACATTAATATGTTCGATTTAGAGTCATCAGGCGATATTACGAAACAGCGGGATGAATTATATCGGATCCCTTACAGATTTAGACTTGAAGGTCAGAATAATATGTATATAATGGCTGAAATAAGACTTAAAAATGATGTTCCTGCAAATCTGATGTATAACAAATCAACTAATGAATGTAAATTTGTAGAACATTTTAACGGTTCATTAAAATTTCGTCCTAATATAATAACAAACGATTATGTCCTATCATACTGCAATCACGGAGAGTTATCGAATTTCGTAAACGAAGAAGTGCTTGATGAATCAAACCGTCAAAAATTTGAAAAATTGTTAGAAACAAAAGAAGAATTGAATCCAATCATTATAAAATATAAATTCAAATTGTCAAAACAATAGATATTGTTACGTGCACGCTTTACAAAGAGAGGATATTGGCTCAAAAATATTATTATTCGGGTAAGAAAATATAAATTTTATTACATGCGCTTGTGGAATAGAGTTTTTCATATATATTTGCATATATAATTTTTTTAATGAGTATGATTATGAAGATAGAAAAGTATTTGTTAATAATTGCAGCGCTGTTTGTTGTATCGACTGTTAGGCTAACCTGTTTGGATTACAGCGCCGTTAAACGGCTGATTCACAATAACGAGGTCAGGAGTTCTTATACTGAAAAAGTTGACATATATCGGCATAACCGAAAGGTAATCTATTCATACTTAATTTCCAAAAAAAAACTATGCGCGAAAATATCATCGAGCTGCCTGCTGTGTGTTGAGCTAAGTGACTGACCGGTTTAATTCTGATTTAAGTAGTTTTTCGAGCGTGTTTCTCTCTGTACGTGTTTGCTCCAGTTCTTTCATTATCTTATCCTGTTCGCGTATGTGCATGATGATATCACGGTTTTTTTTTCGCTCCATCCGTCGGTAATGGACATGCTAGATACCTGCCGCAACAAGCGAGAGGAAGGTGATTATCAGAGAGGCAAAAATTATGTATTTATCCATAAGAATCATTTTAAAAAACATGGTTTTTGCGAAAAATACCTCACTCCCGCCAAAGACAAATAAAACTTGTCTTGCCGAGTGTGAGGCACGGAATCAAATATAACATTCTTTAGACATAATCGTAAGTTTTTAAAATGAAAAAATTGTTTTTAAAATATAGGTTATTTCGTTAAAAAGCCCGAACTGCCCGAACTTCATAAGAAATATTCTTAGTTGTAGAATTTGTATTATCTAATCCTCTTGCATAAAACGCTTCAGGTACAGCACCACCACCAGTATTGCGCTCTGTCGAACTCCAATAATTTTTACTGCTGTTAACAAGCGCACCTATAACCGTAGTCATACCCGATAAATTAAAAATGTTGTGTGCTTCTCTTATTGCAGGAAAATACCAGCCATCTCCTTTTTCTTCACACCATTTGAACGCGGGATAATTAGTCCCCCAGTTTAAAACATTTCTCATTTGAGCCATATTATTAAAACCATAATATTCATCATAACAATAAGTTTGTAGGGAGGGTGTCTGCGAAATTGATGCTACCCATGTAAAGGTTCTCTCATCCTTATGAACTATCAAACCATGACGCTCTCCTACAACAGGTCGACTGTCATCACGGGTGCGGCAAACAATGCCCACCGGAGTAGAAAGCTCGTAATAAATAGTGCCAACCGCTATACTATAAGTCATCGGAATGTCAACTATATAAAACCTGTTTAATGAATCAGTATATATCACTTGAATGGTTTCGACCTCTAAGGGCAAAGATGAAGTTGATGTCATTTTTGGGGTAGTTATAAATATTTCGCCATTTGTTGAACTTTTGTTTATTTTTACTGTCCAACCCGTTGGAATATTTATACAATAAATGTCTTTCGGAGCAGTTCTACCGGAGGGGACTGTATATGGTATTTTCATTAATGTATCGGGAATAAAATCATAGACACCACCGCTTATTGAAAAGCCAACAGGTTTTGCACTTACAAGCAATCGCAATTGTATCTTTCCTCCTCCGTTGGCTAATTCTATTTCCACATAATCATCAAAAATTTGCACACTCGTGAATACACTTGTACCACCTGCACCATCCGCGCCAGGCTGACCTTGTGGNCCTTGCGGTCCTTGTGGACCTGCCGGACCTTGTGGACCTGTTGCACCTTGAGATCCCGTCGCGCCTTGCGAACCTGTTGCACCTGTTGCACCTTGTGAGCCTGTTGCTCCCGTTGCTCTTATGCCGGTTGAAGTCCATGTCGCACCGCCATCGTTCGATATCTCCCAATAATTTGTGTTGGGATTGATGCGGACTTGAGGGGCGGATAATGTTGTACGGATTTTATTGTCATTTTCATCCAACAGCCAATCCACATCACCGTCACCGTAACGTATTGTCCAATAATAATAACCATCCGTATCCTGTCGCACACCTATCAGGGGAGCCTGACCTTCGACCGAAGCGCCATTCTTTCCATCCTTTCCATGATATATTGTTATAGGAGAACCTTTAGTAAAGGTCAATGTATAACCTACTTCAGTGTCGCCCTCCATTACAGGAACTACACCTGTGACGTAATCGTTGTTTTCCAACGCCGTTATCAACCCGCGAACGCTTTTGATATCGTCATTTACTGTTTTTTGCCACGACTCCAAAGCTGTAAGCCGTGATTCCATCTCGGACTGATTGTCCTTCAATAAATCAATATCATCTCCATAGCAGCCGGATAATAATAACACGATACTCATTAATACTAATAACCGTTTTTTAATTGAATGTTTCATAGTTGTATTTATTTAATAATTAAAATTGTTATATTCATACCTGCAAAAGTATGGTGAGAAGTCAAAAAGAGTGTCTCATTTTGTCACAACTTTGTCTCATTTTGTCATTATTTTTGTGTTTTTTCGTTCGTTATTGGGTTTGTTCCGGTATTCTGTCGGGGGTTGGCCGTATTGTTTGCGGAAATGGCGGTAGAATGTGGCGGGTGATTTGAATCCACATTCGAAAGCTATCGTTTCGACAGTTAGTTCAAGGTGGTCGTCTAACAGCCTTCGTGCTTCTTCGAGTTGCAGTTCGCGGATGTATTGCATCAATGTATTGCCTGTAACAATCCTGACCGCTTTCGACAGGGTGTTTCTGTTTGTGCCCAATTTGTCGGTCAGCTCTTCGCGTGTAATGTCGGTCTTTGTTAAATTGTTGTCGCATAACAGGTACTCTTTAAGTCGTTTGACGAGGTCGCGATGACGGTAAGTCGAACGTACTACGTTGACCGTATCTTTTTCTGACGCTTTTGTGATAGATTCTGACTGCATGACCGCAAAAGTACGGTAAGGAGCCTGAGGAGGTGTATCAGATTGTCAGAACTTTGTCTCATATTGTCATTATTTTGATTAAAAATCGAAAATAGGCTGTGCCGTTGTAGCTACGCTACAAAGTGAAAAATGAAAAGTGAAAAGTGAAAAATATTTTGTATTACTCTCGACTTGCACTATCTTTCACTAAAAGTAGTTGATAGGCGGCGCCTCGGAAGTAAAAATAAACTTAAGTTTATTTTGTTCTTCACTCGGCTTGCACTATCATTGCAGTTTTTGCATTGAATATGTATAAAGTTACTCGTTTATGGGTGAATATGCCATATTCCGGTATTCGGAGGGACTGAAGCCGTAGTGATTGCGGAAAAGTCGATAGAAGGTGGCGGATGAATTGAATCCGCAGTCGAAGGCTATCGCTTCGACGGTCAGTTCGTGGTGATTGTCGAACAACCGGCGCGATTCTTCGAGTTGGAGCACGCGGATGTATTGCATCAATGTATAACCGGTGACAAACTTGACGGCTTCCGACAGGGTGTTTCTGTTCGTTCCTAATACGTCTGTGATGTCGTCGCGGTTGATGTCGTCGCGGGTGAAGTTTTTGTCGCGAAGCAGGTATTCCCTAAGTCGTGCGACGAGGTCGCGATGACGTTCGGTCGGCCGGGATTCGATTATAGTGTCGTTTTCTGACGGTATCGTCGGTTGTTGCTGTACTTGTGCATTGTTTCGACGGGTCAGTTCGGCCAGTTCGTCTGCCATACGGTCTTGCTCTTTGATACGCAGGTAAAGTTTGCGGTTTTTCATCGTTATGATACGGTTGTAGCGGAAGACTACAGCGAGTATGACGGCCAAAAGAATGCATCCTCCGAGAGCGAAAAGGAAATAAACGCGGTTGCGCTGCTTTTCGGCTATGTGTCCGTCTACTTCGTACTGTGTGCGTATTTCGTCGAGTTGGGCATTTACTTCGATTTTATGGAGGGAATCTATCATGGCGAAGTACTCGTCGTACAACTGTATGGCTCCGTCGGCATTGCCCATATTAATCAGTATTTTGGCCTTGTGCTCTCTCGCGGCGTTTGCCTCGCCGGCATTGTCGGCTACCATAACTAATACGCTGTCTATCGCTGCTATCGCTTCGTCATATTGTTTGCGTGAGGAAAGGATACGCGCTTTTGCCTGCAACAGTTTGTATTGTGAGATTTGCACGTCGATAGCGCTTTCTATCTTGTGCAAATAGCGTTCGGCTTCGTCGTATTCACCGGTATCGAGGTTGAGCATCATATACACTTCCCACAAGGGAACCCAGGCTGTAATTTGCGTCATTTTGGTTTCTTTGTCAAAACGCCGGATAGCCTCTTCATATTCGAGGACAAGCGCCCGTACCTCATCATGCCGCCCCTGGGCGAGGAGTGACTTTTCAAGATAATAATAAGCCTCGGTGAGTGTATTGAGGTAAGAGTTGCTATCGTGTATAAGCCAGATGCACTCTCTGAAGCACTGTTCCATTTCCTCAAGCCTGTTTTGCATGTCATATATTTCGCCCAAAGCATATTGCGATAACGCCATTCCGCCCTTGTCCTGTTCTCTCCGTGCCAGGTCAAACATCTTGCGTGCTCCTTCCATAGCCTTGTCGTATTCACCCTTAAAGCACCATGTTTTAATCACTTTTTGGTTGATTATATAGTAGAATTTCCATAGCTTGTGTTCTTCATAGAATTGCAATACCTCCGGCGCACGGTCAAGTACTTCGTCATACTCCAACTGATTGAGAAGAGCAATAATCACATTTCCCCTGGCTATTCCCATGTTCGCCGTGTCGCGCTGTAGTTTTGCCTCTTCAAACATCTCGTCGTACAGCATAAGCAATGTGTCCATTTTACTTTCGTCCGACAGTTCGGGAAAGTACAAAAGCGATAACCGATAATAAGATGTTAACTTTTCCTCACCCTCCGCCTGTGTCACCACCAGGCGTAGTGAATCCTTTTGTTGTTGCACGGATTGCTGTCCGCAAGCAATTTGTGCTAAAAGCAGGACGGTCATACCTGCAACGAAAAAAAATGCTCTGTTTTTCATACGTCAAAAAGTTTAATAATTTATATTCCGGCTGATAATGTTGTTATTTTAATACTGCTTTCCCTGACTCAAGGTGAGAAGTATATTCCTCCATTTCCTTAAGTTTTGAATTTGCTTTCTTCACATCAAGTCGCAAGCGGATAGCGACCACTACTCCAACAATAATCAGCAGCAGCATAACTATAAAAAAAACAGTGCCCCTGTCCGAATCAAGAAATTTTAGGATAGATTCGGACAGCTTGTCAATAATATAGGCTGACTGTTTCATCAGTTTTGTTTTGTTTGTTTACTTTAGCATTTCGACAAGGAATGTGGGGGGTTGAAAATATTTTCGACCGGCTTTCGCCGGGTTTGGTTAATAGATAAATTGTTAAAAAGCAAGAACAGCACGAATACGACAAGTACCGAGCTTACTTAATGAGCTCCATGTGTTATTGGAGAAGATGACTCTATCCGCCCCCTGACCGGACTCTCGCGAAGTCCAATAAGAGTCCGCAGTTATGCCGGTGCCGGATATTGCTGTAAGGTAGCCATTAAACGTATTTTGTGAAGTAGTGTTAGCTGTAGAGGAATTGCTGCCATTCCAAGCCACATAGAGCGCTTGAAGTTCAATCCGAGCAGGAAGATACCAACCGGAACCTTTAGCATCACATACATTAAACGCAGGGTTAAAATTCAATGTAGGGTCAGCGTCCTTTGCTTTTTTCATATTTTCCATGCCGTCATTTGCATCGGAAGCGCCGATTAAAGGAGTTTCTGCTGTCGCCCATTTTGTCGACATTTCGTCCTTATGCACTATCAAGCCGTGTAAAGATGATGTTTGCACGCGGTAAACTATTCCGACCGCTACGCCGTTATCCCAATAGGTTGAACCTACTGTATTTGATACGGCTGTTATCTTTAAATTTGTATTATGCTGCCATACATTATTATCAGCATCCCACAATAATAACGTTAATTCAACTTGTCCTTGTCCGTTTGACGGACTGGTTACTTTTATGCTGTTGCCTGTTTCTTTTTCCACATTCCATCCGGCCGGAGGATTCAACGCCATTATTTTATTGGGGGCATCGGAACCGGCAATCGTATAAGGGATTGACGTCGACCCACCCGGAGTAACAGTGAATGTCGAGGAGGTAAATGCTATCTGAACAGATTTATATATCGGTATCTGTATTTTTGTGACACCGTCGGCAAGAGTGATTTCTACATAATCAGGATTTGAAGTATCTATATTGTTTATTGCAGAACTGCCTGCAGCACCCGGGGCGCCGGTTGGTCCTGCCGGTCCTTGCGGTCCTTGCGGCCCTGTTGCGCCCGGTGTACCTGTAGCTCCGGTTTGTCCTGCCGGACCTGTAGTTCCTGCCGGACCCGTAGCGCCGT
>JGI994J12354_10004728_pt1 | contig 12087 bp, 8 predicted proteins | sample IntmicLarv3ML3BL_FD_12354 | JGI IMG/M metagenome (IMG submission 12354) | reverse complement strand
TCCTTGACCACGGAAACGGGCAGTGTTCCCTGGCCAACTATGCCCACGGAGGAAACGGCGGCTCCAACGACATGATGTTTGCGTTGACCGGACTTAGCCCGACGAATCCCGCCGCGCCAAACGGCTTCGCGCTCAGCGGAACCAACGGCACGGGGGCAACCGCAGTCAACACCATAAGGAACCGGGCGCTCCTCAAATTCTACAAGGAAGTTGACAGCTCCCTGGCCGGCGAAGTCTCCATCGGCGACGGCGGCACGGTCAAGATCGGCGATACGCTGACGGCTGACATCAGTGCCTTGACGATCGCCCCGGATCTCTTCGGCGGCAACCTTGGAACCCTGTCCTATCAGTGGTACAGCAACGGCGCGGCGATTCCCGGCGCAACCGGAAAGAGCTATACCGCCTGGCCGACGGATAAGGGGAAACAGCTTACCGTTGAGGTAACCTCCTCCACCTGTGCGGGCAGCGTTATCTCCAATTCGATGGCCGTGGTCGCGAGAGCGGCCAATGATCCCAAGTATCTGTTCGACGTTCGCGAGGGAGACGGAAAAATTGACTGTAATTTCGTGAACTTCAACGAGGGAAGCGTGAATGTCTGCTTCTTCCTTGCGGCTTACGACGGAAACGGAAGACTGGTCAAGATGTTTACGTTTGCGCCGAACGCAGTGAAAGCCGAAGGCGGAGCGGAGATCGCGCTCAGCCTGGATGTGAATATGGCTGAGTATGAAGGCTGTACCTTTAAGGCCTTCGCGTGGGACGACAAATACGTTCCGCTTACCGGCGAGGTAATACTGAACTAGCGGGCATACATGGCATAAAACGGGCGCGGCGGAAATTCATTTTCCGCCGCGCCCTTCTGTTTTTTCGGAAAAGCTTTTCTTGAAATCTCCCGGAAACCGTATGTTTTATGCGGTTTCCGGGAAGTTTTTCTTTTTCGGAGAAATGATCCCTGCCAATTGCATATACTGCATAAAAAAATTGACAAAGAATACAAATAGTTATAGAATATAATCATTCAATAGGCCTTTACCTTCAATAGACTGAAATGACCGAGAGGAGAAAACTATTATGAAAAAGATCATTGCTTTACTCCTGGCGTTTACATTGATTTTCGCGCTGGCGGCCTGCGAGAAGGAGGCCGAATCTTCCGAGCCGTCTCCTGTCCCTAGTAGCAGCGAACCCGCGGAGCCTGTCCCGGCGAAAAAAATCGGGATATCCATGCCGACGCAGAGCTTGAAGAGCTGGGAGAGGGACGGCTTCGATATGAAGTCCAAGCTAGAGGATGCCGGTTACACGGTGGAGCTGGAATTTGCCGGGGACAATGATGTTGCTACCCAGATTACCCAGCTCGAAGCGATGATCTCCGGCGGCTGTGAGGTGCTGGTGATTGCGCCTATCGATACCGGATCCCTTGTCGAGGTTCTGGAGGGGGCAAAAGAGAAGGAGATCCCGGTGATCGCTTTTGACCGCATGGCTATTAACAGTGAGGCGCTTTCCTACTACGTTTCCTTTGACTACACCAAGGTTGGTTTTGTACAGGCCACGTTTATTGAGGATGCCCTGAATCTGAAAAATACCGAAGGCTCCTTCAATATTGAGCTGTTTCTCAGTGATCCGGGTGATCTCAGCGTGAATATTCCTTATGCGAGCGCCATGTCGGTGCTTCAGTCCTACCTCGACGAAGGAAAACTAGTGATTAAGAGCGGACAGAATACCAAAGAGCGGTGCGCCATAAGGGACAACGATACAGACGAGGCGCAAGAGCGTATGGAAGACTTGATTTCGTCTCAGGGCTACGGCCCCGACGGAAAAAAGCTGGATGCTGTGTGGTGCGCAAATGATTCGATTGCTCAGGGGGTGACCAAAGCCCTGCTGGACGCCGGGTATACCGCCGGGGAAAACTTCCCGCTCATCACGGGCGAGGACTGTGAAGCTGCCAGTGTCAAAAACATAGTGGCCGGAACCCAGATTATGTCCGCATTCAGAGACACACGCGAGCTTGTTTCCTGGGTTGTGGACGCAGTGAACTCAATTGTAAAGGGAGAAAAACCCGAGATCAACAACGTGGAGGATTTTGAGAACGGTCTCGGGAGAAAAATTCCTTCCTATCTGTGTGACCCTGTCGTCTGTACGGCGGAGAATTATAAGGAGCTGCTGATTGAGAGCGGATACTATACCGAAGACGAGTTGAAATGACCGAGAGGAGAAAACTATTATGAAAAAGATCATTGCCTTACTTCTGGCGTTTACATTGATTTTCGCGCTGGCGGCCTGCGAGAAGGAGGCCGAATCTTCCGAGCCGTCTCCTGTCCCTAGTAGCAGCGAACCTGCCGAGCCTGTCCCGGCAAAAAAGGTCGGGATCTCCCTGCCAACCCGGAGTTTGAAGCGCTGGGAATTGGAGGGCACTAACATGAAAGCCCAGCTAGAGGAGGCCGGTTACACGGTGGATCTGGAGTTTGCCGGAGATAATGACATCCCTACCCAGATTGCCCAACTCGAAGCGATGATCTCTGGCGGCTGTGAGGTGTTGGTGATTGCGGCCATCGAAGGCGAGGCGCCCATCGAAGGCGAGGCGCTCGTTGATGTCCTGGAGGGAGCAAAAGAGAAAGAGATCCCTGTCATCGCTTATAATCGTTTGATTTGGGACAGCGAGGCGATTTCCTATTACGTTTCCTTTGACCTATTTAAAAGTGGTTTAGTACTGGCCGAGTTTATTGAGGATGCCCTGAATCTGAAAAATACCGAAGGCCCCTTCAATATTGAGATGATTGCCGGGGTTCCGAGCTATTTCAGCGTGAATATTAATTATGCGGGCACCATGTCGGTGCTTCAGCCCTACATCGACGAAGGAAAACTAGTGATTAAGAGCGGACGGAATACAAGAGAGCAGTGCGTCATAATGGACAACGATACAGACGAGGCGCAAGAGCGTATGGAAGAGCTGATCGCGTCTCAGGGCTACGGCCCCGAAGGCGAGAAGCTGGACGCCGTGTGGTGCGAGAGCGATTCAATTGCCCAGGGAGTGACCAAGGCCCTGCTGGACGCCGGGTATACTGCCGGGGAAAACTTCCCAATCATTGTAGGTCATGATTGTGACATTGCCAGCGTGAAGAATATACTGGCCGGAACCCAGAGTATGTCCGCATTCAGAGACAGGCGCGAGCTTGTTTCCCGGGCCGTGGCCATGGTGGACTCGATTCTGAGGGGGGAGGAACCTGAGGTCAACAACACGACGGATTATGTCAGCGCCTTCGACACAGCAATTCCCTCCTACATGTGTGACCCTGTCGTCTGTACGGCGGAAAATTATAAGGAGCTGCTGATTGAGAGCGGATACTATACCGAAGACGAGTTGAAATGACCGAGAGGAGAAAAAAGAGATGAAAAAGAGTATTGCCTTATTTTTAATGCTTACGCTTATTTTCGCGCTGGCGGCCTGCGGAGGAAAAGCCGAGTTGCCCACCGAAATCGCCTTAAAGGGGAAGATCGGAATCTCCCTGCCAAGCCAGAGCGTACCGCGCTGGGAGCGGGACGGCTCCGATATGAAAGCCCAGCTGGAGGAGATTGGCTATGCCGTGGATCTGGAGTTTGCCGGAGACAATGATATCCCCACCCAGATCGCCCAGCTGGAGGAGATGATCTCCGGCGGCTGTGACGTGCTGGTGATTGCGGCCATCGACGGGAGCATGCTCACCGATGTTTTGAAAGGGGCAAAAGAAAAAGAGATCCCGGTGATCGCCTATGATCGCATGATTCAGAACACTAGCGCGCATCTTTATTACGCTTCCTATGACAATAGTAAAGCCGGTGCCCTGCAAGTCAACTTTATTCTCGACGCCCTTGGCGCGGAGAACGCCGAAGGCCCCTTCAATATTGAGATTTTCTCCGGGGATCTGGGCGATAGCAATTGGCCAGTTTTTTATATGGGCGGAATAGAAGTGCTCCAGCCCTATCTCGACGCAGGCAAGCTTGTGGTTAAGAGCGGACAGGTTGAGAGAAACCAGAACGGCATCGAAGGCTGGAGTACGGAAAAAGCCCAAAAGCGCATGAAAGAACTGATTTCGTCCCAGGGCTACGGCCCCGAAGGTGAAAAGCTGGACGCCGTGTGGTGCTTGAATGATTCGATTGCCCAGGGGGTAACCCAGGCCCTACTGGACGCCGGGTATACCGCCGGGAAGAACTTCCCGGTCATCACGGGCCAGGACTGCGATTCCGTCAGCGTCAAAAACATATTGGCCGGAACCCAGAGTATGTCCATATACAAAGACACGCGCGATCTCACTTCCCGAACCGTGACCATGGTGGACGAGATTATGAAGGGGGGAGAACCCGAGGTCAACGACACGGAGACATTTGAGAACGGCCTCGGCACAAAAGTCCCTGCCTATCTGTGTGATCCCGTCGTCTGTACGGCGAAAAATTATAAAGAGCTGTTGATTGAGAGCGGATACTATACCGAGGATGAGCTTACCGGAAATAAATCCACCGGGAAAAAGGTCGGAATCTCTCTGCCGAACCAGCTCGTGCAGCGATTTGAGGAGGGCGGCTCCGGGATGAAGGCTCAGCTCGAGGAGGCCGGCTATGAAGTAGAGGTTCAATATTCCGGCGACAACGACATCCCCACACAGATCAGCCAGCTCGAAGCGATGATCTCCGGAGGCTGCGGCGTGCTGGTGATTGAAGCGATCGACGAATATTCGCTTACCGACGTCCTGAAGAAAGCCAAGGAGAAGGGAATTCCGGTCATCTCTTACGAACGCCTGATTATGGACAGTGACGCGGTTTCCTATTATGTTTCCTTCGACAATTCCGCCGTCGGTTCCCTGCAAGCCTCTTACATTGCCGAATCGCTGAATCTATCGAGCGCTTCGGGGCCTTTCAATATGGAGCTGTTTACCGGGGATCAATTTGATGTTACCATGCCTTATTTTTATACGGGCGCTATGAAAATCTTTCAGCCCTATCTTGCCAGCGGAAAATTGGTTGTCCCCTCCGGACAGATTGAGAGAGATAAAATTTTAACGGAAGCCTGGAGTACGGAAAAAGCCGAAGAACGTATGAAAACCCTGATCGCGTCCCAGGGTTATGGCCCCAACGGAAAGAAGCTGGACGCCGTGTGGTGCGCGAATGATTCGGTCGCCCAGGGCGTTACCAAGGCCCTGTTGGACGCCGGGTATATCCCCGGAGAAAACTTCCCGATTATTACGGGGCAGGACTGTGACTTTGTCAGCGTGAAGAACCTGCTGGACGGAAGCCAGCGCATGTCCGTCTGGAAGGATACGCGCAAGCTCGTTTCCCGGGCTGTGGCCATGGTGAATGCACTCATGAAAGGGGAGGAGCCTGAGGTCAACAACACAGCGGACTTTGACAACGGTCTCGGCACAAAGATTCCCACCTATCTGTGTGAGCCGGACGTCTGCGTTAAGGAAAATTATAAAGAATTGCTGATCGACAGCGGATTCCTTACCGAAGATATGCTACATTAATTTTGAAGAGGAGAAAACGACATGAAAAAGATCCTTGCACTGCTCCTGGCACTCACCTTTATTTTCGCGCTCGCGGCCTGTGAAAAGGAAGCGGAAGCTTCCGCGCCGACCCCGATCCCCAGCAGCAGTGAGCCCGCGGAGCCTGTTCCGGCGAAAAAGGTCGGCATTTCCCTGCCGACACAGAGCTTGAAGCGCTGGGAGCGGGATGGCTCTAGCCTAAAAGCCCAGCTGGAGGACGCCGGTTACGAGGTGGAGCTTCAATACGCCGGGGACAATGAGATCTATACCCAGATTGCCCAGCTTGAGGAGATGATCTCCGGCGGCTGTGACCTGCTGGTGATTACGACGATCGACGGGATGTCGCTTACGGAGGTCTTGGCGGGAGCAAAGGAGAAAAAAATTCCCGTTATCGCCTATGATCGCATGATTCAGAACACTAGCGCGCATCTTTATTACGCTTCCTTTAATAATTACGCCGTCGGCGACCTACAAGTCAACTTTATTCTCGACGCCCTTGGCGCGAAGAATGCCGAAGGCCCCTTCAATATTGAGATTTTCTCCGGGGATCCTGGCGATAGCAACCCACCATTTTTTTTCATTGGCGGCATGGAGGTGCTTCAGTCCTATCTCGATGAAGGAAAGCTCGTGGTTAAGAGCGGGCAGGTTAGCAAAGAGCAGAACGCTACAGTCGGCTGGAACACGGAAAACGCCCGGCAACGCATGAAAGAGCTGATCGCGTCCCAGGGCTACGGCCCCGACGGTGAGAAGCTGGACGCCGTGTGGTGTTTGAATGATTCGATTGCCCAGGGGGTGACCCAGGCTCTGCTGGACGCCGGGTATACCGCCGGGGAAAACTTCCCGATCATTACGGGGCAGGATTGCGATCTTGCCAGTACAAAAAACATATTGGCCGGAACCCAGAGTATGTCCATATTCAAAGACACGCGCGATCTCGTTTCCCGAACCGTGACCATGATAAACTCGATCATGAAGGGGGAAGAGCCAGAGGTCAACAATACTGTAGACTATGACAACGGCTTGGGGACAAAAATTCCCACCTATCTGTGTATGCCGGTCGCTTGCACGACGGAAAATTATAAATATCTGCTGATTGAGAGCGGGTACTATACCGAAGATATGTTACGTTAATTTTGAAGAGGAGAAAAAAGATATGAAAAAGATCCTTGCACTGCTTCTGGCGCTCACCTTTATTTTCGCGCTCGCGGCCTGTGAAAAGGAAGCGGAAGCTTCCGAGCCGCTCCCGGTCCCCAGCAGCAGTAAACCCGTCGAACCGGTTCCGGCGAAAAAGGTCGGTATCTCCCTACCCAACCAGAGCCTACAGCGTTGGGAGCGGGACGGCTCTAACCTAAAAGCCCAGCTGGAGGCCGCCGGTTACGAGGTGAAGCTTCAATACGCCGGGGACGATGAGATCTATACCCAGATGGCCCAAATTGAAGCGATGATTTCCGGCGGCTGTGACCTGTTGGTGATTGCGCCCATCGAGGGCGAGGGGCTCTACGGTGTGTTGGCGGGAGCGAAGGAGAAGGAAATTCCTGTTATTGCTTATGAGCGTATGATTCGGAACAGCGACGTGCGTCTTTACTACGCTGCCATACCCGGTACTCAATATGGTTTTGTACAGGCATCGTTCATTGAGGAGGCACTCGATTTGAAGAACAGTGAAGGCCCCTTCAATATTGAACTGTTTCTCGGGGATCCGGGTGATAGCAACATTAACCGTTTCTGGGTTAGCGCTATGGATGTTTTGGAAAAATACATCGAGGAAGGAAAACTTGTTGTTAAGAGCGGGCAGAGTACTAAAGACCAGATCGTTACAGTCGACTGGAGTACGGAAAATGCTCAAGAACGCATGAAAGAGATGATCAAGTCGGCGGGCTACGGAGCGGACGGAAAAAAACTGGACGCCGTGTGGTGTGTGAACGATTCGATTGCCCAGGGCGTGACGAATGCCCTGCTGGAGGCCGGGTATACCGCCGGGGAAAATTTCCCGATCGTTACGGGTGGGGATTGCGAAGCAGTCAGCGTCAAAAATATCCTGGCCGGAACCCAAAGCATGTCCGCATTCGTAGACACGCGCGATCTCGTTTCCCGAACTGTGACCATGGTAATTTCGATTATGAATGGAGAGGAACCCGAGGTCAATGACACGGAGGACAATTACAACGGCTCCGACGAGATACCAGTTCCCGCCTATCTGTGTATGCCGGTCGCTTGTACCGCGGAAAATTATAAGGAGCTGCTGATTGAGAGCGGGTACTATACCGAAGACGAATTGAAGTAAGCCCGGAGAGGAGAAAAAAGATATGAGAAAGCTCATTGCACTGCTTCTGGCGCTCACCTTTATTTTCGCGCTCGCGGCCTGTGAAAAGGAGGCCGAATCTTCCGAGCCGCTCCCGGTTCCCAGCAGCAGCGAACCCGCGGAACCGATCCCGGCGAAAAAGGTCGGCGTCGCTATGCCGACAGGGAGCTTGAAGCGCTGGGCACAAAGTGGATCCGAGATAAAAGCCCAGCTGGAGGCCGCCGGATATGAGGTCGATCTCCAATTTGGCACGGACGACGGGGATCCCGAGATCCAGCTTAACCAAATCGAGGCAATGCTCTCCGGCGACTGTGAGGTGCTGGTAATTGCGCCCGTCTACCCTCAAGTAGTGCTCAACGGAGTCTTGGCGAAGGCCAAAGCAAAGGGAGTCTCGGTAATCGCTTATGACCGTATGATTCTTAACAGCGATGCGCTTTCCTACTACGTTGGTTTTGACAGTCAAGCCGCCGGTTCTCTTCAGGGCGAGTTTATTGCCGACGCCCTTGATCTTGAAAATGCGGAAGGCCCTTTCAATATCGAACTGTTTTCCGGTTATCCATTTGATTCATCTAATGGCGTCCCATGCCTTTTTCATCGCGGCCTCCGAAAAGAGCTCCAGCCCTATTTTGACAGTGGGAAATTGGTAGTCCCCTCCGAAGAAATCACAAGCGAAGAAATTTCCATTGAAGAAGATTGGGCGGGAGGCCTCGCGATGCAGCGCATGGAAGAGCTGATTGAATCTCAGGGCTATGGCCCGGAGGGGAAGAAGCTGGATGTCGTTTGGTGTTCAACAGATGCGAGCGCTATAGGTGTGAGTGACATGATGGAATACATCGGATATACCGCCGGAGAAAAATTTCCGATTATTACGGGATCGGGCTGCGAAATTTATAACATGAAGAACATAGCGAACGGAATGCAGAGCATGTCCCTTTTCCTGGACAGGGGCGAACTCGTTTCCAGAACTGTGACCATGGTAATCTCGATTTTGAAAGGGGAAAAGCCCGAGGTCAACAATACGGTGGACTATGACAACGGCCTCGGAACCAAAATCCCCGCCTATCTGTGTGCCCCGGTCGTCTGTACCAAAGAAAACTATAGGGAACTGCTGATTGACAGCGGTTATTATACTGAAAACGAATTATACGAACAGTTCAGTACCCAAATAACGCCCAATCCATTTAAGCCAACCACGGAATAAATCGGGGCGAAAGAAAACCTGATTCTGCGAATGCCGGCGATTTTCAATCGCGCGTTTTTATGCTATAATAAAATAAAAAGTGGGAAGGGAAGAGAAAAAATGGCGAAACCGAAATTTCAGTTTGAGGATTTTATGGGAGATGTTCCGGAGGATCACGCGGAGTTTGTCCGCGACCTGCATGAATTTTTGACGGGTCAAGACTGCACGATTAAAATTGAACAGGCCAAGAACGGTTTTTGCGTCTCCTATGCGTATGCAAAAACCCAAAAAGTGCTCGCCAATTTTGTCTTTCGGAAAAAGGGAATGTTCGTCCGGATCTACGGTGGATTTGTCGGCCAGTACGCGGATATATTGGAGGCCATGCCCGAGGAGATGATCAAGACGGTCGAAAAAGCTCCGGCGTGCAAGCGGCTGATGGATCCCGAAAAATGCAGCTCCACCTGCCCGATGGGGTATATCTTTTCTCTGCGGGATACGGAACACAAAAAATGCCGGTACAACTGTTTTCTTTTCTTGCTCAGCGAGGAGAGCAAGCCGTCGATCCGGAAGATGCTGGAGCGGGAAGTCGGGGCGCGGTCTGTGGCCTGATTGCCAAAAGGAACTTGCAATTCAGAGGCGGGTTCTATATAATAGTGGTTAGAAAGTACACTAAAAAAGTATACTTTAATCGAAGGAGGTGTATGAGGCGATGACGCGGACAACATTACAAATCGGCGGGATGACCTGTGCCTCCTGTTCGGCGCGCATTGAAAAGGTTGTGGGAAAGCTGGCGGGCGTTTCGAGCGCGGCGGTCAACTTAACGACCGAGCGCGCGGTGATTGTGTTTGATCCCGCGCAGGTTTCTCTGGCTGAACTCATCGCGCGGATTGAAAAAATCGGCTTTACCGCCGCCGAACGGACAAAAAAGACGCCGCCAGACGAAGACCGGCAGGAAAAAGAGAAGGCCACGCGCATGATGTGGACGAAATTTATTGTGGCCGCGGTCTTTTGTGTACCGCTCCTCTATCTGGCGATGGGGCCGATGATCCCGGGGATCATGGTGCCGATGCCCGCCTTTTTGGATCACATGACGCAGCCGCTCCACTATGCGCTGGCCCAGATTTTACTGACGGCGCCGATTGTGGCGGTCGGTTACCGGTTTTATACGGTCGGGTTCAAGGCGCTGTTTCACAGAAGCCCGAACATGGATTCGCTGATTGCGATCGGTACCTCGGCGGCGCTGCTGTATAGCCTATATTCCACCGTGCAGATTGCGCTGGGCCACGGTCACGGCGCGATGGAGGGGCTTTATTTTGAATCGGCCGGGGTAATTATTACCCTTATTCTGTTGGGAAAGTCCATGGAATCGGTCTCGAAGGGGAAAACCTCGGAGGCGATTAAGCGGCTGGTGGAGCTTTCGCCGAAGACGGCGGTGGTGTTGCATGGAGAGCACAGCTTTACCGTGCCCGTCGAGGAGGTAGAGGCGGGGGACATTCTTCTCGTGAAACCCGGAGAGCGGATTCCGGCGGATGGGATCATCATCATGGGGATTTCTGCGCTGGATGAATCCATGCTCACCGGCGAGAGTATGCCGGTGGATAAGGGCGTGGGGGACTCGGTCTATGCCGGGACAATCAATAAAAACGGCGGCCTGCGTTTCCGCGCGACAAAGGTCAGTGGGGAAACGGCGTTGGATCAGATTATCCGCCTTGTGGAGGACGCCCAAGGCTCCAAAGCGCCGATTGCCCGTATGGCCGACGTGGTGGCGGGTTACTTTGTCCCGGTCGTCATGGTGATCGCGCTGTTGTCGGCGGTGGCCTGGGCGGTTGCGGGGGAGACGCTGGTCTTTTCCCTTACGATCTTTGTCTCGGTCTTGGTGATCGCCTGTCCCTGCGCCCTCGGCCTGGCCACGCCTACGGCGATTATGGTGGGGACGGGGAAGGGCGCGGAGCAGGGGGTGCTGTTTAAAAATGGTATCGCGCTGGAGACAACACATTCGGTGCAGACGGTGATTTTGGATAAGACGGGTACGATTACCGAGGGAAAACCGACGCTGACCGATCTTTTGCCCTCGGAGGGCGTGGAGGAGGAAGAACTCCTCCGCTGGGCGGCGTCGGCGGAAAGCGGTTCGGAACACCCGCTGGGACAGGCCATTGTATTGAATGCGAAGGAAAGAGGGATTCACCTATCCCAACCGGAACGGTTCGAGAGTCTGCCCGGATTCGGAATTGCCGTGCGAATTGAGGAAAAAGAGCTTCTTCTCGGCAACCGGAAGCTGATGGCGGAACGGGGCGTTTTGTTGGGCGAGGCGGAAAAAGATTCCGTTCGGCTCGCCGGGGAAGGGAAGACGCCGATGTATGTGGCCTGCAATAACCGCCTTTTGGGTCTCGTGGCGGTGGCCGACGCCATCAAGCCCACCAGCGCGGCGGCGGTTCGAAAGATGAAAGAGATGGGGCTGGAGGTGGTGATGATGACGGGAGACAACCGCCATACCGCCGAAGCGGTCGCGCGTCAGGCCGGAATCACCCGTGTGCTGTCGGAGGTACTGCCCCGGGACAAATCCAGTGAGATTGAAAAAATCCAGAAGGCCGGAAAAAAAGTAGCAATGGTGGGGGACGGCATCAACGACGCGCCGGCCCTGGTGCAGGCGGATGTCGGCCTGGCGATCGGTTCCGGAACGGACGTCGCGGTGGAGTCGGCCGATGTGGTGCTGATGCGGGGGGATCTTCAGGATGTCGTCACCGCCATTCAGCTGAGCAGGCGAACCATCCGGAATATTAAGCAAAACCTGTTCTGGGCTTTTGCCTACAACAGCGCGGGGATACCGCTGGCGGCCGGGCTGCTTCACATGTTCGGCGGGCCGCTCCTCAACCCCATGATTGGGGCGGCGGCGATGTCGCTCAGCTCGGTGTCCGTGCTGACCAATGCCCTGCGGCTGAAACGGTTCAAGCCGGAATAAAATACATTTTTAATGTTTGGAGGAAAAACCATGGAAAAGATTACGTTACAAGTCGAAGGAATGTCCTGCTCGCATTGCGAAGCCGCCGTGAAAGGCGCACTTTCCGCTTTGTCGGGCGTGGCCGGTGTGACGGTAAGTCTCG
>JGI994J12354_10004727_pt1 | contig 12088 bp, 12 predicted proteins | sample IntmicLarv3ML3BL_FD_12354 | JGI IMG/M metagenome (IMG submission 12354) | reverse complement strand
GGTGAAAGTAACACTTCCAGTCATCATTGATAAGGAAAGTGGAACGATACGTGTACCTGTAGATATTGATACCACAGAGCTTGGTGGCAAGAAGTTAGTTGCATATGAAGAACTGTGGAATGTAGCAGATAAAGAAGAACCAGTCCTTGTTGCAGAACATAAAGACATTGAGGACGAGGGGCAAACGATTCAAGTAACTCTAATCGAAGAATCAGAAGTGCCACAAGAAACTCCTGAAGAACCAAAAGCACCACAAAGTGCACCAAAAACAGGAGATGTAGCAAATGCTCTTATATGGCTTGTTTGTGGTGGAATTGCACTTGCAGTGGCTATGTATATTGGGGTGAGCAAGAAGAAAAATGCTATTTTGGGTATGGAAGATACCTCTGAAATAGAAGAAACAAAAGAGTAAAACACAAAAAAAGGTTACCCTTAAACCAAAAAGGGAGAAAGTAGGATAATTATGCAAATTAAATTAGCAAGTAAAGAAATGGTGAAAGAAGTATTAGGAAAAGTGATTTATTTAGGTTGCGAACAACGTTATGAGTATGACCAAGAAAAAAGAGAACGAACAGATAAAGTACTTAGTACAACGGTACATCTTGGTTGTGAAAAACTAGAAAATTCGATTGATGTAAATGTGCAGTCGAACGAGGCACCAGATATTGCCAACTTTGGAGAGGTGGCTTTTGAGGGGTTGGTGTATGACCCTTATGCAACAGCGACCAGCTATGAAGATGCAAATGGTCGTTCTAGAAGTTCTGCGAAAGTAGTAGAAAGATTCGTTTGTGAGTCTTTAAGAGATGTGAAAGCACCAGTAGTAGCAAAATAAGGACTGCCACCGTGCAAAGTGAAACAGTCCTTGTCATAACCTAAACAAACAAAATAGGTTATCTCTTATTGTAAGGGGTAGCCTATTTTATTACAAGCAAAGAAAAGGAGTACCTATGAATAGAGAGTATATAGCATATTTAACAAAGCAGTATGAGCAACAAGGTGTTTTGTATGATGTGGAGAAAGCAGAACAAAGCAAGATGGCAGGAGTGGTGCAGGAATATTTGAATGTGCCTTGCAAAAGCCTGTGTAAAGTTGTGCAATCGTAACCAAACGGAAAATGGAGTGTTAGCAAGGCGAGGTCTATTTGAAGTGCGGTAGTGCCGTTAGAAGTGGTGCAATAGATGTCGTTAGGAGAGGTTTTTTAGATGTATTTTATTGATTTGAGATATAAAGGTGTACGCATATCGAAGAAGTGGCGATATTTACTGCGTGATACCTTTCTTTTTTTGTTTTTTATGCCAATGCTAGGGTATGTGTTGTATTGTCTTGTGCAGTTGCAGTTTTGGAAAATTAGAAATGAACCAGTTGTATTGATGGAAGTGTGGGAACACATAAAAAACAGAGGTTTGCAAGCAGTGTTAGTAGGTGCAGTTGTGTTTCTTGTCATTTTTTTTGCTGGAATACCATTGTGGAATTATATGGCAAACTTGCAACGTCTTTGTCGCATGATATATGGTGCGCAAATGTATAGGGTGAATGATTTGGAAGATGTGAATCTTGGTATCTCCTCAAAAGGAACGAAGATGAAAAGGAATATTGCATATTTTCCAACGATGTATTACCGAAAACGTAAAAAGCGAGTCGAGATAAGCGTATTGCTAGATGGTAGCAAGTATCACATGAGTGGAGCGTTTATGAACTTAAATGATACCTTAGAATCTATGTTTTATATGATTGTAGCAGATGTGACAGAGCGAAGAGGGTATTTGACCTATTCGTTGTTATTAGATTCTTCTGAAAATCGAATTTCCTTTGAGGAGGTAGAGTCGAAAGGTTACGCAATACCACTTATGCGTGGTATAGAATGGAATGTAGCAAAAATGCCACATGCTCTTATTAATGGTGGTACAGGTGGTGGAAAGTCCTTTTTTATGCACGCTCTCATACGAGCATTCGTGAGCATGAAAGCAGAGGTACGTGTTGCTGACCCTAAAAATTCGGCTTTAGCAGATTATGCAGATATACTTCCTAGTGTAGCTGTTAGTAAAGAGGGAATTTTGGAAATGCTTAGAGGTACGGTTATAGATATGGAGGAGCGATATGTGCAGATTAAAGATAACCCTGCTTATGTAAGTGGGCAAGACTTTACACATTATCAGATTTGTCCAATCTTTCTTGTTATAGATGAATACGTTGCTTTTGCAAGTCTGTTACAGAAAAAAGAACGTGATGAGTTTAGTAACCAATTAGCACAGATTATCTTGAAAGGACGTGAGGCAGGTGTGTTTATGGTTTTAGCAACGCAAAGACCCGACGCAAAATATTTAGAGGGTGGTGTGCGAGACCAAATGGGGTTGCGTGTGTCGCTTGGTAAGATGTCTGCAGATGGGTATCGAATGACCTTTGGTGCCATAGAACAAAAATTGCGAAACAAGGCAGGCATAGGACGTGGATATATTTATCTTGATGGCATGGCATTTGTACAAGGGTTTTATTCTCCACTCGTGCCAGTGAAGTATGATTTTATTGGAAATTGTGCCAAGAGTTTGGGTGTCGAAAGACATGCTTTTAAAGCGCAGCGCCTAAAAGCAAATGGCTTTTCGAAAGACCAAACAACGCCGACAGGCGTTTATGAAGTGGAGGAAGTAATTATGAAAGAGGTGAAGAAGTCATGAGTGGAATGGGTCAACCCCCCATTACTAATAGGGGGGTAGAATGTACAGAAGAAGAACATCTTTCAGCTTTAGTTGATTGGTGTCAGATAACCGTTTGGAATCTAACACCTGAAGATATTGCAGGAAAGTTACTTCGAATACCATATTTTTTAATGAGCAATGATTTTCGTGGTGGCTTGCAAGGTGGCTATCAAGGGCTCATGTGCTTTGACGAGATTCGGGTGTTTGAACCTACGAATGAACGAGTGGAGAGAGGTTATCAGATTGTGATGGCAGGTAAGGGGTGTCGTAACTATGAAAAATTCTTAGAGGCAAACGAGGAAACATGGTATGACTTTTTTGCTCGTGCGTTAGAGTTTGAGGTTAATTTTCCAAGAATTGACATAGCGATTGACGATAGAAAGACATACTTTGAGATTTCAGAATTGATTGCATTGTCTCTCGAGGGACGTGCAGTGAGTCGTTCTCGTCTTGCAAGTAGCATTGGGGCATTTACATTAGCAAACGGTGAACGCAAGGGGAATACGCTTAATATTGGTTCTCGCCAATCTGAATTTTTTATGACCTTTTATGAAAAAGGGTATGAACAAGCTGAGAAAATAGGAATTGTGGAAGATGAAGAAATACCGAATTGGAATCGTTACGAACTTAAGTTTCGTCAAAAACGAGCAGTGAGACTGGTAGAAGAGTTGGTGCGTCGAAAAGAAATTTTTACAGTTGCAATGGAAGTGTTAAATGACAATATTCGTTTTGTAGAAAAAGCAGAAAAATCTAAAGATACGAACCGTAGACGTTATGCAATGTGGCAACCATGGGCAGAATTTATGCGTGATGTCGGGAAATTAAAGCTAACTATGAAACCTGAATATAAAGATTACTATCAAAGACTTGAATGGATTGGACGCTCAGTTGCGCCCACACTGAAAGTGTACAAGATGATTGACGAGGCGTTAGGTACGAACTTTGTAGATGAGATTATTGAAAATGCAGTGCTTACGAAGAAACATGTACAGATGTTAGAGGACTATTTGAAACAGATACAAGCAGAGGTTACATTGGCACAGAAACGTGCAAAGGACTTTCAGGCAGAGAGTATGCGCGCGGCAAAAGAAATGATTGCAGAACGTATTGCAGAAATGCAAGATAGGGGCTGGGAATCTGCACCACTTGCAATCCCATTTGCGTAAAGCGAGATAGGCTGTGAAAAATGAAAGAACAAAGAAATGAAATAGAAAAATGAAACAGAAGAAACGAAAGTGAGGAAATGAAGATGAATTTTGGACAAAATTTATATAACTGGTTTGTGAGCAATGCGCAGTCTTTGGTGTTGATAGCGATTGTAGGAATTGGTTTATACTTAGGGTTTAAGCGAGAGTTTACAAAGTTAATTGGCTTTGCAGTGATTGCCATGATTGCAGTAGGTCTTGTGTTTAATGCTGCAGGTGTGCAAGGTGTACTGTTAGAGTTGTTTAATCGAATCATTGGTGCATGATATGAGATATTGGAGAAAATGAAAGGAAATAGACAAATGAAGAAAGTGAGAAGTTATACAAGCATTTGGACAGTAGAAAAAGTGATTTATGCAGTAAATGACTTGAAGTTACCGTTTGCTGTTACATATAGCCAAATGATGTGGTTTGTTTTGTCATTTGTGATCGTGATTATGCTTGGTGCAGTACCACCACTTGTGTTTATAGAGGGTGCATTTTTAAAATACTTAGGTATTCCACTAGGGTTTACATGGTTTATGAATAAAAAGACATTTGATGGAAAAAAACCGATTGGCTTTCTGCGTTCTGCCATTACTTACGTTTTACGTGGAAAGAGAACTTATGTGGGAAGAAAGATAAAATTAAGCAAGGTGAAAGTGAGTGAACATATAACAATCGTAAGGAGGGGGAGCGTGTATGGCATATCCGATTAAATATATAGAAAGCAATATGGTTTTTAACCGTGATGGAGAAGTGTTTGCTTATTATGAGCTGTTGCCTTACAACTATGGTTTTTTAAGTCCAGAAAAAAAGTTGCAAGTGCAAGATAATTTTTGTCAGTTGATAGCACAAAATCGAGATGGACGGATTCATGGTTTGCAGTTGGCAACGGAATCAAGTATAAGAGCAACACAAGAACGCTCCAAGCAAGGGGTGACAGGGCGATTAAAAGATGTAGCTTATAAGAGGATAGATGGACAAACAGAAACGTTAGTGTCTACACTAGGTGAGTATCAGGTAGACTATCGTTTTTTTATTGGCTTTAAACTACTGGTTGATGAACAAGAAATTGATTTTAAGATGATGGCACAAAAAATTACAGATGGTTATAAAGATTTTATAACAGGTGTGAATCACCATCTTATGGGAGATTTTATAACTATGAGTAGTAAGGAGATTGAACGATTCTCTAAGATAGAAAAGTTTCTAGCTAATAAAATTTCAAGGCGCTTTAAAATTCGCAAATTAGATGAGAGCGATATCGCTTATATGATTGAGCATATCTATGGTGGTGCTGAAGAATCATACAGAGAATATGTTTATCAGTTACCAAGAAAGTATGAGGGAAAAGAGGTTGTTGTTAAAAAATATGATGTTTTAAAGTTGGCACGTTGTATGCTCATAGAAAAGCAACGACATTTAGAAATTGTAAATGAGAGTGGAAAGATGTATGTTGCTTATTTTTCTATCAATTCTATTATAGGAGAATTGGAGTTTCCAGGTAGTGAAATTTTTTATTATCAGCAACAGCAATTTGACTTTCCAATAGATACCAGTATGAATGTAGAGGTAGTTACAAATAAAAAGGCACTCACAACAGTAAGAAATAAGAAAAAAGAATTGAAAGACCTAGACAATCATGCATGGGAGTCTGCAAGCGACACAAGTTCAAATATTATAGAGGCATTAGAAAGTGTAGATGAATTAGAAAGTGATTTAGATAAAAGCAAGGAAAATATGTACAAGCTTAGTTATGTGGTTCGAGTATCTGCAAGAAATAAAGAGGAACTTGAAAAACGCTGTGACGAAGTGCGAGATTTTTATGATGATTTGTCTATTAAGTTGGTTCGACCCTTTGGCGATATGGTAGGGTTTCATGAGGAATTTTTACCAGCAAGTAAGCGCTATATAAATGACTATGTTCAATATGTTACGTCTGATTTCTTGGCGTCACTTGGTTTTGGAGCAACACAAATCTTAGGAGAAGAGGACGGTAATTATTTAGGTTATAATGTGGATACAGGACGAAATGTGTATTTAAAACCTAGTTTGGCTGCACAGGGAGTAAAAGACTCTGTTACAAATGCTTTGGCTGCAGCTTTTATTGGTTCGCTTGGTGGTGGAAAATCTTTTTCAAATAATTTGCTTATTTATTATGCAGTGTTATATGGTGCAAGAGCACTTATTTTAGATACAAAAGCAGAAAGGGGAAAATGGCAAAAACTGTTGCCAGAGATAGCACATGAAATTAATATTGTGAATCTCACCAGTTCGCAGGAAAATAAAGGACGTTTAGACCCTTATGTCATTATGCAAGATACAAAGGATAGCGAAAGTCTTGCGATTGATGTTTTAACCTACTTAACAGGTATATCTTCTCGTGATGGTGATAGATTCCCTGTACTTAGGAGGGCGATTCGTGAAGTGACCAAAAGTGAGAAACGAGGATTGTTATTAGTCATTGATGAATTGCGCAAAGAAAACACAGAGATTAGTAATAATATTGCAGAACATATCGAAAGTTTTACAGACTATGATTTTGCACATTTGTTATTTAATGATGGAACGATAATAGAATCTATTAGTTTAGAAAAACAGCTCAATATTATTCAAGTAGCAGATTTGGTATTGCCTAGTGCAGAGAAAGCATTTGAAGAACAAACTACAATGGAGCTACTAAGTGTCGCTATGTTGATTGCTATTGGTACGTTTTCGTTAGATTTTATTAAGCAAGATAAAGGCACATTTAAGATAGTGGATATAGAGGAGGCAGAAACGCATTTAAGGACAGCGCAAGGGCAGACACTGAGTATGAAGTTGGTTCGTATGGGACGTGCTATGAATGCAGGTGCCTATTTTGTTACACAGAATGTGGACGATTTGCTTGATGAAAAAATGAAGAATAATATTGGACTGAAATTTGCGTTTCGCTCCACGGATATCAATGAAATCAAAAAGACGTTGACATTCTTTGGTTTGGATAGTGAGGACGAACTGAATCAGAAACGACTTCGGGAACTGGAAAATGGACAGTGTTTATTTTCTGACTTGTATGGTCGTGTGGGAGTCTTGAAGTTTGATTATATTTTTGAAGAATTATTTGAGGCTTTTGATACAAGACCACCAGTGGGAATTGAGGTGGATTGATGAATAAGACAAAACAAGCAAAAAGAATTGGGAAGTGCATCTTTTATGTGTTACTCGGTTTGCTCGGTATTATATTATGCTTGGCACTCTTAGGAAATGTTGCATTAGCCACAGGATTGATTGATGAAACTATTAATGTGAACAATGAGTATTCTCGGTACCCTCTAATGAACTATCAGCTTGATTTTTATGTGGATAGTAGTTGGAGCTGGTTGCCTTGGAACTGGGGTGAGGGAATTGGGGATAGTGTAATGTATGGCTTATATGCAATTACCAATTTTCTTTGGATTATTTCTTTATACTTATCTAGTGCAACAGGGTATGTTGTAAAAGAAGTATATAGCTTGGACTTCATCTCACAGATGGCAACAAGCGTTGGGGGGAATATGCAAACGTTGGCAGGAGTAAATGAAAATGGTTTTACAACTTCGGGTTTTTATGTAGGCTTTTTACTTCTCCTTATTTTTATACTTGGTATTTATATTACGTGGGTAGGGTTGATTAAAAGAGAAACAACAAAAGCAGTTTCTGCAGGCATTCATTTTGTTGTGATTTTTTTAGTTACAGCGTCTTTTATTGCATATGCTCCAGCATACATAACACGAATCAATGATTTTTCACGAGATATAAGTAATGCAAGTTTAGATTTAGGCACAAGAATGGTTATGCCAGATTCGAACATTGAGGGTAGAGATAGTGTAGATTCCATTCGAGATATTTTATTTTCTATTCAGATTAAACAGCCGTGGTTACTGTTGCAGTATGGAACAACGAATATAGAGCATATAGGAGCAGAAAGAGTAGAGTTGCTAGAGTCTACGAGTCCAAATGAGGAGAATGGAGAAACAAGAGAAGATATTGTGAGAGAGGAAATAGAAACGTATGACAATATGAACTTGAGTGTGTCTATGGTAATGCAACGTTTGGGGATAACATTTTTCTTGTTTTTGTTTAATATCATTATATCCGTTTTTGTTTTTATTTTATCGGGAATTTCGTTATTTACGCAAGTATCCTTTATTATTTATGCTATGTTTTTGGTTATTAATTTTATACTTAGTATGTTTCCAACCTTTCATGGTAAGGCACAAAAGGCAGTACTTAAGTTATTTAATGTAATTATGAAACGTGCTGGTGTTACGCTGATTATCACGGTTGCTTTTAGTATTTCGGCAATGTTTTATACCATAAGTGTAAATACACCATTTTTCTTTGTTATGTTTTTGCAAATTGTTACATTTGTTGGAATCTTTTTTATGCTAGGTGAATTGTTGAATACATTTTCTTTACAGAGTGATGAAAGTGCTGGAATTGGTAAACGATTCATGCGTGCACCAATGATGTTTAATAGACAAGTGAAAAGAGCTGGCAGAGGTGTTGGAAGGATATTTTCAAGGAATCAAGGAAATAAGCAAAGAGGTGCAGGAGGAGGTGAAAAACCAACTCTGCAATCAAATAAGAATACGAGTCATGGTGAACGTGTCAGACAAGATGGGAAACAAGCAAAGCAACGAAGTAGTGAGAGAGGCTATGATGGTTTTGCAGATAAGAATGATATAGATATATCTGGACATGAGAAGAACAGTGTTGGCGCACGTGCAGGTCGTATGGTCGGTAATGTATTAGACACAAAAGGCAAAGTAGTAGGTAAGGTGCAAGAGGCGAAAGATAAGATAAAGTCTGCACCTACAAATGCGAAATACACAGTCTATAAAGGGAAAGAAAAGGCGGTGCAAAGTGCAACTGATTTTAAAGATTCTATGCATGAAACGAAAGCAGGGAATCAAGCGATGCGAGAGGGAAAACGGAGGCAACGCAGGGAATCTTTGGCACAAAAACGACACAAAATGAGTCGAGGGAACAAAAATACAGAGCGTGATGAAGTGAGAAATAAGATTTCTGATGAAGTACAAAGAGCGAATAAGAGTCGTGAACGTAGTGTGAATCGAAATAATACACATGAGCAAGGAGGTAAGAGTAGTGAGCGTAGCATGAATCAAAATAATACACGAGAGCAAGGTGGCAAGAGTAGTGAACGTAGCATGAATCAAAATAATACACGTGAGCGAGGAGATAAGAGTAGTGAGCGTAGTGTAAGCCGAAATGATATACATAAGCAAGGAGATAAAAGATGAAGTTAAAGTACCTTGTTATTTTTGGTGGTGTTTTTGTAACATTTTTTGCTTTTATTTTCTTTGCAGTCATTTTCTTTGCAGATGGAATGAAAAGCGCTGAAGATAATCTAGAGATTCAAGGGGTGAACCTCTCAGAAGAGGTGTTAGCACATTTACCACTTGTAGAAGAATACTGTCGTATATATGGTATTGAAGAGTATGTATATTATATTCTTGCCATTATGCAAGTAGAATCGGGTGGTAGAGGTGAAGATGTTATGCAATCAAGTGAATCGTTAGGATTAGCGCCAAACACTTTAAGCTTAAGAGAATCTCTAGAACAAGGTGTGAAATATTTTAGTGAATTACTGGCAAGTGCGAATGCACGAGGTTGTGATATTAATACGGTTATCCAGGCATATAATTATGGTGGAGGTTTTGTAGATTATATTGTGCGAAATGGTGGGCGTTATACTTATGAATTAGCAGTTACATTCGCTAGGGATAGGGCACTTGGAAATCGAGTGGAGTATAGTAACCCAATCGCTGTATCTATTAACGGAGGTTGGCGATACCAGTATGGGAATATGTTCTATGTGCAATTAGTTTTGCAATACCTTACTCCAGTACACTTTGATGATGAAGTTGTACAAGTGATTATGAGTGAGGCACTAAAATATGAGGGGTGGCGTTATGTATTTGGAGGTGCAACACCAAGAACGAGTTTTGATTGCTCGGGATTGGTGCAATGGTGTTATGGCGTTGCGAACATTTCTCTGCCACGTACAGCGCAAGAACAATACAACGCTACGCAGAGTATTCCACTATCACAGGCACAAGCAGGAGATTTGGTATTTTTTCATAGTACATACAATACATCTAATTATGTTACGCATGTAGGAATTTTGGTATCCCAAACGCAAATGTATCATGCTGGCGACCCGATAGGTTATGCAGATATAACTACGAGTTATTGGCAGTCACACTTAATAGGTGCAGGGCGCATTATTAGATAGGTAAAGGAGAGTAAAAGATGGAAACACAAGAGCTAGAAACGAAAGAGATAGAAACAAGTGAGCGAGAAACGCAGGAAGTAGGAAAAGAACAAACGGGCAAGAAAGAGAAAAAGAAAGAGAAAAAGAAAGAAAAACAGAAAGGCAAAAAGAAAGTTTTAAAAGTAGGACTTCGTAGAAAGACAACGATATTTTTTTGGATACTGCTATTAGGAAGTGTTAGCTTTGGCATTTATAAAAATTTCACAGCAATAGATACGCACACAATTAGAGAAACTGTAACCATTGAGAAACAGTTGCTAGATACAAATCAAGTGGAAACGTTTGTTGCAAACTTTGTCAGGGAATATTATACATGGCAACCACAAGTGGCAGATGCACTAGAAACTAGAAATGAAATATTAAAAGAATATATGACAGAGGAACTACAGCAGTTAAATACAGAGATGGTACGAAATGACATACCTACGACCTCGGCAGTTAGCCAAGTACAGATAGTCGAGGTTGCACAAAAGCAAGAAGAGGATAGGAGATATTTTGATGTTCGTTTTTTGGTTACACAAGTAATCACAGAGAGTGAAACGACAAAATCGGTTATTTCGGCTTATCGTGTGCGAGTATATATGGACGAGGAAACGAACATGGTGATTGTGAAAAACCCGACTTTGGATAGTTTGTCTAAAAAGGCAGAATATACACCAACTGTAGTAGAAACAGGTGAGATGTTAGGTGTAGGTGTGGCAGACGAAATCGGGGAATTTTTAGATAGTTTCTTTGCTTTGTATCCAACAGCTACGCAAAGAGAGTTAGCGTATTATGTACGTGAAAATGCATTAGAGCCGATAGAAACAGAATATGTACTAGCAGAGCTAATTAATCCAACATATGTAAAACAAGGCGAGCAGATTTTGGCAGTTGTGGGAGTACGTTATCTTTGCCCAGCTACAAAGGCACAGCAAATATCGCAGTATAGTTTGATATTAGAAAAAGAGGAAAATTGGGCGATTGTAGAAAGTTTGTAGAATGATAAGAAGATAAATGATAGAAAAAAAAGAGACTATTGCGAAAGGGGCAGTAGTCTTTTTTTTAGTTGTGAACATATATAAGTGTAAAATCATAAGAAGATATTTGATAGAAAAAGAGTACCAACACATTAGCTTGTAAAGAAAGGCATGAGCCGTGAAAGTGCAATCGCAATGATTAACTACTACGGTCACACATACCGAGTATATAAGTAAATTACAGGAGTACAAGCCCCCAGCAATTACATATTATCGAAAGATACAAGCAAGTTGTAATTCATTGCTTTAAGAATTTTACTGGCATCTTCAAAGCCAAAGTTCTTTTTATTGAATAGCTTAGTTAAGGCTTGAGGGGTAATATCTAATTTTTTCGCTATCTCTCGTTGAGATACATTGTTTTCTAACATGACTTTTTTAATTTCTATAGCGATTTGATTATTATCTTTATATACAAATGACATTTGCTCACCTCCTATCACTTACAGCATAATATGATAATGGTTATATGTCAAATGAAATAAATAAAAAATAATACAAAAAGTATTACAAAAAGGTTGACAAGTAATACAAAATAGGTTATAATTATATTAAGTTAAAGAACAGCAAACAAGAAAACGGAGGAAAATAAAATGAGTAAATATTATGGAGTAAGAACACTAACAAGAGATGGCATACTTATAGCAGCTAGAGCCTGCGAAAGAACACATGTAGAAAAGCCGAATTTTCAACCAAAAGAAAGTGAATATCAAAAAAAAAGAAAGGTGTATCGCTTATAAGAGAATTTCATTTTTTCGATACAGAAGACGAAATGAAAAAGTTTATAGAAAGCAATAAGGTAACAGCATAAACCACAGGGGGAGCAATCCCCCCCCAACACACAAGAAAAGAGGAAGAAAGATGAAAACATAT
>JGI994J12354_10004726_pt1 | contig 12096 bp, 7 predicted proteins | sample IntmicLarv3ML3BL_FD_12354 | JGI IMG/M metagenome (IMG submission 12354) | reverse complement strand
ACCGGCTACGGCTACGGCGACCGGGGGCGCGACACGCTGGATAAGGTCTGCGCGGCGGCGTTCGGCGCGGAGGATGCCCTCATGCGCCACAGCTTCGCCAGCGGTACGCATACGCTGGGCGTTGCGCTCTTCGGCGTACTGCGTCCGGGGGACACGATGCTCAGCGTCACCGGCGCGCCCTACGACACCATCCGCCCCGTCATCGGCATCACGCCCGGCGGCAGCGGCTCACTGGCGGATTTCGGCATCCGCTATGTGCAGGTAGACTTGGACGCGAACGGCGCGCCCGATTTGCCCGCCATCCGCGCCGCGCTGGCGCAAAAGCCGCGTATGGTCTATATCCAGCGCTCCAGAGGCTACACCCTGCGCCCCAGCCTTTCCGTGGAGAAAATCGCGGAAATCACGGCCTTGGTAAAGCTTTACAGCGATGCCGTGGTGATGGTGGACAACTGCTACGGTGAATTCGTCCAAAAGCAGGAGCCGCCGCAGCTGGGCGCGGATTTGATTGCCGGCTCCCTCATCAAAAACGCGGGCGGCGCTATTGCCAAAAGCGGCGGATACATTGCCGGACGCAAGGGTCTCATTGAGCAGTGCGCCCAGCGTCTGACCGTGCCGGGCATCGGCCGCGAGGTGGGCGCGAGCCTGGGGCACAACCGCGAGCTGTATTTGGGGCTGTTCCACGCGCCGCACGTCACGGGCGAGGCACTGAAAACGGCGGTGTTTGCCTCCGCCTTATTTGAAAGCTTCGGCTTTGCCGTTACGCCGCGCAGCAACGAGCCTCGTGCGGACATCATTCAGTCCGTCATCCTCGGCAACCCCGAGGCGCTGATTGCCTTTTGCCAGGGGATGCAGTCCGGTGCGCCGGTGGATGCATTTGTCGTCCCGGAGCCTTGGGATATGCCGGGCTATGACAGCAAGGTTATCATGGCGGCGGGCACGTTCACCATGGGCTCCTCCATTGAGCTTTCCGCCGACGCGCCGCTGCGCGAGCCTTATGCCGCGTGGCTGCAAGGCAGCATCAACTTCCACAGCGCAAAGGCGGGCGTTATGCTTGCCGCGCAATCCATGCTGGAGAAAGGGTTTATCTCATGATGTATGACGGAATCACCACGGATGCCATCTTTTTGCTGAGCCAAAACCGCTTTGAGAATTCCAAGGAGTTTTACGAGGCAAACAAGGCGAAAATCAACGACGGCATTGTCATGCCCATGCGGCAGATTGTGTCCGCGTTGGCGGAGGATATGGCGAAGATTGACGAGAAATTCACCATTCTGCCGAACCGCGCCGTCTCCCGCGTGCGCCGCGATACGCGCTTCACCAAGGATAAATCCCTCTACCGCGACCATATGTGGCTTTCCTTCGAGCGCTCCAAGCAGGAGTTTCAGAATTATCCGGGCTTCTGGTTTGAGGTCACGCCGGAGGGCTACGGCTACGGCATGGGCTATTTTGCCCCCACGCCCGCGTTCATGGATTTTCAGCGCGGCATTTTGCTCGCCAAGGAGAAGGAATTTCTCAAGGCCGCCGCCAAAGCGCTGAAAACCGGGGCGGAGCTGGCGGGGGAGGAATACAAACGCAAAAAGCCCGGCGATTATTCCGAGGCCATCAGCCCCTATTGCAACCGCAAGGACATTTACTTCCCCAAAACAGTCGCAGGCCATGAAAACCTCGCAGATGAGCGGATTCTCGCGGAGCTGCGGGGAAATTACCGGGAAATGGCGGATGTGTATCGCTTTTTCGTTGGCGTGGCGGATGAATTCGCGGCGAAAGTATGATGGTCAACCGTAGGGGCGTATAACATCCAAAACTTGACGCCACAAGCGGAAACGCGCGTAATGTAGGGAACGGTCAAGACCGTTCCCTACATTGTCTACCACGATAGGTTTGTCAAATTTTAAGGGTTACACAGTAGTAGGGGCGCGCATTGCGCGTCCGTTGTTGGGCGATATTGACCGATGCGGATTCCACGCAAACCGCTCGCCAAATGTAGGGGCGAACTGTGTTCGCCCGCAACCCGGCGACCGTTTCGGCCTACATTTTTCATGCGCGTATTCCACCACACGGCATCGGGCGAACGCAGTTCGCCCCTACATTTCGACCTTATCCTTCATTGGGTGCCGATACGTGTAGGGGGAGCACCGGGCATCCCGATGCCGCTTGGATGGCGCAGAGCACTTATTCATGCGCGTCCCGTAGGGGCAGACCTCGTGTCTGCCCGTGCCGAAGGTAGGCGCTGCGATTCGGGCTGACACGAGGTCTGCCCCTACGAGTTTGGCGGCTGCTATTTTATCCAAGGTGCTGCGCATGGTATTCATCCTCGGCGCGCCCGGTCGTTTTCTGCCATCGTCTCACAAAAAAAGAGCCGAACATATGTCGGCTCTTTTTCACGATAACGTACTGCGTTTTTGACTGTGCCCATTATACCACATTCCGCCGATAAATACAAGACTTGTATTTGAATAAAAACACTTTATAATAGTAGGAAAAGGGGAGAGGGGCGAGTCCATGCGCGAGCGCCGCAGACGCAATGAGAAGAACAAAAATTACAGCTTTTTGAGCAACCTCAAATTTATGGCGGGGGCTTATTGGCAGCAAAAAAAGCTGCTGTTGCTTTTGCCGCCGCTGCAAATCCCGGTGAAATCCGTCATTGCGCTGCTGGGCATCTATCTGCCCAAGCTCGTGGTGGATTCGCTGGAGGGCGGCGGGGATTACCGTGCCTTTTTGGGGCAGGTGGCGGGCATCAGCGCTGTCCTGCTCGCGGTGAATCTCCTGCAGCAATACCTGGAGGTCTATCAGCGTATGCAGGTCATGCGCGTGAGCAGCTCGCATTTTTTGCTGCAAATGAACGGCCGTGCCATGGATATGGACTACGCGCAGTTCTCCGCCCCGCAGGGAAAAATCCTCTTCGATAAGGCGGTTCAATCCATACGCGGCGGCTTCGGCAGTACGCTCAACGGCTTTTTGCCCGCCGTGATGGAGCTGCTGGCCAATCTGCTGGGCTTTGTGTCCTTCTGCGTCATCATCGCGCGGCTCAATATTTGGATTATTCCGCTGCTGCTGCTGAGCTACACCATAGACGGCCTGCTGATGATGCGGGTGGAAAAGTGGATTCAAAAGACCAAGAACGCCCGCTCCGCCATTTTCCGCAAGCTGCGCTACATTGCCTATGCCACGCGCAGTGCGGAGACCGCCAAGGACATCCGCATTTACAGCATGTCCGCCTGGCTGCGCGATTTGGGCGCGATTTTCAGCCGCGAGAACGCGGTGTGGGAATATAAGGTCATGCGCCGCCGTCTGGCGGTGGCGGCGTTTGAGGGCATTCTGGTCTTTCTGCGGGACGGTGCGGCCTATGTCTACCTGATTTGGCGCGTGCTGAACGGGGTGGGGGAGGATGCCATCCGCACCGGTGACTTTCTGCTGTATTTTGCCGCCATCGCGGGCTTCGGCGATTGGCTCTCCTCCGTGGTGAGCAATGCGGAAACCACGGTGGAGACGGGCTACGCGCTGTCGGACTACCGCACGTTTTTGGATCATCCCGATGAAATGAACCGCGCGCAGGGCGTTGCTGTGCCGCGCCGGGGCGAAACGGCGGGCATTCGGCTGGAGCATGTCAGCTTCCGCTATCCGCAGAGCGAGAAGGTGGTGCTGGAGGATGTGAGCATCGACATCCGCCCGGGCGAAAAGGTCGCGGTGGTGGGTGTGAACGGCGCGGGCAAAACCACGCTGGTCAAGCTCATCTGCGGTTTGCTGCCGCCGAGCGCAGGGACGGTCTATCTCAATGACATCCCTGTTTCCGGCTACGCGCGGGACGATTATTACAGCGCCTTCACCGCCGTGTTTCAGGATGTTTCCCTGCTGCCCGCGAGCATTGCGAAAAACATCGCCTTCTGTGCGGACAGTGAAATCGATACCGAGCGGGTCTGGCATTGCATCGCGCTGGCGGGGCTGCGCGAGAAAATCGAGAGCCTGCCCAAGGGTGCGGATACCACGCTGGTGGCGAACGTGCTGCCGGACGCGGTGACGCTTTCGGGCGGGGAGATGCAGCGTCTGCTGCTCGCGCGCGCCGTGTATTCGGATGCCGCCGTAATGATTCTGGACGAACCCACCGCCGCGCTTGACCCCATTGCGGAGAACGAGGTCTATTTAAAATACAACGAAATCACGCAGGGCAAAACCACCATCTATATCTCCCACCGCCTTTCCTCCACGCGCTTTTGTGATCGCATTTTGCTGCTGGACGGCGCGGTGGTGGCGGAGCAGGGCAGCCATGACGAGCTGATGGCGCAAAACGGCAAATACGCCGAGCTGTTCCGCGTGCAGAGCCATTATTATCAGGAGACACTGGAAAAGGAGGCGGCGGCGTTATGAGAATGCGAGAAGGCCGGGTAGGCTCCTACCCCGCGTCCCAGCGCGGGCAGAACGAAAAGAACAAATCCACGGGCGTGCGGGACGATTTCCGCCAGCTGCGGCGCGCCGTCCCTGTCCTGCGGCAGCTTTCGCCCCATATTCTGCTGCTGTGCCTGGCGCGCACGGCGGCGGCGACCTTTTTGCCCTACATCCCCATCTATATGTCCGCGCGCATTGTTACGGAGCTGACCGGCGGGCGGGATTTCCGCGTGATGCTGCGGGACGCGCTCATTACTGTCAGCGCGTCGCTCGTCCTTTGGTTTCTGCGGGAGCTGCTGAACCGTCTGACGATGGTGCGCCAGCCCGTTTTGCGCGTGAACCATGAGATGCTGCTGAACGAAAAGGCGCACAGCATGGACTTTCTGCGCGCGGAGGACCCGGACGTGGCCTCGCTCAAGGAGCGCGTCATTGAAAATACGCAGATGTTCGGCTTCGGCCTTTCGCGCGTGCATTGGGATATTGCCAACCTCTTCGGTTCGCTGCTTTCCATTGCCACGGCGCTTTCCCTGGGCGCGGAAATCTTCCGCATGTCCAAGCAGACGCAGGACGGCTTGCTGGGCTTGGTGAACCGTCCGCTGGGCATTGTGCTGTTCGCGGCGGCGCTGCTGCTGGGCGTTGGCATCACCTTTGTTTCCCGCAGAATCGGGCAGGGGACGTTCTACAAAAGAACCTCAAAGCTGGGCGAATTCAACTCCTACCGCGCCTATTATCAAGAGCAATACATGGAGGACAACAAGGCCGCCAAGGACATCCGCATTTTCGGGCAGAAGGATTTCATTTTGCGCGAGCTGCGCGAAAACGCCATTGACCCGCTGTGGGAGCTGCGCAGAAAAACGATGAATGTGGAGGTCGGTATGCAGGCCGTCGTGCGGGCGTGGAGCGTGATGATGAACGGCTTGGTGTACGCTTTCGTGGGGCTGAAGGCCTTTGCAGGTGTTTTGCCCATCGGCAGTGTGGTGCGCTGCTGCGGCGCGGTGTATCAGCTGCTGAACGCCGTCAACGGCCTCTCCGGCGCGGTGCTGGGCATCCGCGAAAACACTGCCTATCTCAAGCTGTTCTTCGAATATATGGATATCCCCAGCGAAATGCAAAGCGGCGAAAAATCTATCTTAGCCGATGGGAATATGCAAATCGAAATTGAATTCCATGAGGTCTGCTTCCGCTATCCGGGCACGGAAAAGGACGCTGTCCACAAGCTCTCGCTCAAATTCCGCGCGGGCGAGCATCTGGCGGTGGTGGGCAAAAACGGCAGCGGCAAAACCACGATGATTAAGCTCCTGTGCCGCCTGTATGAGCCGACGAGCGGCTGCATCACGGCCAACGGCGTGGACATCCGCGAATACAGCTATGCGGAGTATCTCGCCCTGTTTTCCGTGGTATTCCAGGACTTCCGATTGCTTGCCTTCCCGCTGGGGCAGAATGTTGCCGCGTCCATGGATTATGACGAAAAAGCCGTGTGGGAAGCGCTCGCGCTTTCCGGCGCGAAGGAGCGCGTGCAGGAGTTCCCGCAGCAGCTGGAAAACGCGCTGTATAAACAGTTTGACGAGGACGGCATTGACATTTCCGGCGGCGAGGAGCAGAAAATTGCCATCGCCCGCGCGCTGTATAAGGACGCGCCCTTCGTCATTCTGGACGAACCCACCGCCGCGCTCGACCCGATTTCGGAATACGAAATCTACACCCGCTTCGATGCCATCGCGGGCGGCAAAAGCGCCATCTATATCTCCCACCGCCTCTCCTCCTGCCGCTTCTGCGACCGCATCGCCGTCTTTCACGAGGGTGCGCTGGTGCAGCACGGCAAGCACGAAAAGCTGCTGGAGGATGCGGACGGGCTGTATCATTCTCTTTGGAATGCGCAGGCGCAGTACTATAATTTAAAGGAAACGCAAGCATGAAACAAAAAAACAAGATGCTCCTCTCGGAGTTGAGTCTGCTGCTCGTGGCGTTGCTGTGGGGCGGCGGCTTCATCGTGGTCAAGAATTCGCTCAACAGCATTTCGCCCCATTGGCTTTTGGCGGTGCGCTTCGGTCTCGCGGCGCTGCTGATGCTGCTCTGCTTCGGCAAGCATCTCAAAAAAGCGAATCCGCGCACCGTCCTCTCCGGCATCACGGCGGGCGGCCTGGTCTATCTGGGCTTTTTGACCCAAACCGTTGGCGCGCAGCACACCACAGCGGGCAAAAACGCGATTTTGACGGCATCCTATGTGGTGTTCGTTCCCTTTGTGTATTGGCTGCTCAAGCGCAAAAAGCCGAGCGGCGTTCAAGTGCTCTCTGCCTTTTTGTGCTTCGCGGGTGTGGCGCTGCTGCTCTACAAAAAGGATATGAACCTTTCGGACATCAACAAGGGCGATTTGTATACCCTGCTCTGCGGCCTGTTTTTTGCCATGCACATTGCCTTTGTGGGCGTGGCGGCGAAAAAACACGACGCGCTCGCGCTGGCAACGCTGCAAATGCTCTCCTGCGCCGCCATCGCGCTCACGGTCGCCTTCACGGGCGGCAGCCCCATGCCGAAAATGATGTCCATGGAAACCGGGCTTTCCATGCTGTATTTGGGCGTGCTGAGTACCTTCTTCGCCTACCTCATGCAAACCATCGCGCAAAAATACGCCCAGCCCACCCACGTTTCCATTCTCCTAAGCCTGGAATGCCTCTTCGGCTGCGTGTTCTCTGTGATAATCTACAAGGACGTCTTTACCCCGCTCATGTGGTTCGGCACCGCGCTGGCGTTCATCGCCGTGGTGGTCAGCTCGCGGGCGGGGGACGGCTTTGCCGAAACATAAAAACAGAACGATATATTGGAGGAAGAATAGATGCAATTATCTTGGGATGACATACAGTCAAACGCCATCACCTTCGCCAAAAAATGGCGGGACGCGAAGAATGAGGAGGCCGATGCACAGGGCTTTGAAGCGGACTTCTTGCGCGTGTTCGGCGTGGCGGACGCGCGCAGCGTGGGCAGCTTTGAGCACAAGGTTCCGCTCTCCGGCGGCAAGATGGGCTATTTTGATTATCTCTGGCCGGGCAAGCTTGCCATCGAGATGAAAAGCCGCGGCAAGGATTTGGACGCTGCCTTTTTGCAGCTTCAAAACTATATTCAGCATCTGCCGCCGGAGGAAATGCCCGACCTATGGATGGTTTGCGACTTTGAAAACATTCGCCTGAATCGCCGCTCCACCAATGAGGTCTGGAGCTTCAAAACACGGAATTTGCGGCGGAACATCAAGCGCTTTGCGGCGATTGCGGGCTATGAAACGGAGCGCGTTTGGGAGAGCCAGGCGGCGGTTAACGTGAAAGCGGCGGAAAAAATGGCAAAGCTTCACGATGCGCTGCGGGATATTGGCTATGACGGTCACGCGCTGGAGGTTTATCTTGTCCGTCTGCTGTTTTGCCTGTTTGCGGACGACACCGGAATTTTCCCGGAAAATAGCTTTTTGAAATATATCGAGGATTCAAGACCGGACGGCTCCGACCTTTCAGAGCGCATTGCAAGGCTGTTTGAGCTGCTGGATATGCCGGAGGAAACGCGGGCAAAGCGCACCCTGCTTGCCGATGAACTCAAGCGCTTTCGTTACATCAACGGCGGGTTGTTTCGGGCTGCGCTGCCCTTTGCGGAGTTCAGCGAAAAAATGCGGCAGACACTGCTGGATTGCGTAGGCTTTGATTGGGGTCAAATTTCCCCCGCCATTTTCGGCGCAATGTTTCAGGGCGTGATGGACAAAGACCAGCGCAGGGAGATGGGTGCGCATTACACCAGCGAGGAAAATATTCTCAAGCTGATAAACCCACTGTTTCTGGACGCGCTTTGGCAGGAGTTTGACCGCGTGAAAACCGACCCTGCCGCGCTGGAGCGATTTCATGAAAAAATCGCGGGACTGAAATTTTTGGACCCGGCCTGCGGCTGCGGCAATTTTTTGATTATCACCTACCGTGAGCTGCGGCAGCTGGAATTTGAGATTCTGAAAATGAAGCGGAGCGAAATGTCTTATGCCCAAATGCGGCTTGATGAAAATCTGCTGGAAAAAGATATTCTCGTGAATGTCAATCAATTTTACGGCATAGAATACGAGGATTTTCCCTGCCAGATTGCGCAGGTGGGCATGTGGCTGGTAGACCATCAGATGAACAACCTCGCGGCGGATTATTTCGGCATCCCCTTCGTGCGCCTGCCATTGCGGGACAGTGCCACCATCGTGAACGGCAACGCCCTGCGCATGGATTGGGAAGGCGTTGTGCCAAAGAACGAGCTGAGCTATATATTGGGGAATCCGCCGTTTGTGGGCTATTCCAATCAGACTGCGGAGCAAAAAGCGGATATGATGGCGGTCTGGGTGGATGCAAACGGCAAGCCCTTCAAGGCGGCAGGGAAGATAGACTATGTTGCGGCGTGGTATTATAAGGCGGCGCAAATGATGCGCGGCACCCGGCTGCGCGCCGCCTTTGTTTCCACCAACTCCATCACCCAAGGGGAACAGGCTGCCGCTGTGTGGCAGCCGCTCTATGTGTTGTTCGGCATTCATATTGATTTTGGCTGTCGCACGTTCAAGTGGAGCAATGAGGCCAAGGGCAAGGCGGCGGTGCATTGCGTGATTGTCGGCTTCAGCACGGCGCATCAAGGCGAAAAAATGATTTATGACGGCGCACAGGAGGCGGCAGCGCAAAACATCAACCCCTATCTTGTGGATGCGCCGGATATTTTTGTGGAGAGCCGCAAAAAGCCATTGTGCGATGTGCCGGAGATGATGACAGGAAATCGACCTGCCGATGGTGGACACTTGATTATTGAAGAAGATGATTTGAAAGAATTTCTGGAAGCAGACCCACTCTCTGAAAAATATATCCGCAGATTTATGGGGTCGGCAGAATTCATCAACAACAAAAAGCGCTGGTGCTTATGGCTGGTGAGCGCTTCCCCGGCGGAGCTTCGCAAAATGCCGGAAGTCATGAAACGGGTTGCGGCGTGTGAGCAAGACCGCGCCAACGCGCCGGACGCAGGCAGACGAAAACTTGCGGAAACACCAACACTGTTCCGAGAGCAAATAGAAACGGGAGATACATTTATTGTTGTTCCGGCAGTGTCGTCAGAGAGGCGGCGGTATATTCCGATAGGTTTTTTACCGACATCTACCATTGCCAGCAACTTGGTGCTCATCATCCCCAACGCAACCCTCTACCACTTCGGCATTCTGACCTCCAATGTCCATATGGTGTGGATGAGGGCGGTCTGTGGACGGCTGGAAATGCGTTACCGCTACTCAAAAGATGTCGTCTACAACAACTTCCCTTGGCCGGAGGCAACGCCGGAGCAAAAAGCCGCCATTGAAGCCCTCGCGCAGGGCGTTTTGGATGCGCGCGCCCAATTCCCCGGCAGCAGTCTTGCCGACCTCTACGACCCGCTCACCATGCCGCCGGCGCTGAAAAAAGCCCACGAAAGCCTCGACCGCGCAGTCATGAAGCTCTATGGCTTCACCCCCCAAAATACGCCGTCCGAGGCCGCCTGTGTTGCCAAGCTCATGGAACGCTGCCGCGAAATGCAGGGGTAATCCGAAATTTTTCGAAAAAAACCGATTGAAACCACCGGGCAATTGCGGTATAATAATATTGTAGCAAATCCGCTTGAGACAGAAAAGGATTGGGTGAAGCGTATTGTTTTTTCGCAAAAAGAAAGTGCAGACGAACAATCAAAGCAATCAAAGCAGTGAGACCGAAAGACCGGGTGTGGTCGTTTTTATCGATTTTGACCATTGGGAGGTGTCACTGAACTCCCTCTACCGCATCGAGGCGGATGTGCGCATCATCCTGGATTCCCTGAAGGAAAAGCGCGAGGTGAAGGAGATATATGTCTTTGGGGATTTCAATGGTCAGGAAAAAAAGCTCGCGGATCTTGCGCTGCTGACCGAGGATATTTACGATGTCCAAGGCAACAAAAAGAGCGACAAGGATTTTATCATGCTCGACAAGCTTTATCGCTGCGGCGCAAAATACAAGGATACCGAAACCGCCGTTGCGATTGTTTCCGGCAGCGGTCATTTCACCCTGGCGGCGCGTTTCCTTCGGGAGGCATGCAGCCTCTCGGTCGGCATTTACGGAGTGCGGGGTGCAACGAGCAATTCGCTGAGGGAAGCCGCCTCATGGTCTCATGAACTGCCGAATGAGGAATACATATCCATGCTCTTTCCGATTATCATCCGGAATTGTGTAATCGTGTCTGAAAGAGATATCAACGCGACCTTCAAGACAACCGTTGAGGTGGTGTCAAGCTATTACAAGATATTGCCCACCTTGATTGAGGATGCGGTTGCAAAAATGCTGGAACTGGGGTATTTATATCAGAAGCAAAGAACCCTTTCTTCCTTTGAGTCGATAAAGGTTCTCCGTGCCAATTGGGAGAAACTCATCAAGGATGGGCTGTATGACCCAGAGGGCATGTGATGCAGTAAAACAACCCCATGAAAGGACGGCATCGCCATGAAACAATACAAATTCTATTTCCTCGTCGGCGCGCAGAAGCTTTACGGAGACGAGGCGCTCGCGCAGGTGGATGCCCATGCGCAGGCGATGGTGCAGGGGCTGAATGCTTCGGATGCCCTGCCCGGCACGGTGGTCTTTTGCCCCTGCATCAAGACGGCGGGTGAGGCCACCGCCTATATGGAGCAGGCGAATGCGGACGCGGACTGCGCGGGCGTGATCTGCTGGATGCATACCTTTTCGCCCTCCAAGATGTGGATTGCGGGCTTGCAGGCGCTGCGCAAGCCCTATTTGCATCTGAACACCCAGTTCAACCGCGGCATTCCCTGGGACAGCATTGACATGGACTTCATGAACCTCAACCAATCCGCCCACGGTGACCGCGAGCACGGCTACATCACCGCCCGCTTGAACCTGCCGCGCAAAATCATCGCGGGGCATTGGCAGGACGAGACCTTCCGCAGCCGCATCGGCGAGTGGATGCGCTGTGCTGTCGGCGCGCTGGAGAGCCGCCGCCTGCGCGTGCTGCGCATTGGGGACAATATGCGCGACGTGGCAGTCACCGAAGGCGACAAAATCGAGGCGCAGGCGCGTCTGGGCTGGCAGACGGATTATTTCGCCACAGGGGACATCACCGAGAGTATCGACGCGGTAAGCCCCGCGCAAATCGCGCAGCAAATGGAAGAATACCGCGAGCACTACGATTTGGATACGCAGAATCTTGCCGCCGTGGAATACCAAGCCAAGATTCAAGCCGGCCTGCGCGGCTTTTTGGAGCAGGAGGGCTTCGGTGCCTTCCACACGAACTTCCAGGATTTGCACGGCTTGCGTCAGCTGCCGGGGCTGGCGGTGCAGGACTTGATGCGCAGCGGCTGCGGCTTCGCGGGCGAGGGCGATTGGAAGACCGCCGCGCTCGTGCGTATCGCCAAAATCATGGCGGCGGGGCGCAGCGGCGGCAGCTCTTTTATGGAGGACTACACCTACCACCTCGCGCCGGAAAACGGTCTGGTGCTGGGTGCGCATATGCTGGAGGTCTGCCCGTCCATTGCAAAAACGCGCCCGAAAATTCAGGTGCATCCGCTGGGCATCGGCGGCAAGGAGCCGCCCGCGCGCGCGGTGTTTGAGGCCAAGGCGGGGCAAGCCGTCCTCGCAAGTCTGGTGGATATGGGCAATCGTCTGCGTCTGATTGTCAACGACGTGACCTGCGTTGCGCAGCCCCAGGCCATGC
>JGI994J12354_10004725_pt1 | contig 12096 bp, 12 predicted proteins | sample IntmicLarv3ML3BL_FD_12354 | JGI IMG/M metagenome (IMG submission 12354) | reverse complement strand
CGCCGAAACCGGAAGATTTGAATAAATTTTATTCCGACAAAAAAGAAGAAATCGCGCAAGTGAATGCCAATGCTTACGACTTTGTGTTAAACGGAACAGAAATTGGCGGCGGCTCTATTCGTATTCACGATTCGAAAATACAGCAACGTATGTTTGAAGTGCTTGGTTTTTCGGCGGAAGAAGCGGCTTATAAATTCGGATTTATTATCAACGCGTTTAAATACGGCGCTCCGCCACACGGAGGAATTGCTTTTGGATTCGACCGCTGGTGTGCTTTGTTTGGCGGACAAGAAACGATTCGCGATTATATTGCTTTCCCGAAAAACAATGCAGGACGCGACGTAATGCTTGACGCTCCGTCGAAAATTGACGATTCGCAAATGAAAGAATTGCAAATAAAAAGTTTATTGTAAAAAATAAATTTCTTGGAAAAACCTGTTAGGAAAACACAAAGCCTAACAGGTTTTTTATTTCCTGTCAGGCTTTGCAAACTTAACTAACCAAAATTAAATCAAAAAACTATTTATTGTTGAGAACGAAATTTTTTCGTTCGGAATTTTTCAAACATATTACCACCTTTTTTCCAAAACCGGATATTTACGGGTAAGCACACGAGTAAGCTGAACCACATTATTATCGGTGTACCATTTTTCGCCAAGTCTCACCATAATAATTTTCTTTTCGGGATTCACATACAATGTCTGTCCCATTATTCCGAACGCTTGAAATTCAGGAGAAAAATCTATGGCTACCCAGTGGTAGCCGGGCGTATCCGTATTTTTTAATTTACGAATATCATAATGTACAAATGCCGACTCTTCTGCAAAACGTAAAGCACTTATCGAGTCGTTAAAACGATATGCACCCGTTGAATCGCGTTCGTACCAGCCACGCTCCAAACTATACCATTGATATTGATAATCTTTATATTTCTTTCCGCTTATATGATTTTCTGCAATATTTGGAGTAATACTTCTATCTATCCACTCTTTCGAAACAATCTGTTTTCCGTTCCAATTTCCTCCATTCATATATAGACGTCCTATTTTAGCCAAATCAATAGCCGTTGCGTTTAAACCCATATAGGATTTTGCCGACCTGTGCTTTTTGTCATCAAGGCTCATAGACGCATCGTATTCCATACCTAAAGGTTTCCATACTTTTTCTTCCAAATATTCAGCATAAGGTATTTGTGTTGCTCTTTCCAACACAATGCCCAAAATGGCTGTGGTTGCGCTATTGTAGTCATACATTTCGCCGGGCTCTTGTTCAAATTTTAATTTTTCAATAAAACCCAACTGATTTTTTCCGTAGCATAAACGCGCCATATCTTTAAAAGGACTAGTATATGATTCAACAAAACTCAGTCCGGCTTGCATATTGAGCAAATGCTCAATCGTAAGTTTTTGAAAACGCGAATCACCGTCTTTGAGTTCCGGAATATAATCGAGAACCAAATCGTGCACACTTTTGATATGCCCCTCGTCAACTGCAATGCCAACCAACAAGGAAGTAACAGACTTGGTTACAGAGAAGAAAGTAGAAATTTTTGAACGGTCGTAGCCGCGATAATAATTCTCATAAATAATGGTGTCGTTTTTGATAATTAAATAAGCTGTGGTGGCAGACCTCCCGACATAGTCGTCTATAGTCGGTCGTAAGGTGTCTCCTTTGGCGTTCCTTTCCACTAGTTTCATCCGAACTAAAGAAGAATCTATGGCAACAGGAAAATGAAATTTATTTTCTCCTGTTTTTATTTCTGCTTGCGGAAACGCGTTATATTCATCAATGTCCGGTGTCCAATAACGAACCATTTTACATACGGTACACGAAGTAACCAAGTTTAATAGCAAGAACAAAATAAATAAACGTTTAACTTCTCTCATCATTTTTTAATTTATTATTTCATATTACATTTTCATTTTACCGCTGTCTTTTTCTTCGACTAGCGTACAACTATCAATAAGACGAGAAAAAATTTATTTTGTTGCATCTATTTATTCAGAAATGGGAGCTTGCCAAAAATAATCGGGGTCGTGAGTAGCAACTCCATCCTTGGAATATTTGTGGTCTTCTCCATATCCGATAGGAAATAACGAAATATATGTGTTTACATTATTACGATAACGACTTTCCGGATTAAATATGCTATTAATCGGCACTTGTAACCAATACAAATTTTTTGCCATATAGTTCATTAAATATCCTTCTACTGTCTGTTTGTTTTGATTATTCCAATTAGCGTCTTCGTTCAATACTACCGGGCGACCGTCAATTAATCGTTCTCTAACTTCATTTATACTTAAAAAATTTCCGGTTTCATCTTTCACATAAGCAGCAAAAGTCGGATCAATCCAAATCCATTTTTGCAAACTATCCACCCACACGCTATTGATTACGTGGCAATCGTTGTCATTTTCATCTTTTGGGAAACAAGTGACATAACGAGATTTGAAACCCATAGATAAATACATTTCATTCAAAGCAATGGCTAAATGCCTACAATTTATTCCTTTTCCTGTTGCTTTATGATAATGATACAAGTCAATTGAGTTAAATTCTGCCAATGCATAATTAGATCCGTCGTGAGTAATATTATTGTGAATCCAATACATAAGATTCAATATTTTCGAAATTTCATCGCCGTTGCCTGCAATAGAATCGAGTTTAAAATATTTTTTCACATCTTGTAAACGAGCATTTTTTGGCGTTTCGTAGTAAAAATGCGGCAATCCGACAGTGTCTGATTTTTCGTAGCCTCCGGCGTTTTGAAGAATCACAAGTTTGTCAAATTGTTTGAGCGTATCCATTAAAGCGACAAATTTTTCTTCTTTGCGAATATTGTCCAAATCGCTATCTGTTTTTGCGTGGCTGTATTCGGAATAGCCAAATTCAACCGATTTTTCAAAAGCATCAATCGCCTCTTTTGTTTGATTATTTAACGAATAACTACAAGCTAAATTATAATAAGTATTCGCTTTCATTAAATTGAGCAGGTGTGGAAATTCTTTCGTTTCTTCGTCCGATAATTTAATATCCTCCACGAAAGCTACCATTTGCTGTATTTGCAATATTGCTTGCTCGTAATTTTTTTCTTCGTAACTTTTTTGATATTTCGCATCCAATTCTTGATATTTGGAGATAAAATTATTGATATTCGGATAATCGGTTTGCGCAAACGCAGCTAACGAAATACAGAAAGCGGTTAAAAAAATAAGTGTTTTTTTCATAGTAATTTATTGTTTTGTTATCTTATTAAAGACGTGGTAAAATCTATTTTGCTGCAAAAATTTTAATCTACTTTTTTAATTCGCACAATTCCGCTTTTTTCTATATCCATTTTCGGAGAGCCTTTGTATTTAATGTTAGCTGCGCCGGAAACATCTCCTTTTAAATGTTTAATAACGTGAATATCTAAATCTCCCGCGCCCGACAAACGCACATCTAAACTATCCACCAAATAATTAAAAGCACTTACGCTAGCTGCTCCCGACATTTTCATTTTAGAATTTGTTGAGTTTCCGCCAACTTCGAGTGAGCCTGCGCCCGACACTTCAAATTCCGATTGTATAGTATTGAGAAATAATTTGGCCGTTCCCGCGCCGGAGATTTCCGTATAAAAACTTGGTGACACCAATGTGTCTAAACAAACAAATAGTGTTGCTCCCGACAACTTTAATTTTTCTAAATCGGTAAAATATAAATACAAGTTCGAGCGTGTGCGACGATATTTTTTATTTTCTCCTTTATATTCTACCGACACTTGTTCGCCGCGTTGTTTAATGTGAATATAAGGGCTTAATTTATTTCTTGTTTCTAAACGAATATAATTTGTGTCGGATTTTACAGCGATTACTTGAAAATTTCCGGCAACAGAAAATTCTTGAAACTCCGATAGTGGAAATTCTTTTACATATTCACTATAATTGCCTGTTGCATTGGAGAAAAATTTCTCGAAAGAAACATCGTTGTTGGATACTATATAAGTTGTTATTCCGACAATTGACAACAAGGAAACGATCCAAACAAGAAACAAAATAAGACCAAAGCGAATTTTTGTTTTGAAACGGAATAATAATTTACAAATTACATAAATCACGCCAATCAACGGAAGCGTAAATACCAAGGTTATCAATATGGTAATTAACCACATCGGAATTGAAATAAATTGCTGCAAATCCGCAAGTTCTAAATAGCCCCAATCGCCAAAGCTGGCATTTCCGGTTATCAATCCAAGTGGTAGAGAAATCAATAATATCAACGCGATAAAAGCCATAAACCCAAAAACAATCCAACCAATCACACGAAAAAATCCGGCGATAATTCGTCCCAAAACACTTCCGAAATCGTTTTTGTGCGCCTTTCTCAGATTGTCTGTTTCTGTGTCGGAAAATTCTATCGACTCTTTTCGCATTATCATTTTTTCTTTCATAGTGCGAGCGGCAGGCATTACAATCCAAAGAATCACATAAATTAACGCAATGGTTATACTGCTCGGAGAAGCAAAAAAGCAACCAAAGAAGAAAAGAAATAAAAACGCTCCCACAAAACCTAATCTCAACCAAACTCGGTCTATCGAAAAATAAGCTGCCAATCCGCTACACACGCCGCCAATCACACGGTGGTCGATATCGCGGAATAAACGTTTTTTAGTCGTTTTTTGTTCTTTATTTGCAAAATTTTCCGATTGCGATTGTTCATCGTCGCCGATAATATCTTCGACCGAACCTAATATTTCGAGCACGTCGTTCACCATTCCAAGCGTAATCGCTTCTTGTGGCGATTGAATGCGCGCGGAAAATAATTCGGCAATTCGTAATTCAATGTCGTCAATAATCTCGCGACCTTCTTCGGTTTCCGAAAAATTTGTTTCGATACGGTCTAAATAATTTTTCAGCGCGGTATAGGCATCGTTTTCCAAATTAAAGGCAATGCCGCAAATACTCACTTTTATAGTTGATTTCATAATTTACAATTTAAAGGTTTAAAAAATAATTTATACATCCTTATTCTTCTTTCATATTTCTTATTTGCTCGATTGAAGCAACCATTTCTTGCCACGAAAGGTCTAATTCTTTGAGTAATTGCTTGCCTTTTTCGGTGAGCGAATAATATTTGCGAGGCGGTCCTTGCGGCGATTCCTCCCAACGATAATTTAGTAATCCTTGATTTTTTTGCCGTGTAAGCAAAGGATATAAAGTTCCTTCGACCACTATCATTTGTGCATTTTTCAGTTCGTTGATAATTGACGAAACATACGAATCTTTTTTCGAAAGAATAAGTAAAATACAATATTCTAAAATGCCTTTGCGCATTTGCGCTTTCGTGTTATCTAATGTTACGATTTCCATAATCAATCTTTTTTTAGCGTGAATTTTTAATGTTTTCGGCAGTGGCAGGTTCGCCACGCATTTCTAATTTTTCGGTTACTGTGCGAGCAGCCGGAACAACAATCCATAATATTACATAGCACCAAAAACCGGTTAAAGCAAACAACAAGCTCGCCAAAAATATAAACCGAACAAACACTACGTCGATATCAAAATAAGCGGCAACGCCACTACAAACTCCGCCAATCATTTTATTGTCCACATCGCGATAAAGGCGTTTACGCGCACGCGTTTTTTTTTGATTTTCTTTCGAATTTTTCGCTCCGGCAGTCATTTCCGGCTCTCCGAGTTGTTTTATTACCACATTCACCATTGCACAATTTACCGATTGCATTTCGTTTCTCAATTGTTCTTGCAAAATTTCCGCTACGCGCATTTCCACATCTTCCATCACCTCGTCGGCTTCTTGCGGATTGGCAATAGTAGCCCGAAAATCATCCAAGTAATTTTTTAGGCGAGCAAAAGCGTCGTCGTCTATCACAAAGCTTTTTCGACCAATGCTTACAGTTAGTACTTTTTTCATATTCTTGTTTTATAAAATTTGTTAAAAAAATAATTCGCTTTGACGATACAAAGATACGTAAAAATATTAATACCTTGTATCACATAGTACTAAAACAATCACCAAATAATTGATTTTTAGCGAAATGATTTTTTATATAATGCTAAGATTTTTCATTTTTATTAAATAAAAAACAAAAAAAATCGATTATCATAGTACTTTTGTGCATCAAAATCGAATTTGTCTCGTTATATAAAGTGAGACCAAAACTATGATAGCTTTTTTACAAAATAAAAATAAACAACATTTTGAAACCGAATTGTATAATTCGCATTACAAACGAATTTACAATACTTGCTTGCGAATTGTTGGCAACACAATGGAAGCCGAAGAAGCTATGCACGATACATTTTTAAAAATATTTGCAAATTATTCTAAAATAAACGACGAAAAAGCATTTTTTGCTTGGAGCAAAAGTATCGCCATTCGCACATCGATTGATAGAATTCGTAAAAAGAAAATTTATTTCGAATCGGTTGAAAACCTTGCTATCATAGACGAAGAGCAAATTGACGAAAACGAAATAATGTTTACTGTCGAAAAAATAAAACAAAAATTAGTCGAATTAGCCGATGGTTATCGAATTATTTTATCGATGCGATTATTTGAAAATTACAGTTTTGAAGAAATCTCCGACACGTTGAAAATAAAGGAATCGAGCGTGCGCTCACAATACGTTCGAGGAAAACAAAAATTAGTACAATTATTAAAATAAAAAATATAGCAGAAAACGAATATGGAAAATTTAGACAAATATATTCACGACAATTTAGCTGCTTTCGATGAAGAGCCGTCGAACGGACATCAACATCGGTTTCAAAAAAAGCGACAAAAAACACAACGCCGCAAAACTATTTTTCTGATTTCTCAAACAGCAATAGCTGCGTCGTTACTACTGTTTATCACAATCGGACTTTTTCCTATACGCGAGCAAGTAGATAAAATAACGATTGTTTGCGAAGAATCCGACGATATGAAAGCTTGCTATTTGAGCCAAATGTACGACATTGCCGCGCATATCGAAACGCTTACAAAAGATATGGATTCGTGGAGTAAAGAAATTGTGGACAGCGAAATATTTTTCATTATCAACGCGGCAAAAGACGCAGAAACATATATTCCGGAAGAACTTCCTGCCGAAGAAAGTAAGCAAATTTTAGCCGCTTGTTATCAACAAAAAGTGGAAGGTTTGCGAGATATTGTAGAATTAGTAAACGAGAATAATCATTTAAATTAATATAGTTATGAAAAAAATAAGTTTATTTATCATTGCATTTTTTTGTACGTTGGTAGTTTGCGCGCAAATTACCGAAAAACGAGATGTGTCCACATTTTCGGCGATTGATGCATCTTCTATGTTTACAATTACAGTTACAAAAGGAGATGTGGAATCGCTAACAATTACTGCCAACGAAGAGTTAATGCCATATTTAAAAAGCGAAGTAAAAAATGGCGTGCTCAAACTTTACTATCAAGAGAATAAACAAAACCGCAGGAAACAATATAAATCATCGCCCGAAGTACATATTACAATGAAACAACTTCAAAAAATTGATTTATCGGGCAGTTGTCGTTTAACAGTAAATGGTGTTTTTGAATCGAAAAAATTTGTGGCAGGACTTAGCGGAGCAAGCAGTTTGAAATTAGAAATAAACGCGCCGGAAATGACGATTGGCGCAAGCGGCGCAAGCAAAATAAATCTTCAAGGAAAAACCACAAATGCCAATATCGACGCTTCCGGTTCAAGTACAATGCATCTCAACTTACAAGCGACAAAAGTAGGTGTTGATGTGAGTGGCGCATCGGGCATTTCTTTGTCCGGCAAAGCCGACCGCGCTTTGTTTGATGCAAGCGGCGCTTCAAAAATAAACGCTTTTGACTTTGAAATCAATAAAGCAGTAACGAATCTTTCGGGTTCAAGTAGATTACAAGTAAACGCAACGGATGAGCTTTCAATACAAGTTTCCGGTATGAGTTTCGTTTCTTATAAAGGCAATCCGACTTTCAAAAGTATTGAAACCAGCGGTATGTCAAAAATCAAAAAAGTAGATTAATCACAAAATAATATAATTATGAAAAAAATAATTTTTATCACCATTTTTTCGGCGTTACTTTCTATTAACTCATTGGCGCACGAACGCAACAATGAACCATTTTTGATTCAAAAATTTCCGGCAGAATCAATTACCAATATTGATGTAAAAACTTCTGTCGGGCGTATCGAAGTAAACGGAAACGCGACCAACGAAGCCGAAGTAAAAGTGTTTATTCGAGCAACCAATTCAAAGAAGAAGAAAAATATATCGAAAGAAGAAATTGAAGAAATGCTCAACGAAAAATACAGCTTAGAAATTAAAGTAGAAAACGGCACTTTGTACGCGATTGCAAAAGAAACAAAATCACATATCAAAAAAGGATTGAGCTTTTCGTTTGAAATTAGCGTAGCAAGCAAAGTTGATGGGCAAGTAAAAACCGGCGTGGGAAGCATTCAAGTTCAAAATATTCAAGGAAAAATCAAAGGAAATTCCGGAACAGGAAGTGTAAAAATAGAAAAATGCGACGGCGACATTAATTTGAAAACCGGCGTGGGAAGTATTAGTTTAAATGATTTGAAAGGAATCGTAGAAGTTTCAAGCAGTAGCGGAAGTATAAAAGCCGAAGATATCGCCGCAAATCTAACCGTTAAAACCAGCGTGGGAAGTATGCAATTTAAAAACATAAGCGGTTCGCTGAAAGCTAATACCGGCTCCGGAAGCGTTAAATTGCACAATGTGCAAAACGGCGCCGAAATTCAAACAGGAGTAGGAAGTATCACGATTGAAAAATGTCAAGGAAATTTTGATTTAAAAACCTCTTCGGGAGGTGTAAAATTAGAAAATATAACCGGAAATATTGTTGCTTCGACCAATGTAGGAAGTTTGAAAATGGAAAATTTAATCGGAGATATTAGTGCTACAACCGGCAGTGGAAGCGTAACAGCAGACAATATTACAGGAAGTCTCATTACGAAAACTTCGGTAGGAAGTCTTACTATAAAAAACTTTTCGGGAAATCTCGATGCGCAAACAGGTACAGGAAATTCCACAATCACGATGACAAATATTAACGAATATCTTCGACTAAAAAGCACTTCTGTTGGTAATATAAAAGTAACTTTGCCAAAAGACAAAGGTTACGATTTGAAAGTAAAAGGTGGAAAGATTCGCAGTTTGCAAAATTTCAAAGGCAATTATGAAACCGGAAATGTTGACGGAAAAATTGGTGGAGGCGGCACAGAGGTAAGTATTAGCACCTCTCCAAATCAAAATGTGCAACTTTCGTTTGAATAATTTTTTCTTCTAAAATAAAACAACGAACTACGCTATACAACATAGCGTAGTTTTTTTATAAAAACAGAAAGTAAATAAATCCGACTACTTAATAATCGGATTTTATTTTCTATTTTTGTAATTCATTAAATTGTATAAACACGTTTCAAATATTTTACTGTTCGGAAAAAATTATGATTTCAGACTACACCACCAAAGGAAACAAAGACACACGCTCGGGATTTGGCGATGGCTTGCTCGAAGCTGCCAAAAAAAATCCTGCCATTATCGCTCTTTGCGCCGATTTGAAAGAATCGGTAAAAATGGACGGACTTGCCAAAGAATTTCCGGAACGCTTTATTCAATGCGGAATTGCCGAAAGCAATATGATAAGCGCAGCTGCCGGATTAGCGCTTAGCGGAAAAATTCCGTTTGTTGGCACTTTTGCAGCTTTTGCTTCCGGTCGCGTGTACGACCAAATTCGTCAATCGGTAGCTTATTCCAACACCAATGTGAAAATTGCCGGCTCGCACGCAGGAATTACGTTGGGAGAAGATGGCGCGACTCACCAAATTTTAGAAGATATCGGATTGATGAAAATGTTGCCTCATATGACGGTTATCAATCCGTGCGACTATAACCAAACAAAAGCAGCAACAATAGCTGCTGCCGAACACAACGGTCCTGTATATTTACGTTTCGGACGTCCGGTAGTTCCAATTTTTACACCCGAAAATCAATCTTTTGAAATTGGAAAAGCGGTGCTAATGAACGAAGGTTGCGATGTCACTATTTTTGCGACCGGACATTTGGTTTGGGAATCATTATTAGCAACACAGTTGTTACAAAACGAAAATATTTCGGTCGAATTAATAAACATTCATACCATTAAACCTTTGGATAAAAAAGCAGTCTTAGAATCGGCTGCAAAAACTCGTGCNGTGGTAACTGCCGAAGAACATATGATGAATGGCGGNTTAGGCGANAGTATCGCGCAATTATTGGCTTGCGAATTGCCNACTCCAATGGAATATGTGGCGGTGAACGACCAATTCGGACAAAGCGGACGACCGNCGGAAATGTTACCGGCTTACCACTTAGACAGCACAGCGATTGTGGCAGCAGTTAAAAAAGTTTTGTGCAGAAAATAAACCTTGAANACTTAGGCTACCTTGACAGANAAAGAGTTGGTNCAATTATTTTTGGACGGCGATAATCCCAATTACGCGTTCAATCTTATCGTTCGCAAATATAGCGAACGGTTGTATTGGCANATNCGCAAGATAGTAATTTCGCACGACGATACCGACGATGTATTGCAAAATACTTTTATCAAAGCTTGGGGCGCATTGCCCGATTTTCGCGGAGATTCACAACTTTTTACTTGGCTTTACAGAATCGCGACAAACGAAGCATTGACTTTTTTGAAGAAAAAACGCACGAAATTTTTCCTTCCATTAGTTGATGTAGAGCGTCAGTTAGGCAATTCACTCGAAGACGATTCTTGTTTTAACGGTGATGCTATTCAAAAAAAGTTACANAAAATGGTATTAAAATTGCCCGAAAAACAACGCTTGGTTTTCAATATGCGTTATTACGATGAAATGAAATATGAAGAAATATCGGCAATATTAGGAACTTCGGTGGGTGCGTTGAAAGCATCGTACCACCATGCAGTACAGAAGATTGAAAAGTTAATGGAAGAATAAAGATTAAACCTTTATAAGAAAAAACAGTCAAATTCAACGTTATGAGTAGGTTTACACTGGACGACGATTTAAAAAAACAAAGCCACTTTGCAGTTCCCGAAAATTATTTCGAGAATTTTGAAGTGCGCAAAAAGTTTAGGCTTACCAACGAGTTCAAGCAAAATTCGTGGGTAGTTCCGGCAAATTATTTTGAAACATTCGAGGTGCGAAAACAATTTGCACTTACCGACGAATACAAACAAAATCCGTTTGCTGTTCCCGAAAATTATTTTGCAACATTTGAAGTGAATCCTTCCGCTGTTTTAGAAACGGAAGAAAAACATATTCCTTTTACGGTTCCCAACAATTATTTCGAATCTTTATCCGAACGTATTTCCGAAAGAATTGCAGGAACAACCGCGCGTCCGGCTGTTGCACAATGGCGTTCGTTGCGCGCGCAATTAGCTTATGCGGCAAGTTTTGTGTTGATGATTTGTGTGGGACTCGGATTATTCATGACTTCCGAACAATCGGCAAAACCAATTACCGTTGCTGCTACGAGCCCGATTGAATTTGCAGAAATTATTACTGATGAATTATATCGCATTGACGAACAAACATTACTTCAAGCGGCAGCAAGCGCCGCGGTCGATAATAGAAAAGGAAATAATGTAGCCGATGAAATTATTCTTCAATATCTTGCCAATGCAAACATTAGTGTTAACGATATTGTTTCTCTTTACTAAAACGGAAAATATATGCTACGAAAATCTATTGCTTTGATTTGTTTGTTTTCCGGAATTAGCGTCTTCCCTGCTTTGTCGCAGACGGTGCGCCAAGGAGAATCAAAAACCGAATATCTTGACCAAAATGGAAATGTTATTGGCTCCGCTTTTTTCAGCGTTCAAGTAACCGAAATGTCTCAAGAAGAAGCCAGAAAAGCACAAAGAGAAAAATTGCTGAATGAAAAAATCGCCATTTTTACCAAATATATCGGATTAACAACTAAAGAATCCGAACGCTTTTGGCCCATATACAACGATTACAGTCAAAAAAGAGATGAGCTGGCGGAACGTGAGCGAAAAATATTGCGCCAGTTATCGAACGAATCAACCATGTCGGTAATCACCGACAACGAAATAAAAGCA
>JGI994J12354_10004723_pt1 | contig 12102 bp, 9 predicted proteins | sample IntmicLarv3ML3BL_FD_12354 | JGI IMG/M metagenome (IMG submission 12354) | reverse complement strand
GATCTATCTGTTTAAAAACGAAAAGATTGACGGCGAAACCTTTGAAAAGCTTATGAAAAAAGATGAGGTTGATTTTGGTACAGTATAACCAAACAATTATAATCCGAACTCGCCCTAAAGCGTGTATTTGTGTGACCTTCCGGCTTCTTGTCCTCACGTTACGTAAAGTAAAGCATCGTCCGCGTTACCCAAATCGGCTTCGGAATAAACGAGGGAGTTATAATGATAGCGGCAACCAATCGCCCCGACATCCTTGACCCTGCTTTAATGCGTCCGGGACGCTTTGACCGTCAGGTTGCTGTCGGATATCCCGATATTAAGGGACGTGAAGCGATTTTAAAGGTTCATTCCAGAGGAAAGCCCTTTGCAGCTGATGTAAACCTTAATACTGTTGCAAAAACTACAGCCGGATTTACCGGCGCAGACCTTGAAAATCTTCTTAATGAAGCGGCTCTTTTGTCAGCACGTAAGATGTTAAAGGCAATCACAATGACTGAAATTGAAGAAGCAAAAATAAAGGTTGTTGTCGGTACCGAAAAGAAATCCAGAGTTATATCCGAAAAAGAGAAGAAAATCACGGCGTATCATGAAGCAGGTCACGCTGTCGCATCCTTTTATCTTGAAACACAGGATCCTGTTCATCAGATATCCATTATTCCGACAGGAATGGCGGGCGGATACACGATGAATCTTCCGACCGAGGATAAGATGTATGCCACACGCTCTGAAATGAGAGAGGATCTTATAGTATTTCTTGCAGGACGTGTTGCCGAGGCTATCGTGCTTGACGATATAACGACCGGAGCGTCAAATGATATTCAAAGAGCGACAAATATCGCGCGTGACATGGTGGTAAAATACGGTATGAGCGAACGTCTGGGACCTATCATGTACGGAAATGAGCAGGAGGTATTCTTAGGCAGGGACTACGGTCATGCGACAAATCATTCCGAAGAAGTTGCTTCCAGAATTGATGAAGAAATATCAACATTAATTACAAATGCGTATAACAAGGCGGAGGAAATTCTTACAACCTACAAGGCTAAGCTTCATAAGGTTTCCGACTATCTGTTTAAAAACGAAAAGATTGACGGCGAAACCTTTGAAAAGCTTATGAAAAAAGATGAGGTTGATTTTGGCACAGTATAACCAAACAATTATAATCCGAACCCGCCCTAAAGCGTGTATTTGTGTGACCTTCCGGCTTCTTGTCCTCACGTTACGTAAAGTAAAGCATCGTCCGCGTTACCCAAATGTCATCAAAAATACACTGCTTTTGGGTCAGAGATTTTTAAAAGAGCGGATTTGTGTCTGATTGAGGCGAAAAGCGCAGAAAACCTCGCGGTTTGCGAGTATTTTCAACAAAAAGCAGGCGCAAATCCGCCTTTTAAAAACGGGTTCGGATTACAATTGCTTGGTTAAGTAAGAATGAAGGGAATGGTTGATTTGTCACTTAAGTACCGCAATGTTCTGTTGAAGCTCAGCGGTGAGGCTCTTGCAGGCAGCAACAAATCAGGACTTGATTATGACCGGGTGCTTGAAATCTGCCGCGAAATAAAGGATGTTCACGAGCTGGGCGCAAAGATTTCGATTGTAGTCGGAGGCGGGAACTTCTGGCGGGGAAGGACAAGCGGTAAGATGGACAGAACGCGTGCCGACCACATGGGTATGCTCGCTACCGTAATAAACTCGCTTGCACTTGCTGATGCCTTCGAACAGCTTGATACTCCTGTAAGAGTTCAGACTGCAATTTCAATGAATCAGATTTCAGAACAGTATATAAGACAGCGTGCCATCCGACATCTTGAAAAAGGACGAATTGTTATCTTTGGCTGCGGTACAGGCAATCCGTATTTTTCAACAGACACAGCAGCATCGCTGAGAGCGGCGGAAATAGGCGCTGAAATCATTATGAAGGCAACCAATGTTGACGGTGTTTATGACAGTGACCCGAAAAAGAATCCCGATGCAGTAAAGTTTGATACACTCTCCTTTCATGACATTCTTTCAAACGAGCTCCAGGTTATGGATTCGACAGCCGCCTCCATGTGCAAGGATAATAATATTCCGATACTTGTTTTCAGCCTTAATACACAGGGCAATATTCTTAAAGCGATTTTAGGAGAAACAATAGGAACCATTGTTTCGAATGATTAATGAAATTAATAGTTAATAAGATTAATAATTAATATGTGAAAAGGAGTATAGATATGAAAGAAGTTTTTGATTTTTGCGAAGAAAAAATGGGGAAGACCATGCACAATCTTGAACACGAATACAGTACTATCAGAGCAGGACGGGCAAACGCATCGGTGCTTGACCGCATATCGGTTGATTACTACGGAGCACCGACTCCCGTAAATCAGCTTGCGGCAGTATCTGTTGCCGAGGCAAGAATTTTGGTTATCCAGCCGTATGACGCATCTGTACTGCGTGAAATTGAAAAGGCTATTCAGTCATCCGACATCGGAATCAATCCGCAAAATGACGGACGTGTTATCCGCCTTACTTTTCCTCAGCTTACAGAGGAGCGCCGCCGTGAGCTTGTAAAAACCCTACATAAGTATAACGAGGAAAACAAAATTGCCATTCGTAACATCCGAAGGGATGCAATCGAACAGCTTAAAAAGAAGAAGAAGGATTCGGTTATCACAGAGGATGATTTAAAAGAAGGCGAAAAAAAGGTTCAGGATATAACCGACAAATATTGCACTGAAAGTGACAGCGTGTCGGCAGACAAAGAAAAAGAAATAATGGAAATATAAATAATGGCTATGGCATTTTTTAAAAAATCCGAGAAAATTGATGTGAGTAAGCTTATCAAGCCCAGGCATATTGCAATCATAATGGACGGGAACGGCAGATGGGCAAAAAAGCGCGGTCTTCCCAGGTCTGCCGGTCACCGTGCAGGTGCTCAGAATTTTCGTACAATTACCCGATACTGTAATGAAATCGGTATCGGATATCTTACTGTATATGCCTTTTCCACCGAAAACTGGAAGCGCCCGGCAGAGGAAGTAAATGCTTTAATGAACCTCTTTAAGGAATATCTGGAGGAAGCTCTGGTGGATTTTCGGGAGGAAAATATAAGAACTCGTTTTATCGGTGATGTTTCGGCTTTTTCCGATGATTTGAGACAGCTTATAAAAGAAACCGAGGAGCTTTCGACCGACAAAACAGGTCTTGTGCTCAATATTGCCATGAATTACGGCAGCCGCGCGGAGCTTGTTACGGCGTTCAAAATGATTGGCAAGGATATTTTGTCGGGAAAAGATGTTGAAAGTATATCTGAAGCCGATATCGAAAAATATCTTTACACAGCAAACCAGCCCGACCCTGATTTGATAATTCGTCCGAGCGGCGAATACAGAATTTCTAATTTTCTTTTGTGGCAAAGCGCGTATTCCGAGCTTGTATACAATGACATCTTGTGGCCTGACTACAAAAAAAGTGACCTTGACAAAGCAATTATGGACTTTTCAAAGCGAAACAGAAGATTTGGCGGAGTATAACTAATCTACGACTCTGACACAATTATAAATTAGTTTTGTGCCAAAGCACTACTTTCTGAAAGGCAGAATCTTTATTAATGAAAACACGAATTTTATCGGGTCTTGTCGGCGCGGCGATGTGTATTGTTATACTTTTCTTTTATTCAAGTGATTATATTGTGCTCAATCTCGCTATTGGATTTATTTCGTTTATGGCGGTCTATGAGCTCTTGATTGCGACAAAATACGTTAAAAGCAAGCTTCTTGTTATAACTGCACTTGCCTTTGCAGTGTTTGTTCCGTTTTTCAGAAACCCATATTTCAGCGTGCCGGGCAAGACGGCGTGCTTTTTATTTGTCGCTTTGCTGTTTGTTTTCATGCTTTTTGAAAATGGAAATATTCGTCTGGAGCAAATGGGGCTGGTTTTTCTTATTTCGACAGTCATTCCGTTTGCTTTTTCGACAATTATCTACATTCGCGATTTTTTCGGACAGACAGGCGGAGTTTTTTACATCGTTTTGATTTTTCTTATCTCATGGGGCACCGATATCGGAGCTTATTTTACAGGAACCTTTTTCGGGAAGCATAAAATGGCGCCGTCAATAAGTCCGAAAAAAACATGGGAGGGTGCAGTTGGCGGAGTTATCGGCTGTGTCGGAATTTGTGCCTTGTGGGCGTTTTTATACGGCATGAGATGGCCGAGTGTCGATATCAATTATTTGGCGCTTATTCCGGTAGCGTTGTTGCTTTCGGGTGTTTCCATGTTTGGGGATCTTGCGGCATCGCTTATAAAAAGAACATGTAACATCAAGGATTTCGGCAAGATTATGCCCGGACACGGCGGTGTTCTTGACCGTTTTGACAGCGTGCTTTTTGTTGCGCCGTCGGTATTTATTTTGCTGGAAACATTTCCAAAACTGATAGTAAGCTAAGATTATATGAGATCGTAGGGGCGAACTGTGTTCGCCTTTAGATTATACCGGATTAATTTTGTGAAATTTTGAGGCGAACACAGTTCGCCCCTACAATGAAACCGGGGGTGCTTATGGAAGATACCGCTAATAAATCACTTTCAATTTTAGGCTCGACAGGTTCGATAGGAACTCAGGCGCTGGAGGTGTGCGACCTTCAGGGTTATCGTGTTTCGGCGCTTGCGGCGCACTCGAACATAAAGCTTTTGGAAGAGCAAATAAGAAAATATAAGCCGACGCTTGCCTGTGTTTATGACGAAAAATCAGCGAGTGAGCTTAAAATAAAAATTTCGGATACAAATACAAAGATCGTATCGGGAATGGAAGGTTTACGTGAAGCGGCATCGCTTGAAGAAGCTGACACCGTTTTAAATTCGCTTGTCGGAATGGTCGGACTGCTGCCGACGCTTACCGCAATTGAGGCAAAAAAAACAATTGCGCTTGCAAACAAGGAAACACTTGTCGCCGGCGGGCATCTTGTCACACAGGCTGCGGCAAAAAACAATGTAAAAATATATCCGGTAGACAGTGAGCATTCCGCAATATTTCAGAGTATGCAAGGCTCTCCAAGTGATTCGGTCAAGCGGATTATTCTTACAGCGTCGGGCGGACCGTTTTTTGGATATACTAAAGAAAAGCTTGAAAATGTTACCGTAAAGGACGCTTTGAGGCATCCAAACTGGGACATGGGAGCAAAAATTACAATAGACAGCGCAACCATGATGAATAAAGGGCTTGAATTAATTGAGGCTGTATGGTTATTTGACATGCATCCTGATAATATAGATATAGTAGTGCACCGCGAAAGCATTGTTCATTCGCTTGTAGAATTTGACGATAATTCGGTTATTGCACAGCTGGGAGTGCCTGACATGAGGATTCCGATTCAGTATGCGCTGACCTATCCGGAGCGTATACCGTCACCCGTTAAGTCGCTTTCGCTTACCGATTACGCGTCGCTTACCTTTTATAAACCTGACTATGACGCTTTTGAATGTATGACATTATGCCGTGATGCTATAAAAAAAGGCGGTCTGTACCCTGTTTCGGTCAATGCGGCAAATGAAGCGGCTGTCGCCCTGTTTTTAAAAGAAAAAATAGCCTTTACCGATATCCCGAAGCTTTGCGCAGAGGCAATGAGCCGATGTGTCAACAAAAAAGATTTTACGGTCGAGGATGTGCTGGAAGCTGAAGAATATGCACGAAATATCGTGCGTAAATTGACAATTGACAATTAATTTTCAATTGTTCAATCAAAAAGCGCCATCAGGCGGTATCCACCATTGTCAATTATCAATTGCCAATTATCAATTTGCAAAGCGAAGCTTTGCGCTGGAGGTTTTCTTATCTCAATAGTTATTGCAATACTTGTTTTCAGTCTTATTGTCCTGCTTCATGAGTTAGGGCATTTTGTTGCCGCGCGCCTTACGGGCGTAAAGGTCAACGAGTTTGCGCTGGGAATGGGTCCCAAGCTTTTAAAAATTCAAAAGGGCGAAACTCTTTACACCATACGTGCCATTCCTATGGGAGGATTTTGCGCAATGGAGGGCGAGGAGCGCTCAAGCGAGGATACACGTGCCTATTACAACAAGGCGGTATGGAAACGCGCGGTTATTTGTGCCGCGGGAGCCTTCATGAATCTTGTTTTGGGATTTTTGCTGTGTGTTTTTCTTAACGTCCAGTCGCCGGCATATGCGTCCACCACAATAAAGGAGTTTGCAAAGGACGCGTCAACAGCGCAAAGCGGACTTCAGGTCGGAGATAAGGTTGTTTCGGTCAACAATAATCCGGTTGTAAATGCATCAGATATGATGTTTAGCATACTTCGTGACAAAGATGCCGACGAAGGCGTTAATATTGTTGTTAAACGAGACGGCAAAAAGGTACCTCTAACTATAAAATTTGACTGTGAAGAGGTTGACGGACGAAAGGTTTTTATACGTGACTTTAATTTTGTGCAAACTCCAAAAAACTTTTTTACGGTAATAAGCGAATCATTTTTAGATGGTGTTTCCTTTGTAAAGCTTGTCTGGTTTTCACTTGTTGACCTTGTTACAGGTCAGGTTTCGGCGAATGAAATGTCAGGTCCAATCGGCGTTACAGGAGCGATAAGTGACGCTGTAAGTGCAGGAGAAACAATCCTTGAAAAGATAAATTCGATTGTTTATATGGTGACGCTTATTACCATAAATCTGGGAGTGTTTAACCTGTTGCCGCTTCCGGCGCTCGACGGCGGAAAGCTTATCTTTTTAGCGCTTGAAGCAATACGGCGCAAGCCCGTCAAGCCCGAACATGAGGGATATGTGCATCTTGTAGGTTTTGCATTGCTGATAGCGATGATGATATTTGTTACATTTAACGACATAGTAAGGCTGATAAAAAGGTGAAGGATAAATCTTTCGCCCGGAGCTACGAAAGGTCAGTAAAATGATGAGAACAAGCAAAAAAGTAAAAATCGGAAATCTGACAATAGGCGGCGGCAGTAATGTCGCCGTTCAGTCAATGCTTAATGTTTTGTCATCTGATATCGAGGGCAATGTAATACAGGCGAAGAAGCTTGAAAAAGCAGGCTGTGAAATTATACGTTTTGCCGTTCCCGACATGGAATCGGTAAGGCTTATTCCCGCGATAAAAAAGGAAGTAAACGTACCTTTGGTTGCCGACATACATTTTAATTATAAGCTGGCGATTGAATCGGTCGCCGTCGGAATCGACAAGGTTCGCATAAATCCGGGGAATATCGGTGATGACAGCCGTGTTGCAGAGGTTGTCAAAGCTTGTATGAGCAAAAATATACCGATAAGAATCGGCGTAAACAGCGGTTCGGTTGAAAAGGAAATACTTGCAAAATACGGCGCTCCGACACCTATGGCATTGTGTGAAAGCGCGTTGTATCATGTCAAAATACTTGAACAGCACGATTTTAACGATATCGTCATATCAATAAAGTCATCAGATGTAAAAACAATGGTAGAAGCCTACCGCCTTACTGCCGAAAGATGTGATTATCCTTTGCATTTAGGCGTTACCGAGGCGGGAACCGAGCGAATGGGGCTTATAAAATCGTCGGTAGGAATCGGTGCGCTTTTGCTTGACGGCATAGGTGATACGATAAGAGTTTCGCTGACAGCAGAGCCGGTGACAGAGATTTTGGCGGGCTTTGACATATTAAAGGCTCTGGGAATGATAAATCAAGGTGTGAACATAATATCCTGTCCCACATGCGGACGGACAAAAATAAATATAATAGAAATTGCAAAAAAAGCGGAAAGCTTGCTGGCGGACTGTAAAAAGTCCATCACGGTTGCTATAATGGGCTGTGCGGTAAACGGACCGGGCGAGGCAAAACACGCAGATATCGGAATAGCCGGCGGTGACGGATTCGGGCTTATTTTCAAAAAAGGTGAGATTATAAAAAAAGTGCCGGAAAGTGAATTGCTTTGTGAATTGATGAAAGAGATCGAGAAAATATGAAAGGCTGTAAATAATGAATTTTGAGTATTTCTCAAAGCTTTTGGGCAAAAATGCAGACAAGCTTAATATAGATATGTTTTCACAGGCGGAATTTGAAAAATTTCAGGTTGATGTTATTAACAATCAGGTTGATGTCGTGATAAAAAGCCAAAAGCTTATAGAAACACAAACGCTTGAGCTTTTTAAAAAATGCCTTAAGGAAAACGCTCAGGCGGGCATTAAGCTGATGGTTAAATATGACGGGATATCCTTTGACGAAAATCATTTTCCGATAATTATAAGTCACATAAAAGAAAAGGGAAGTCCGGTTAACGGCTTTTTCAGCGACTGTAAATGTACGTTTTCAGACGGCTTGCTTACAATAAGCCTGAAGCATGGCGGTCTTGAAATTCTTAATATGCTTGAAATGAAAAAGCAGATAAAAATGGCAGTGCTGGAGGTTTTCGGCGAAAAAATCGACATAGCTTTTGACGGAATTCTTGAAATAACCGAATTTAAAACCGATTCGGCGGTAAAACGCACAGAACAAAAGCAATCAGAGAAAAAAACGCAGCCACAAGGAGGGGCAACTCCTGTATCTGTTCCCTCACAAAGCAACACAAAGCCTGTGGCTAAAAAGACTCTTAGCTATAATTCATATGCAAGTCTTGACAAGGCTTCTCCGATAATTGAAGGCTCTGACATTGTTTTGTACGGTATGAAAATCAAAAGCAAGCCAAAGAAGATATCGGAAATTACGCCCGAAATCGGAAGAGTTGTTATATGGGGAGATGTTTTTGAAACCAGATTTATAACAACACGTGACGGAAAATACGATATTATTGCTCTTTCGGTAACTGATTACACAGGCTCTTATTTTGTCAAAATCAGGGATGAAAAATCAAAAACAAAAAAGCTTTTACCCATATCAGCGGGCGATACAATTCTTGTTTCCGGCGATGTTACATACGATAAATATGAGCGCGAAAATGTCATTATGGCGCGTCATGTTTCACAGGTCTCCAAGCCGTCGGTAATGGATGATGCCGGGCAAAAACGCGTGGAGCTTCATTTGCATACAAAGATGTCGGCAAGTGATGCGGTATCTACGGCAAAGGAGCTTATAAATACCGCCGCAAAATGGGGACACAGGGCGATTGCAATAACCGACCACGGTGTTGTCCAGGCATTTCCCGAGGCGATGGATACTGTTGAAAAAATCAACAAGGGTCGCGAAGAGAGCGACAAAATGAAGATTATTTACGGAACAGAGGGTTATCTGACAACAGGTGAGCTTAACGCAAAGGGCAAGCCTGCCTCCTTCCATATAATTCTTATGGCGAAAAATCAGATTGGGCTTAAAAACCTTTATAAGCTTGTGTCAAAATCACATATGGAGCATTTTTCAAACAGCCGTCCGCGTATTCCGCGTGAGCTTCTGGACGAATTTCGAGAGGGTATTATTGTCGGAAGTGCATGTGAAGCCGGAGAGCTTTTTGCTGCGATAGCTACAGGTAAACCGGAGGAAAAAATTGTTGAAATAGCAAAATACTATGATTATCTTGAAATTCAGCCGCTTGACAATAATATGTTTATGGTACGCAATGCCGTTGTCGAGGACAAAAACGACCTTATCGGCTTTAATAAAAAAATTATAGAGCTTGGCGAACAGCTTAATAAGCCCGTTGTTGCCACTTGTGACGTGCATTTCCTTACGCCAAATGAAGGTGCATACCGAAAGGTAATTATGGCGGCTCAGGGCTACGGTCTTTCAGCCGACGACCAGTCTCCGCTTTATTTTCGTACAACGCCCGAAATGCTGGAGGAGTTTCGCTATCTGGGAGAAGAGAAGGCATTCGAGGTTGTTGTAAAAAATACAAATTTAATTGCGGACATGTGTGAAGCAATACGTCCGATTCCGGAAGGAACATTTGCGCCTAAGCTTGAGGGCGCACCCGAGGAGCTTCAGGCAATTACACGCAACAGGGCAAAGGAGGTCTATGGCGACCCGGTGCCGCAAATCGTGCATGACCGCCTTGAACGTGAGCTGTCGTCCATCATAAAACACGGATTTTCGGTGCTTTACATGGCGGCGCAAAAGCTTGTTGCAAACTCGATGGAAAATGGATATTATGTCGGATCCAGAGGTTCTGTCGGCTCTTCATTTGTTGCAACAATGGCAGGGATTTCAGAGGTTAATCCGCTGCTGCCTCATTATGTTTGTCCTAATTGCCAAAAAAGTGAATTTATAGATGATTCAATGTACGGATCGGGATTTGACCTGCCCGAAAAGAACTGTCCCGACTGTCAAACACCGTATCTTCGTGACGGACACGATATTCCGTTTGAAACATTTTTGGGCTTTGACGGCGATAAAGCGCCCGATATCGACCTTAACTTTTCGGGAGAATATCAAAAATATGCACATGAATACACCAAGGAAATGTTCGGAGCTGACAATGTATTTAAGGCCGGTACAATTTCAGGTATCGCGACCGAAACAAGTAAAGCCTATGCCAGGAAGTATTTTGAGGAAAGAGGCATTATCGCTCACAACGCCGAAATAAACCGTCTTGCGAAGGGCTGTGAGGGCGTAAAAAAAACAACAGGCCAGCATCCGGGCGGAATGGTCGTTGTTCCCAGTCATATGGAAATTACAGATTTTTGCCCCGTTCAGCATCCTGCCGATAAATCTGAAAACGGTGTTGTTACCACTCATTTTGACTTTAACTCCATGCATGATACCATTTATAAGCTTGATATTCTCGGGCATGACGTTCCGACAATCTATAAATATCTGGAGGACTTTACAGGCGTAAAAATTACAGATGTTCCGACAAGTGACCCGAAAATATATTCGCTGCTTGAAAGCCCGGAAGCTCTGGGGCTTACCCCTGAAGACATTGACTGTCCTGTCGGTACGCTTTCAATTCCCGAGATGGGAACTTCTTTTGTTATGCAGATGCTTGTCGACGCAAAGCCAAAAAACTTTTCCGATCTTTTGCAGATATCGGGTCTTTCGCACGGTACAGATGTATGGCTGGGCAATGCCAAGGACCTCATTTTAAGCGGAACGTGCACAATTGCGGACGTTATCGGAACGCGCGATAACATCATGACCTATCTTATAAGAATGGGTGTTCAAAGCAAGCTCGCCTTTAAAATTATGGAAATCGTCCGAAAGGGCAACGCCACAAGGCTTTTTAACGAAGAAATTTACAGCGCTCTGCGTGAAAATAATGTTCCGCAGTGGTATATTGAGTCCTGTCTTAAGATAAAATATATGTTTCCCAAGGCGCACGCCGCCGCGTATCTTATCGCCGCAATACGTCTTGCATGGTATAAAATTTATTATCCTGTAGAATATTATTCAGCAATGTTTACCGTTCGGCACGACGGTCTTACCGCAGATATGGTTGCGGGCGGACGCAAAAACGTGCGTGCTCAGATGACAAAAATAAAGGCAATGGCGGCAGTCCAAAAAATCGATAAAAAGGTCGAGGATCAATATACTGCCCTTCAAAGCGCCAACGAAATGCTCAGCCGCGGAATTGAGTTTCTTTCGGTTGATATTAACAAATCGGATACATCGAAATTTCTTATCGAGGACGGAAAAATCCGCCTGCCGTTTGATACCGTGCCGGGTGTCGGCGGCAACGCCGCTGAAAAGCTTTTCGGCGGGCAGTCGGGCGGAAGCTATATTTCCGGCGATGAGGTAATGTCACGCTGCGGCATAGGTCAGTCAACACTGGATGCGCTTTTTGATATCGGAGCGTTAGGAAGTCTTCCGAAATCAAGCCAGACGAGCTTTTTTTAATTCTAAAAGATCTAAAATGCTGATTTTTTTATCGTGGTCATATTCAAAAGCTATCACCGCCTTGTCATCGGCGTTTTCTTTTTTGAGCAATACGCGCTTGACTGTCTCAAACAATGCTTCCGAACCGGCACGGACACCGACATACCCATTTACGGTGGAAAACTGTACATTTTTCAAATTGCAGTCAAATGTTGAGTTTTGAACAATCGCAATTGTGACAGGTGTCATACCGCAGGGGGCTGTTTCTAAAATTTTAAAAGTAAGCGTTGCCGCGATTCCGTTTCCGGTGTGGTTTGTAGGATGAAGAGCATCCACCCATGTCAGCGTATAGGGATTTATATTAAGATCATTACCAAACATCGCCATACCT
>JGI994J12354_10004722_pt1 | contig 12102 bp, 10 predicted proteins | sample IntmicLarv3ML3BL_FD_12354 | JGI IMG/M metagenome (IMG submission 12354) | reverse complement strand
GGCTGTTTATGTTTATCGGGCGCTTCATCCGATAAACATGCCACGCCCAAGCAGTGGCTGCTTATGTTTATCGGGCGCTTCATCCAAGTAGCGTTAGCGGTCGATAAACATGCCACGTTCGGAATAACAGATTAAAATAGCCTTTTCCTAAAATCTGGACGCATTCAGCTCTTCAAGCTTGACGGAAATCGTGAGGAACTCATTCGTGCCGTCCACGACACGGATGACTTTGACCTTCACGGTGTCCCCGGCCTTATGCCTGCGCACGGCTTCTTGCAGCTGCTCGGCCGTCAGGACAGGCTCGTCGTTCACACCTGTGATGATGTCGTTGATTTGCAGGCCGGCGCGTTCGGCAGGGGCATCGGCGACGAGGCCGACGATGATGACACCTGCCTGCGGCAGATTGAGGTGACTTGCCATCTCTGCGGAGATATTGTTAATCTCCACACCCAGCATGGGCTTGGCCTGCATCAACCCTTCAATGATGGGCTTGGCGACATTGGACGGGATGGCGAAGCCCATGCCCTCGATGCTTGACGATGCTAGCTTCGCGGTGTTGATGCCGATGACCTCGCCGCGCATGTTGACCAGCGGGCCGCCGCTGTTGCCCTCATTGATGGCGGCGTTTGTTTGCAGAAGCTTCATGAGGCGGTCCTGAATGGCCACGTCCTTGGCGGGCGCGCTGATGATGCCGTTTGTGGCGGTGTTGCCCTCGCCGAGGGCGTTGCCGATGGCGAGCACCTCGTCGCCCACGCGCACGGTGTCAGAATCGCCGAACTTGGCNACGACGACATTCTGTATGCCTGCCTTGATGACATCGGCTTTCAGGATTGAGATAACGGCCAAGTCGTTCACTGCGTCACCGCCGACAGGCGAGGCGGCCACGCCCTCCTGCCCGTTGATGGAGACGAAAACGGCCTGCGCGCTGGTGATAACGTGGTTGTTTGTGACGACATAGTACTTCGTGTCTGTCTCCGCAAACAGGATGCCCGAGCCCGCAACCTCGCCCGCCTGCGGAACGCTGAACCCGCCGAAAGACTGCTCACGCGCCACCGCAGCGGAGATATTAACAACAGACGGTTCAACCGCCTCAACCAGCGCGGCATAGCTGTTGCCCACGCCGCCGCCCGCGAAGACTTCCATGGCTTGCTCGCCCTGCGGCTGGGACTGGGACTGATTGTCGAAGGTGAAGGCGTTTGCCTGCGCCTTGTCGTCCATCAGACGCGGAATGAAATACTGGTCGGCAATCTGCGTACCTGCACCGATGCCCATGCCCAGCGCACCGCCGCCGAGAAGGCTGGCGATAACGGTGAGGGCGACGGCGCGGCGGAATTTACCGCTGGTGCGGCGGCGGGTTTCGTTTTTGATGGTTTCGGTGTAGAAGGGTTCTTGGGGCTGCGCTGCGATGGGCTCTTCGACAGGCTGCGGCTTGACGATTATTTCTTCGGATATTGGCATCGGTGTCGGGATTGGCTCTTCGGCGATTGGCTCTTCAGCGATTGGCACTTCGACAGGCGGTTCTGCCGCGATTGGCGTCTCGATGATGGGTTCTTCGTTTTCATTGTCGAAAAAAGGTGTTCCATAATTTTTGTCCATGAATATATCCTCCTCAATTTATATTGATATTGATATTAGAAATTCGTGCTGCTGACATACGCCTGCATCGTTGTTCGCAGTGTTACCTCGGTTTGATTATCGCGAACGACAACGATTGTGACGCTCTCGCCAACGGCGGTTTCTGCCTCCAGCACGGCAAGCTGGTCTGTGCCGGTGACGATAATGCCGTTGTAGCGGATGATGATGTCGCCCTGGCGCAGGCCTGCGGCCTCGGCGGTTGTGCCTGCCTCGACAGCGTTGACATACACGCCGCGCGTGCTGAAGCCGTAGTGCCGCTGGTGCTGTTCGGTGATGGTGGCGGCATAGAGGCCGAGGTATGGGCGCTTGACGGAGCCGTCTTTCATAATCTGGTCGATGATTTCGCCGACAACACCGGAAGGGATGGCGTACCCCATGCCCTCAACGCCTGTCTCGGAGAGCTTCGCGGTGTTGATACCGAAGACCTGCCCTCTGTCGTTCATCAGCGGGCCGCCGCTGTTGCCGGGGTTGATGGCGGCATCTGTCTGCAAGACTTCGAGGGAGATTCCGTTGATATTGATGCGCTTATTGACGGCGCTGATGATGCCGCGCGTGGCGGATTTGCCCTCGCCTGCGGCGTTGCCGATGGCAATTGCGGTGTCACCGACTTGGCTGCTGTCTGCCGCGGCAAAGGTGGCGATTTTGTAGCCCGTGATGCCCGCCTCTTCCAGCGCGGACTTGCGGACGGAGATGACGGCAATGTCGCTCTCCTCGTCACTGCCGACGAGATTTGCCTGCGCGGCGGTTTCATCGTCAAGGGAGATAGTGACCTCCGTGGCGGAGTCGATAACATGGTAGTTTGTAACGATGTAGATTTTCTCATCGTCCTCGTGGAAGATGATGCCCGAGCCTGCGCCGGAGACATTGGAGACGCGGTTGAACATCGTCGTCACTTGCGCGGTCATGTTGATACTGACGACGGCATCGCGTGTGGCGCGGAAGACCTCGGCGACGGTCATTGTGTTTTGTGCAGACAGTGTAGAAATGTTTGCGCTGATGTCGTCTACCGGGTCTGCCGCCGCGGTGTTAACATATGTGGGCAGCGGCTGTGCGAAGAAGTTCTGCCTGCCCATCTGGTAGGCCGTGCCCAGCGCAGTGCCGATGCCGATGGAGATTGCCAGCGCACCGATTGCCACGCGGATGCCCTTGCCGCGGCCGCGCTTTTGCGGCGGGGCGGGGCGCTGTATCTGCGGGGGATAGTTGTATATGGGATATATTTCTTGTTTTTCATAGCCATCCGGTTTCATATGAATACCTCCTTTTTGATTGCCTGCGATTGCTGTTTCTGTATATCAGTATATAAGGCAAGTTTGAAGAAAATATGTCGCTTTTGTTAACATTGCACGGATTTCAGAGGATTGGCAACGGGCTATCGGTTTCATGGCGGTTTCAGGATGGTTTCAGATTGGCTTCACCGGCTGTTCTTGCCGAAAAAGCTTGACAAACCGCAGAAAATCCACCATACTTATTAGGTAACTGTAATTATTTTAAGGTTGTATATAAGGAAGGGAAGCGGTGTATATGGCTCGGAAGTTGCTTGCGTTTGTCGTATGTATCATCATGCTTTGCGGTGTATCGCAGACGGCTCTGGCGGCGGACAGCACGGTGGCCTCCACGTTGCGTTTGGAGAAGGCCGACGGCACAGTCACCATCTTGAATAAAAATGGAAAGACAGTCACAACGCGCGAAGGTGCTAAGCTGTACCATGGCTATACCATTACCACGGGCGCAGCCAGCTATGTCCACATCAGTCTGGACAATACAAAGATTGTGAAGCTTGACGCGTCAAGCAGTATCGAGGTTCGGCAATCGGGCAAGAATTTGGAAGTTTATCTGATTTCCGGCAGCTTGTTCTTCAACGTAACCGCGCCTGTCGCGGCGGATGCGTCGCTGAATATCCGCACCTCCACAATGGTCACCGGTATCCGAGGCACGTCGGGCTACATGCGCGTGCTTTCCAGCCGACAGACATCGTTTACCCTTTTGGAGGGTGTTGTCACGATATGGACCATGGATAAGGACTCGAATTTGATTAAATCCTATGTTCTGTCAGCGGGGCAGAAGGCCATTGGTACGCGTATCATAACATCGACGAATCAGGCGCACGAAGACATTGAAATTTTTAACTATTCGGAAGAAGAGATTTCGGGCTATGTTGCTGTTGAGATTAAGGACAGCGACCCCTTGCAGGATAAAATCGCCGAGCAGTCCGGTCTGGACGTGCCCTCTATTGTTGACAATGCAGACGAGAAGCTGGCGCAGGACGAGCACGACGCATTTCTTCGCGAGGAAGAGGCGCAGAAGCTGATTGATGAACTGATTACCGAAGGGGTGATTGTAGACGAGCTATTCGGCAAAAAACCGCCGACCGGCGGGGTAGGCAGCGGCTCCGGCGGGTCGCCCGTCGTTACCGTTCCCCCCATTAACCCCGCACCGCCAACAAGCAATAAGCCGCCGACGAATATCATTTCCACTGCGGTGGATTGCGCAACACTGAATCTCTATTTGTATTATTATGACACGGTTATCATCGACACCACGGGCTCCGTGGTCGTCAACAACGGCGAAACCGTGAACATCTCGCCGACAAATACGCTGATTGTTCGCGGCTCGCTGCAAGTCAATGGCGGCGGCAGGATTATTAACAATGGGCGAATGGTGATGGGTTAAGGAATCAAAAAATTGCAAACAAAAATCACATAGAATCACTATATATTTGCATACACTTAAAAAGCACCCCTTATGGGGTGCTTTTCTTTCTTGTATCAAATCCCGCAAGGCCCTTCAATATCGCCCTCGCGCTCCATCATCGTGTGCGGGATGTTGGCCTCCATGAACTCCTCGCCGTATGGCGTAAAGCCCAATGTCTTGTAGAAGCCGACCGCTTGCAGCTGCGCGTGAATCTCCTGCCGCGTGCCGCCGAGCTCGTATGCACGACGAATCAGAAGGCGCATGATAAAATCGCCCAAGCCCTGCCCGCGCATTTCTTTCAGGACCGCGATGCGCCCCAGAATGTATTTCTCGCCCTCGATAAGAATGCGGCCCGTGGCGACAGGCTTTCCGCCTTCGTAGGCAACAAGATGTATTGCGCCAACGTCTGTGCCGTCCATTTCCTCTTCTTCGGACACGTTCTGCTCGTCCATGAAAACGACGCGGCGGATGTGGTGCGCGTCTGCCAAGGCGGGGTCTGTCTCGCCTGTGAACCATTTTGTCTCAATCATGTGGATTTCTCCTTTACAGTTATTCTCCAACACAATTATACTACAAACCCTTTAATATGTCACCAAAATACTGATATAACAGCCGTCCTTGTTCTCCTCAACGTCATACGCGGTCACGACGCCGGCATCGTTCATCATGTCCACCGCCTGCTTGATGGAATTGGTGAACAGCCGCAAATCCTTTATGTACGATTTAATGGGCGAGCGGGCGGGCTTGTCCTTCGCTTCGGGCTCGAACTGTCGAAGCATAGCCTCGACAAGCGCCTCCGTGCGCTGGACGGTCAATCCGCTCTGCACGATACGCGCGACGGCCTCTGCCTGCAAGTCCTCCGAATCCAGCTTCAACAGCGCGCGCGCGTGGCGCTCGGTAAGATTGTTTTCCAACAAAGACTTCTGCACGGCAGGCGGCAGGCGCAGAATGCGCAGCTTGTTGGCGACGGTAGACTGGTTCTTGCCCAGCCGCTTGGCCAGCTGCTCCTGCGTGAAGCCGTAATCNGTCATGAGGTTCACAAAGCCCTCTGCCTCCTCCACGAAATTGAGGTTCTGCCGCTGCAAGTTTTCAATCAGCGCGAGGACGGCGCTGTCGCGGTCAGAAATGTTGACAACAATCGCGGGAATCTCCGTCAGCCCTGCCAGCCTTGACGCACGCAGGCGGCGCTCGCCCGCGACCAGCTCGTATTTCCTGCCGTTAATCACGCGGACGCTGATGGGCTGCATCACGCCGTATTCGCGAATGGACTGCGATAAATCCTCCAGCGGCGCGCGGTCAAANGCGCGGCGGGGCTGGTACGGGTTCGGGGCAATCCTGTCAATGGGCAAGCGCAGAATTTCCGTGCCGTACAGCGCGGGCGGCTGTTCTTTCGGCGGCGTTTGGATTTGATTCAGGTCTTGGTCTTGGGATTGGGNTTGGGATTGGGATTGGGTGCAGACTTGTGCGGGGTCTTGCAACAATGCTGTGCTCATAATAAGAGTGCCTCCTTTTNNACTGGTAAATATTTCCTACATTTCCAGCCTAGCACATATTTCCCGCCATGTCCCATTTGTGAGAATATTTCAAATGATAAGTTTCCAACAAAAACGCCCATAAAGTGATTCACTTTATGGGCGTTTTTGCGATTTGCGCGGCGTTGCGAGGGAACGCCGTCGGGGTTTGTCGTTTTTTTCGTATAATAACCAACTTATGCTGTAAATCCGTGAACGGAATCTTGACCTGCCGAACCTCTGCCGCCGCGCCGCCGAGACGGGCAATCGCCGTTGCCGCCTCCGCGATTTCCTCATCCGCGGCAGGGCCCTTCAGCGCCACGAACACGCCGCCGACCTTTACCAGCGGCAAAGCATACTCCGCCAAAACCTGCAACCGCGCAACCGCGCGGGAAATCACCGCGTCATACTGCTCCCGGTGCGCTGCCGCTTTGCCCGCATCCTCCGCGCGGAGATGCAGGCATTCCGTCGTCTGCAAACCCAGCGCCTCTGTCGTGTGCGCCAGAAATTTCACCCGCTTTTGCAGGGCATCCATCAGCGTCACCCGCCACACCGGCGCGGCAATTTGCAGCGGCAGTCCGGGGAACCCCGCGCCTGTGCCGATGTCCGCCACCCGCAGAGGCCGCGACGCGTCCAGCTCCGGCACGAACAGCGCCGTCAGACTGTCCGCGTAATGCTTCAAGACAATGTCCCGCTCGTCCGTAATCGCCGTGAGATTCATTTTTTCGTTCCATTCCAGCAACAGGCGCGTATATTGCGCAAACTGCTTCGCCATCGTGTCTGTCCATGTCACACCGATGTCCATTGCCGCAACGCTGTCCTGCAAAAGTGTATCAAATTCGTTCATAGTAAACCGCCTCCACTCTTCGCAGGGGCCAGGCGTTGGCACTAATTGATTTACAAATCGCCCGCCCCCATCATTCCTCAATTGCATAAATTTTCCACGCGCCATGCCCGTCATGCTCCCGAATCAAATGCACCCGCAGCTGCGTCTTGTCTGCCAGCAGAACCTCCGCACAAGCCAGACGCGCATCACGCGGCCTCATACGGATTGTCGGCGTATGCATTCGCTTCACTTGCGAGGCGGCGTTCACCAGCGGGAACAGCCGCGCCGGGTCTGTCAGCTCCCCCGCGAGGAACTGCTTGCTCAAAAACCGGTTCGCCCCGCGCTCGTCTTGGCGGCGGACGGCTTGCAGAAAGCGGGAGACTGTGCTTTCCACGTCCTCGCCGAAAGGGACAAACGCAATTGCTTTATATGAATACGCCACGGCGGCCTCCTCTCAAAACGTCCTTCCTATCCTATGCCTTCGCCGGTATTGCGTGCCTATCTATTCACCGCGCTGCCGCTCCAAATGAACCAGCAGAACCGTGATGTCTGCCGGCGACACGCCTGTGATGCGCGAGGCATGGCCAACGCTTTCGGGGCGAATCGCCTCCAGCTTCTGCCGCGCCTCAAGGCGCAGGTTCGGCACGTCTTCATAGCGGATGCTTTCAGGCAGTTTCCGCGATTCCCACTTCTTGAACTGCGCGACCTGCGCCTCCTGCCGCTCGATATAGCCTTGATATTTGATGACGATGTTCACTTGCTCGCGCACGTCGCGCGGCAAAGCAGGCCGCTCCGCATCCAGCGGGACGAGGATTTCATAATCCAATTCGGGGCGGCGCATCAGCTCGGCAAGCTTGATGCCTGTGATGAACGGCGTGCTGCTGTGCGCCTCCATCAGCTTATCTGCCGCGGCGGACGGCGCGACGTTGACGCGCATCACGCGCTTGGTTTCGGCGGTAATGCTTTCCTTCTTGACGATTACCGCGTCACGGCGGCTCTGTGGGGCAAGACCTGCCTCGTACCCGCGCTCTGTCAGGCGGAGGTCGGCATTGTCCTGCCGCAGGAGAAGTCGGTACTCCGCACGCGAGGTCATCATGCGGTACGGCTCGCGGCTGCCCTTGGTGACAAGGTCGTCGATGAGCACGCCGATGTATGCCTCGGAGCGGTCGAGAACAAACATATCTTGATTCTTCGCGCGGCGCGCGGCGTTGATGCCTGCAATGATGCCCTGCGCGGCGGCCTCTTCGTAGCCCGACGAGCCGTTAAACTGCCCCGCAGAGAACAGCCCTTCAATCCGGGCAAACTCCAGCGACAGCCGCAGCTGTGTCGCGTCGATGCAATCGTATTCAATGGCATAGCCTGTGCGCGTCAGCTCCGCGTTCTCCATCCCCGGCACAGAGCGGTACATGGCGAGCTGCACATCTTCGGGCAGCGAGGTAGACATGCCCGATATATACATTTCCGTTGTGTCCTCGCCCTCCGGCTCGATGAACACCTGATGCCTGTCCTTATCGGCAAAGCGTACCACCTTGTCCTCAATCGACGGGCAATAGCGCGTGCCTGTGCCCTCAATCACGCCCGCATACATCGGCGAACGGTGGATATTCTCGTGGATGATGCGGTGCGTCTCCGTGTTCGTGTATGTCAGCCAACAGGAGACTTGCTCACGCTGGACGGCTTCGGGGTCAGTGGTGAACGAGAAGGGGATAATTTCCTCGTCGCCCTTTTGCTCCGCCATCCTCGTATAGTCCAGCGTGCTGCCGTCCACGCGGGCAGGCGTGCCTGTTTTGAAGCGCATGAGGCGGATGCCCAGCCGTTCCAGCGCCGCCGCCAGCGGCACGGATTGCTTCAAGCCGTTCGGCCCGCAGTTTACAATCGCCTCGCCTGTCAGACAGCGCGCGCGGAGGTATGTCCCTGTACAGATGACCGCGCAGCGGCAGGGGTACAGCACGCCCGTCGTGGTCAAAACGCCCGTGACCTTGCCGTCTTCCGTGACAATGTCCGCCGCCTCGGCCTGCTTCACAAGCAAGTTCGGCTCGGCCTCCAGCACGCGGCGCATCTCCGCCGAATACCGCGACTTGTCCGCCTGCGCGCGCAAGGAATGCACGGCAGGGCCTTTGCCTGTGTTCAGCATTTTGGATTGTATGAACGTCTTGTCGATGTTCTTGCCCATCTCGCCGCCCAGCGCGTCAATCTCGCGCACCAGATGGCCCTTCGACGTGCCGCCGATGTTCGGGTTGCAGGGCATCATTGCCAGCTGATCCAGGCTCAGCGCCAGCATCACTGTCCGCATTCCCATCCGCGCAGAGGCCAGCGCCGCCTCACAGCCCGCGTGGCCGCCGCCGATGATGACGATGTCTATTTCGTTTGCTGTGTGGTAAATTGTAGGTTTGTCCATTTTCATTTCTCCATTTTGTCTGCCGTTATTTCATGTCTAAGCATCCGCCGAAAGTGCACATCCGGAAGATTACATCGCATTCCATAGGAACACAAAAATGAAAACGCATCCCCACGCATTTCCTGTGAACACTTTCGCCATCAGCATTCCATATATAATCACCATAATAGCGAGCATTTCCACAATGCCCTCCGCTGTGACGCCAATTGCGCCGTGGATGAGTATACACAAAACGGCACAAAGGATAGCGCCCCAGTTCAGCCATTTGTTTTTGCTTGGATACCGCTGATTAATTTTATCGCTGATGACAACGTAATTGAAACCCTCAAAGAATCCCCATGCCGCGGCCGTTATCAACATTCCAATCGCATTCAACGGGAAACCGCTTGCAAGCACTTCCTTCGTTGTCCAAACCGTTTGAAACGGCAGATAGCTAGTCGCGCGGCTTGTAACAAGCCCAAAAATTATATAGGGAGCAAAACATAGTGAACACAACACTATCGACGGAATCGCGCCTTTCATTTTCAGCCCATGAGAACGAAAACTTTCTTTCCTCGCAATCGACACAATCGTAATTCCCAAGCCCGCAAGCCCAAATTGAAATACAGCACCCAAAAGTACGCGAAGCAGAATGTTTTGTTCACTGTCTCGCATAATCACGTTGATTGGATTCTGCAAAACCATATATATACCCATCACTGCGAGGGATATAATGACAATCACCAGCAAATCTATATCCAGCCGTTTTTGTTCCGCTGTCAATTCTTTTTTAGCCATATTCTATACCCTCTCCTTATATCATGTTATACGTCACATCGCTCTGCACCTATTTCCCCAAGCAGAATTGTGAGAATATCGAATCCAGCAAATCGCCGTCCGCAGTTTCGCCCGTGATTTCACCCGCCGCGTCGTAGGCAGTGCGGATGTCGATGGCGATGAAGTCCTCAGGCAGGCCGTTGTCGATGGTGGCGAGCGCGTTTGCCAAGGCGGCTTGGGCACAAGTTAATGCATCAATGTGCCTTGTGTTGGTGAGGAAGACCGTGCCTTCGACACCCATGCCCTGCGATTGCGCTTGGTTTTGGCAGAAACGGTCTTGGACGCGGCCGGCGAGGGCTTGCAATCCTGTCTCTTCCTTGGCGGAGATGGTGAGGACATTTTCGTCGCCGACGATGGCGGCGATGGCCGCGCGGTCTGTCTGTATGCCCTTATCCTGCTTGTTTAGGATGGCGAAGACCGTGGTTTGCTTCGCGGCGTATGCTTGCAGGGCCTGTATGTCCTCAGAGCAGAGCGGCGCAGCGCCATCGATAACATACAGCAGAAGCTCGGCGGCGGCGGCGTGTTGGCGGGACCGTTCCACGCCGATGCGCTCGACCTCGTCGTCTGTGTGGCGGAGACCTGCGGTATCCGTGAGACGCAGGGGGATGCCGCCGATGCTGGCGAACTCGCTCAATGTGTCGCGCGTAGTGCCGGGGATATCGGTGACGATGGCGCGATCTTCGTTGAGCAAGGCATTCAGGAGCGACGACTTGCCGACATTCGGACGGCCTATGATGACCGTTTCGAGACCGTCGCGCAGAATGCGGCCGCTGTCTGCCGTTTGGAGGAGCTTGTCCGCGATGGCGAGGGCGGCTTGCGCGTCCTCGCGGATTTGCGGGATGGTGACGGCAGTCTCATCATATTCGGGATAATCAATGGCGGCCTCGATGCGGGTGAGCGCTTGGAGGAGGTGCGCCGTAAGCCGTTTTGCCTGTTTGGCGAGACGGCCGTCGAGCTGCGAAAGCGCGGCTTTGTGTGACAGCGCGGTCTGCGCGGAGATGACATCGAGGACGGCCTCGGCCTGCGAGAGGTCTATGCGGCCATGCAGGAAGGCACGCTTTGTGAACTCGCCGGGCTCGGCGAGGCGCGCGCCGTTGGCGAGAAGCAGGCGCAGAACTGTCTGCATCGCGCGCACGCCGCCGTGGCAGTTGATTTCGACAGTGTCCTCGGTGGTGTATGTCCGGGGGGCGCGCATGGCGATGAGGAGAACCTCGTCGGCCGTGTCCGCGCCATCCATAATTTTGCCGTAGTAGACATGCCTGTCTTCCCAGCTGCGCTGTCCGCGCCAGACACGGGCGGCGATGGCAAACGCATCCGCGCCGCTGAGGCGGACGATGCCGATGCCGCCGCCGGGCGGGGAAGAGATAGCCGCGATGGTGTCGTCTGTGTGTAAAATAGACATGTCTATTCACTCCTTTGGGGATAACGATTTCAAAAACAGTATAAAGCCAAAAAACATGGGGCATGTGCGCTCCATGTTCTTGGCCATATGGTTTGGTTACGTTTTTTCACGTTGTTGCTTGTGCTTGCCGCGGTTACTACTGGCGGTCGCGGTCGCGGTCGTAATTCGAATATCGTTCGGGACGGCCGTTGTCGCGCTTGAGCGCAATAATTACATGGCGGTGCGGTTCGTCGCCCTCGCTGTGCGTGGTGACGAATTTGTCATTTTGCAGAATAGCATGGATGATGCGGCGCTCGTAGGCGCTCATCGGCTCCAGACGGATACTGCGGCGCGTCTGCTTCGCCTTTTTGGCGAGGTTGAACGCCAGCGATTCCAGCGTTTCGCGGCGGCGCTGTCTGTAGTTTTCTGCGTCGAGCGTCACGGCAAGGTACGGTGCGCCGCCTTTGTTGGCGACAAGATTTGTGAGATACTGCAAGGCATCCAGCGTCTGCCCGCGCTTGCCGATGACAACGCCCATGTGGCTGCCCAGCATGTTAATGTTCAGCTGTTTGTCCTTATATTCCGTGGTGAAATTGATTTCGATGCCCATTGTCTTGGCAACGGAGTTCAAAAACGCCTTTGCGAGGCGCACAGGGTCTGCCTTAAGGGCGACTTTCACGCGGGCGGGCTTTGCACCGATGCCGATGAAGCCTTTTGAGCCTGTTTCAAGGATTTCGATTTCGACCTCGTCCTCAGTTGCGTGCAGCGCTGCGAGCGCCGCGGCGACTGCGTCTTCAACCGTTTTGGCGGAGGTTTCGATTGCCTCGACACCGTATTCCGGCAT
>JGI994J12354_10004721_pt1 | contig 12104 bp, 9 predicted proteins | sample IntmicLarv3ML3BL_FD_12354 | JGI IMG/M metagenome (IMG submission 12354) | reverse complement strand
CGGCGAGCCGTTGTACCAGGATGTCTGCACGTCCTTCTTCGAAAAGAACGACAAGCGCACGATTGTGGCAGGCCGCTACGGTCTTGGCTCCAAGGACGTCACACCGGCGTCCATCTTGGCTGTGTTTGAGAACCTCAAGGCTGACGCGCCGAAGAATCACTTCACCATCGGTATCGTGGATGATGTGACGAACTTGTCCTTGCCGATGGGCAAGGAAGTGGACGTTACACCGGCTGGCACCATCAACTGCAAATTCTGGGGTCTTGGCTCTGACGGTACCGTCGGCGCGAACAAGAATTCCATCAAAATCATCGGCGACCATACGGACATGTACGCGCAGGCATATTTCGCGTATGACTCCAAGAAGTCCGGCGGTATCACAACGTCGCATCTTCGTTTCGGCAAGCAGCCGATTCGCTCCACATACCTCGTTAAAACGGCGGACTTCGTGGCGTGCCACAACCCGTCCTATATCGACAAGTATGACATGCTTTCCGACCTGAAGGACGGCGGTTCCTTCCTTTTGAACTGCCTCTGGAATGAAGCGGAGCTTGAGGCAAACCTGCCCGCTGAAATGAAGCGCGCGCTCGTTGCCAAGAACATCAAGTTCTACACGGTTGACGCTATCGGCATCGCGAAGGAGCTTGGCCTCGGCAACCGCACGAACACAATCTTGCAGTCCGCATTCTTCAAAATTGCTGACGTTATCCCGATGGACGACGCTGTGAAGTATATGAAGGAAGCCATCTTCAAGTCCTACGGCAAGAAGGGCGACAAGGTTGTCAACATGAACTATGCCGCTGTTGACAAGGGCGCGGACAGCTTCAAGCAAATCAACGTTCCTGCTTCCTGGGCAAACGCGGTTGACGCGGATTGCACAGAAGGCAAGCGCTGCGAGCCGGACTTCATTAAGAATGTCGTGCACCCGATTAACGCGCAGAAGGGCGATGCGCTGCCGGTCAGCACATTTGTCGGCCGTGAGGACGGCACGTTCCCGCAGGGTACAGCCGCTTATGAAAAGCGCGGCATCGCTGTGGATGTGCCGGAATGGAAGCCTGAAAATTGTATCCAGTGTAACCAGTGCTCTTATGTTTGCCCGCACGCGGCCATCCGTCCGGTTCTCTTGACCGAGGCTGAAAAGGCAGCCGCACCGGCTGGCTTCACGACCATCAAAGCAAACGGCAAGGGCTTTGAAGATTATACCTACAGAATGCAGGTCACATCGCTTGACTGTTCCGGTTGCGGCAACTGCGCACAGGTTTGCCCGGCGAAAGAAAAGGCGCTTGTGATGCAGCCCATCGCATCCCAGATGGGTGAGATGGACAATTGGTACTACATGACTGACAAGGTAGCTCCGAAGGCCAACCCCGCCAACCCGGAAACCGTTAAGGGCAGCCAGTTTGAACAGCCGTTGCTGGAGTTCTCTGGCGCGTGTGCAGGCTGCGGCGAGACACCGTATGCGAAGCTCATCACACAACTGTTTGGCGACAGAATGTACATCGCGAATGCGACGGGTTGTTCCTCCATCTGGGGCGGCAGCGCGCCTTCCACGCCGTACACAACGAACCACAAGGGCCATGGCCCGGCTTGGGCAAACTCGTTGTTCGAGGACAATGCCGAGTTCGGTTTGGGTATGTTCGAGGCGGTTACACAGCGCCGCGACAAGTTGGCTGATACCATCACCGTTTTTGCGGAGAACGATTCCCCGGCGGAATGGGGCTTGCAGGATGCCGCAAAGGCATGGCTGGCAGGCATGAATGAAGCAAAGGCGTCCAAGGAAGCGTCCGCAGCGTTGCTTGCAGCGATTGAAAAGGCTTCCGCTGCTTGCGGTACATGCGGCTGCGAGTGGGATGCGCTGTATAAGGAAGTACAGGTTGGTGCGGATATGCTCGTGAAGAAGTCGCAGTGGATTCTCGGCGGCGACGGCTGGGCGTATGACATTGGTTTTGGCGGTCTTGACCATGTGCTTGCTTCCGGCGAGGACGTGAATGTGCTCGTGTTCGACACGGAAATTTACTCCAACACAGGTGGCCAGGCCAGCAAATCCACGCCGTCGGCGGCCATCGCAAAATTCGCAGCGGCAGGCAAGCGCGTGCGGAAAAAAGATCTTGGCATGATTGCCATGAGTTATGGGTATGTATATGTGGCGCAGGTGTCCATGGGCGCGAACCAGAACCAGCTCATCAAGGCGCTCTGCGAGGCGGAAGCATATCCGGGTCCGTCCTTGATTATCGCATATGCACCCTGTATCAGCCACGGCCTGAAGCTGGGCATGGGCAACACACAGTTGCAAAGCAAACGCGCCGTTGAGGCGGGTTACTGGCATCTGTACCGTTACAACCCGCTGCTGGAGGAAGCAGGCAAGAATCCGTTCAGCTTGGATTCCAAGGATCCGACAGCAGATTTTATGGAATTCATCAACTCCGAGACACGCTACACATCGCTGAAGCTCCAGTTCCCGGAGGTTGCCGACCAGCTCTTCACGCAGGCTAAGGGCGATGCCGAGCGCAGACTGGCTTCCTACAAGAGACTGGCCGTTGCGGCGTACTAAGCGATACATGAAAACAAAAAACAACAGGGTGCATCGCACCCTGTTGTTTTTGTATACTCACTTTAATTTTTCTGGTATGACGGATGCGGCGATTTTGACAAGTTCATCCCGGCCGACTACGCTGTTCTGGAACGTATACATCACATCGCCAACTAGCATATCTATGGAACAATCATCCACAACTGCTTTGTAGCCATGGATTTTCACCAACTGCGCGTCGGCGCTTGCGCCTGCGACGAAGCCGGAAGTTTCATCCATATAGCGAACATACATGTAGAGTTGTCTGCCTTCTTTGCTGTAAAGCGCATACATGTACTTTTTGGCATCCTCATTTACTGCTTGCGCTTCTTCGATTGAAGCATGATTTCCGACATAGTATTCAATATACTCGAACGCGTAACCCTCCGGCATGTACTGCGGCATGTATGCCTCTTTGATGAAATAGCTCAATCCCTGTTGTATATCCGTGATTTGCACATAGTTGTATTTTTCAAATCCGGGTTCTGTTGTGGGGACGGGTTCCGTGTATTCCGCCTGCTCCGCCGCGTCGATGACGGCTTGCAGCTCCCAATCCTTTTCGTTCCGCGCCGCCATGTCCTCTTCTTCTTTTGTGTTTACAACAAACCCCGAATGCGCACCCAGCCGGACTTGCTCCCCCGGAACGAGGGTGCGTACAATCAACTCATGGCCAAATGCCGCAACCGACAGGCACATCACCGACACAACTGCCGCGATGATCAGCAGCGCGGGCTTTCTGTTCTTCTTTTTCAAATCAATGCCCTCCTCGTTTTTCATGTACATCTGTTTTGCTTTCAGCGTTTCCAGATTTCGTTCCCGATTGACACTCCCAGCGGAGAAATCAATTTTCCTGCATACGTCTATGAACTCTCGAGCTTGGCTTTGGCTGCTTTCCCGCATGCGATGCACTCTCCTCCCCCAATATTTTCCGCAGCTTCTGAATGGCCCTGTGAGTGAGAACGCCGACATTGGATTCGCTGATGCGCATCAACCCGGCAATCTCATAATTCTTCAGATCGGTGGCGAACTTCATGGAAAGCACCTGCCGCTCCCTATCGTTCAGCCGCGCCATCGCCTGGAGCAACGCCGCGTTCTCTTCATGGATAACGGCCATCTCCTCCGGCTGCCTCTGCGTGGAAGCCAGTTCAGCCGCGTCCTCCAGCGGTACAAGGCGCACATGCTTCATGCTGCGCAGATAATCCGTCACCACATTTTTGGCAATCCCAATTAACCAAGCCTCCATCGGCGCCAACATCGGCTTGTAGGTGCGGAAGCCGCGCATCGCGTTTTCAAAAACCGCGCTGGCCAGCTCCTCCGCATCAAAGGGATTGCTGATACGAAAGGCAATGTAGTTGAATACATTCTTGTGATATTGTGTGTATATTGCCTCTATATCCATGTGTACCTCCCCTCTGCCCCGCGATCTGAACATGCTTACAATCGTGAATACGGTAAAAGTCCGTTTTCATTACAACTTTTTCAAGTTTTTTTCACTGCACTTAGTATAGCATGAAGCGGGTGCGGTGGTTTATGCAAAACGTGGAAATCCCCATCAGACTTTCACGAAAATAATGCGTATGGGTTTGTGAGCGCGTTGACTTGCGCTCTACGAAATGGTATAATAAACTCGATAGAAGTTTTGCTGCTACCGAAGGGAGAGGATGCGCAATGATTCACGCACTATTCATTATTTGCTTTGGCGTTGGCGTCGGGTTCGTGGTGCTGTCGTTTATCTTTGGGGAAGCGGTTGGGCATCTCTTCGGCGGAGGTACGGATGTCGATGTGGACATGGATTTGGATTTGGACTTGGATGTAGACATCGACGCAGGCGGCCTTGACACAGACGTTGATTTGGATTTGGATGTAAGCGGGGGTGACGGACATTCCTTTGGACATGGAGTGTCGCCTTTCAAGCCCATGATTATCGCCACATTTTTAACCGTGTTCGGTGGGATGGGTCTGCTGTTTGATTTGCGGATGATGTCATTGCTGGCGCTACCGTTGGCATTGGCGCTGGGGTTGCTGGCCGGGTTTTTGCTTCTACGATTTGTATATGTGCCGCTGTATAAGTACCAAAGCCGTGGCGTGGTAGAAAAGCAGAAGCTCATTGGCCTGCACGCAATGGTGACGGAGCCGATTCCGCAGGGTGGGTATGGCAAAATTAAGTATTCGACCTCGGACGGGAATAGCTACAACGCGCCCGCGAAGGCGGACGATTCCGCGCCTATCCCGCGGGGGAGCGCTGTGCGCATCACATTTATAGAAAAGAACACATTTTTTGTGAAAACAAAATAAAAATATAGGGGGAACTGAAATGCCGTTTGAAGCCATCATCATCACCATCATCCTTGTAGTTGTATTCCTTGTGTTGTTCTTGATTACATCCTTGTGGCGGAAAGTGCCGCAGGACAAAGCTATGGTCGTCACAGGCTTGAAAAAACGTGTCATCTCCGGCGCGGGTGGTCTTGTGATTCCTATGTTTGAACGCACAGACAGAATCTCGTTGGAGAACATGAAAATCGAAGTCCGCACCACGGGCGCGCTGACGGAAACGGGTGTGGACATCATCGCGGATGGCGTGGCCGTTATCAAGGTCAAGAGTGACAAGGAATCCATCCTTTCGGCGGTGGAGCAGTTCAACACCGGCAGCGAGGCGAAGACGATTTCCGTTATCGAGGACATCGCGAAGGATGTGCTGGAAGGCAAGCTCCGTGAAATCATCTCCAAGATGACCGTGGAGGAAATCTATAAGGATAGAGAAAAGTTTGCGTCGCAGGTGCAGGAGGTTGCTGCGCTGGATTTGGCGGACATGGGATTGGAAATCAAAGCGTTCACCATCCGCGATATTTCCGACGACAACGGATACTTGCAGGCGTTGGGTAAAAAGCGTATCTCCGAGGTCAAGCGTGACGCGCAAATCGCCGAGGCTGAAGCCGCAAAAGAGACGAAAATCCGCACCTCCGAGGCGACACGCCTGGGTGAGGAAGCGCGGCTGATTGCGGAGACACAGATTTCCGAAGCGTCGAAGGAAAAGGAATTAAAGGTGCAGGCGTACCGTAAGGAATCTGAAATTTCCAAGGCGGCGGCGGACTTGGCGTATGAAATCGAAGCCAACAAGGTGCGCAAGGAAGTCACCGAGACGGAAATGCAAGTTGAAATTTTGAAAAAGCAAAAAGAAATCGAATTGACCGATACGCAGATGCAGGTTGAAATCTTGAAGAAGCTGAAAGAAACGCAGTTGGCCGAGCAGGAAGCACTCCGAAAGGAGAAGGAACTGGAAGCCAGCATCAAGAAGCAGGCCGATGCGGAGAAGTACCGCCGCGAGGTCAATGCCGAGGCAGCAAAGTATGGCGAGATTCAAGACGCACAGGCGCGTGCCGAGGCAATCCGTCTGGAGGGTACCGCTCGCGCGGACGCGAAGCGGCTTGAAGGTATGGCTGAGGTTGACATCATCCGTGAACGCGGTAAGGCCGAGGCGGAAGCGATGATGAAGAAGGCGGAGGCGTTCAAGCAGTACAACGACGCAGCCGTTACGCAGATGATTGTGGAGCGCTTGCCCGAAATCGCGAATGCAGTTTCCGCACCGTTGGCGAAAACGGAACGCATTGTCATTGTAGACAGCGGCAGTGAAACTGGCGGCGGCGCGGCAAAGGTGTCTGGTTATGTGACAGATATTATGGCGAAAATTCCTGCGACAGTCGAGGCGCTGACAGGTGTGGATTTAACTGGTGTGCTGGGGAACGCTGCCGGGAAAATGGTGAAGACAGAGAATCCAGCCGAGTAGGGGACGATGCTCTCATCGTCCCGCGTCTAACCGAAAAGGTGGGATAGGTATGAACGAAATCGCAATTTGTATGTGCATCGTGTGCGCGTTGGTGGGCATGTGCATCTTTCTTTTGGCGGTTGTTTTCCATATCGGCAAAGGAAATGCGGCGGATTTGTTGGCCGGATTCAATAGCCTCCCCAAGGCTCGGCGCGCACAGTACGACAAGACCCGCATCTCGCGGGATGCACGGAATCAATTTTACCTCTGGGCGGGGATTTTTGCGGCAGGTGCGCTAGGTGCTATTCTGCACTGGGGCATCGCTGTAGCCGCATGCGTTGTGTGGGTTGTTTTGCTAATCCGCGGGTTCCGCTTGGATGTGGAAACGGCATATGAATCATACCGGTTGCAAGGATAAATAAAAACACAACAGGAACCGCCAACAACGGTTCCTGTTGTGTTTTCTGCTGTTTTTCCAAGGGATTTGCTTTGACAAATTCCTACTGTTGACGTATACTAGAATCAAATACTGTATACGATGCACAATGGAATACATACTTTGTAAATCAATCCGAATGGTAGTGTTGGAAGGTATCTACATGAAACGGAGGAGTTTGCAATGAAAAAACGTACACTGGCTTTGTTGACGGTGATGCTGATGCTGTTCATGCTCCTGCCTGTGCAGGCGGCGGACAGCGCTACGGCGTCCACCCTGCGTCTGGAACGGACGGAGGGCACTGTGGTCATCACAAATAAGAACGGGAAAGTTATGACCGTCCGCGAGGGGGCTAAGTTATACAACGGCTATGTCATCACGACCGGTGAAGCGAGTTATGCCTTTATCAGCTTGGACGATGAGAAGGTCATCAAGCTTGACGCAGATACGGTTGTTGAGCTGCGGCAGTCGGGGAAAGATTTGGAGGTTGCGCTGCAAAGCGGCAAGCTTTTCTTCAACGTACCGAAAGCCCTCGCGCCGAGCGAGACGTTGAACATCCGAACCTCGACAATGGTAACGGGAATTCGCGGCACATCCGGCATTGTCTCTGCAAACAGCAGTGGCGGCACATCGAAATCTGAAATCTCGCTTCTCACAGGTGAGGTGCAAGTACAGACAAGCGGTGGGTCGAACATACTTAGCGCGGGTGAAAAGATGCAGACGACAGGCACCGCGGCCACACCGGGCATCGTTGATATTATCGTTGAAACGCTGACATTGGGGGACATCCGCGGTTTTGTCGCGCAGGAAATTGCGGCTTCACCGGAGTTAAAGGAAAAGATTGAGGAACAAACGCTTCTCGATTTGCAAGAGATTGTGGACAACGCAGATGCGCTCCTGGAAGAAGATGAGAAACTTGCGGAGCAGGAACGTGAGCGGCTTCGTAAGCTTTTAGAAGAAGACGCGGCGCTTTTGGCCGCCATCCAGAAAATTTTTGTCGACCCGTTGTTTGGCACGCCGGAGGGTACCGGCGTTGTAAAGGGTGACGAAGCTGCGATAAAAGGCGTCAATGGCACAGAGCCCACACCGCAGCAGAATGCCCCTGTTGTTCCGGTTGACTTGGGATATGTTCTGTATGGTGCAGTGACCGGTGCGGACATCACGGCCGCTTTTGCAGCGGGGCATCCGCTTGTGACATTGGCAGCGGGCTCGGTTGCGACTATTGCAGGCGGAACGAATGTAACGATTCCGCCCAGTTTCACCTTGCAAGCAATGGGCAGTGTTGTGCTGGGCAATGGTGCGGCCATCATCAACAGCTCCTCGACAACCTTCATTTTGGATGAAGGCGCGACACTCTCCGGCAGTTCTACAAGCTATTTGATTAATGGTTTTTCGAGGGATTGGAACCGAATTGCTCTTGCAAGTGATGCGCCCGGGTATCTTGATAATCCCAGCACTGTGGACATTCCCGGCACGATGCACTTGTACGGCGACGTTGTTGGTGTTGGCCACATGATTAATGTCCTCGGTGCGGTCAATATTTACGGCCATGTGAGTCTCGCGAGCGTATATGATAACTTTTCCGGCACGAAGTTGTATGAAGGTGCTTCGTTGTCGGCAGAGCGTATTAATATGGGTGATACTGGTTGCGCTGGCGCACGGGTCGAGCAGGAAACCGGCACGTCCATCATGGGTTCGAGGGTAGAGGGCAGTGGGTTCAACTTTGTGCAAGCCGCGGGTGCAACGCTTACGATGACAGATGCGTCGGATGAGGCTATGAATTTCAGCAGCGCCTCGATTAACCAACAAGGCAGTATTGTCGTGGGCAACGCAGATATATCACAATACCCGGGGTATTTACTAACGAATTGCGCGGTAACTATGGGCGGAACCGCAAGCGTGCGGGTGAACGCAGCGACAGACGGTGCGGAGCCGTTGGTTTTAGTCGAGGGCGGCAGCTTGGCGTTGCAAACGGGGAATATCACGCAAAGCGGCGTGACGAATCCGGTGTTAATCGGTACGGAGGGAGCGCTGGTTTCGATTTCAAACGCGACGATTACGTCTACCATGGCAAGCACATCAGGCTTGTTCCTGCGTTTGGGAGTGGATGGAATGTCGAATCCGTCGAACTTGTCGATTTCCAATTCGACACTCAACATCGCCAGCCCGATTCAAAATATCGTAAACACGGTAAATATTACAAACTCGGCAATCAACATGACTTCTTTCGGCCGATATGCCATGATGGTATCAGGGAGCGCTACGACGTTCAACAAAGGCGCATCCGGGCCGATTATGATTGGCGGCGGCGGCTCGCTGGAGTTAAAAAATGGCGTAACAGTGACAGGAAATGGCAGCTATGCACCGCTTGTGTCGGAAAGCGGCGATAGCACGGGTGTTAACCTTCGGAACTGTGAGCTTGTGGCTGGTTCAACCGGCGCGACGAGTTGTCTGATTGATGTGTCGGAGAGTGGTGTCAGTACAAATTTCAACATCGAAACGGGCGCCAAACTGACCAAAACGGGCGGCTCCGTTATCCGGACGAGTCCTGCATATAATTTGGGAAACATTGAAATTAACGGCGGTACCGTTACGGCCGCGGCAAATACAAGGCTTGTCACCGTTAGCGTACAGGGCGGCGATCAGTCACCATATACTAATAAAGTGGTCTATGTGAACGGTGATGTATCCTTTATCGCATACCACGATTATAAAGAATTTATGCAGTTTGAAACGGGTGCTGACCCCATCATGGCAATACGCGCTTCCTTCGATAACGCCCCGTTGGCGTACCGGCTGTATAGTTTCGACGAGAGTCTTGCACCGTTTTTCGAAGCGGTGAACAGTTACAACAATGTGACAGTGTATCTGGACGACTACGCGGAAGAGGTATACTTCCTCCCTGAAAACTTTACATTGAACACCAATATGACCATCCATCTTTGTAATGCCGTATCCTTGCGGTATGATAACACTAGCGGGATGTTTACCGTCGGCAACGGTAAGACGCTGAAGGTTGCGAAAGCGGCGGATTATCAATTGTTTGAAACGGATGAGATTGGCGATTATCAGGAGGCGCTATCGTTCACCATTATGGGTGCGTTCACGGTGAGCGGGGCTATGCAAATCGGGGGAAATGTACATCTGACGATAGATGGGACAGATGGGTTCCTTTATGGTAGTGTGTCTATGCAGCAGGGTTCTGTACTAATTGACAAAGATGGAGAAGAATTTGAATATTTAACAACGCAAACCGCAACGCATGGAGGGACACATACAGGGAACCATACAGGGAACCATACTGACAATGGCATATATAATTTTAATTAACCCGTGACACCGTAAATCAGCCACAAAAAAGCAGCACGCCAAAGGGCGCTACTGATAAGACAGTATAAAGACAAATTGAATTAGGGTAGCTGCCAAACAGGGTGCAAAGTTAAGAAAGCGGGAATGTCTAAAAAACAAGGACATTTCCGCTTTGCTTATTCAACGCCTTAATGGTATAATTTATTAAAGGGGGTTTTTGCATGGACAATACATATGTTTCCGCTTTAGCCGAGGTGGGAGTTTCGCTAACTACTCTTGCAGTTAAGGGAACAGCAACCGCTATAAATACAAAAATTAAGGCTATTCTATTAAAGATGAAAAAAATACCGAAAAGGTTCGAAATACCTATGATGAAATTATCAACGAACTTTTATCAGAACGCGAGGAAGCGATTAGAATTGCTCAAACGTATAAATCCGAACTCGATAGAATTGTAATTAGTGACGAAGATATTGAGCATCTTCATAGTACTGTTTCACGCGTTTTGGAAATAATCAAGGCATTTCAGATGGTTGCGGCACTGGCTAAAGGCGAAGATGAAATACAAAAAGTGAATGCACAAGTTGGAAGTTATGAGCAAATCAAAGAGCTTATTAGTATAGATACGCTGAAAACAATGCAATTGTTGGGCTTCAACTATAAAGCTGCAATCGGAGAGCCGCTAACTCAAATTTGTGCAAATGCCATCTCATCATTTGGAGAAAAGAAAACTACATCTTCTAATAATAAAAATGCAGGCAGGAAATAAGATAAAATAACACTACGTTTCGGCATTCCAAGTGCAAAAAATAAATCATATCAAGGGCGTAAGCAGTCTGCTGCTTTCGCCCTCTTGACTGCCAATCAGCAAAGACATGAAAAGCCGTCAAGGGCGGCGCAGCCGTTTATCTTGACCCTTGACGGTTTTTCGTGGATTTGCTATATCCTTGCTTTTTACTGTAATGTTTTGGGTGCGATTTAAGAGATTATTAGACTTGTAAGTGGCTCTTTTGAGGAAGGTCTACCTTTATCTCGGTTTAGGCTCATAATCCATTTTGAACCGTAAAACAGCACCCATCAACCTTGCGATTATCTTATCTTCCGTGTCCTGATTGCCGCAACTCAGCCTTTTAATGTATGGTGTATAATGCCTTACCAAAGCAACCATTGCGTCCTCATCGCCCACAATGATTTTTTCAATTTGCTCATAGGGTAGTTTCTTGTAATTATATTGTTTCATGATTCATCTTCTCCATTTCTTGACGCAATAATTTCAACGACCTGTTTTTGTGGTAGTTGATGGTAGACCTTTGCAAGCCGCGCATCACAGAGATTTCCTTTTCTTTGACGCCTAAAAAGAACATCAGCAAAAGCATATCCCGCTTCCACTCTGGTAGCTTCATCAGAGCTGACGCTAATCGTTCGCTTTCAATCAAGACAGCTTTCCCGTTGACATAGAACTCTGTATAAGAATCTAAGGTGGGCTGAACTACAAAATAATCGTCAAGACTGCTTGCTTCAAACGATGTTTCTTCCAAGAGATATTCAAAGGATATTTCGCGCTGCTGCTTTCTCTTTAGCACTTTATGGCAAGTGCGAGCCTCAAAGCGCATGACCTTTTTACTGAAAGTGTCAAAGGCACACTCAATATGTAGCTTGTATTCGGGAGATATCATTATTTTCACCCCCTTTCTTCCCAGACAGGGGGCTATTGCAAAAACCGTCTGTGTATTTTTTTTGCGACACAAACGATTTGACAATACGTAATAAGGACATAGCGATACCTCCTTGTACCGCCATGTCCTCCAAAAAGGGTGACTTTAATAATCCTCCGTAATCCCATTTCTAAAAAATGAACGGCGGTATTGATTGGGATTAAACAAAAGAGCCGATAACTGTGATTTCACTCACGATTATCGGCTCTGCGTCTTTGCGTCTGGCTCTTTGATAACAGATGTATTCAATTGTCGCACTGTGATGAGCGTTTCTTGTTTACACTTTGGACAGAACAAAGGAAAGTTTTCAAG
>JGI994J12354_10004720_pt1 | contig 12106 bp, 8 predicted proteins | sample IntmicLarv3ML3BL_FD_12354 | JGI IMG/M metagenome (IMG submission 12354) | reverse complement strand
ACCGGCCCGCCGTGCACCCGCGGCATCCGGGCGGTGATGGCGGCGGCCTCCTCGGCCTGAGCGGGCAGCATGGGGCGCATGGAGACCACCATTTTGCCGCCGAAAATCCCCGCCGGCGCGCAGTCGATGTCGGTGAGATACATGGGCACGTTGCGGCCCTCCTCGATGTGCCGCACGGGCAGGCCGGCCTCCAGAAGGGCCTCCTCGAAGGAAAAGCTGCACCCGATGAGGAAGGCCACCAGGTCATCCCGCCAGAGGGCCGCGATATCCAGGGGCTCGCCCTCGAGGATGCCATGACGATAGACGCGATAGCGGGGAAAATCGGTGGCCACATCGGCGTCCTGGGCCAGGCGAATGAGGCCGCGCACGCCGGGAGCGGTCTCCTCCAGCACCGGGCAGGCCATGGGGTTCCGGGCCGCGAAGGCCCGGAAATCATCGGCCTCCGAGCTCGGCAGAATGATCAAATTGCACTGGACAAAGCCGGGGCATAGCCCGGCGGTGGGGCGGGCCTCCCGGTTTTCCCGGAAGGCGCGGCGCACCTCAAGGGGGCTCATGTGGGCGGTAAGGGCCATGGCTAGACCCTCCCTTCCAAAGCGGCCCGCGTGAGGGCGCGGATGCGGCCCAGCACGGCCAGGTTTTCCGCCAAGCTGAGGCCGTCCACTGTCTGGGTGGGCAGGGCGGTGATGCCGTCCACCGCGCCGGCGGCCACCGTGGCCGCCAGAAGGGCGGTCTCCTGGGCGTCCGAGGGCAACAAATCGCGTCCACCGGCCATCGAGAGCAGCGCGGCGATGCCCCAGCCCCACCAGTTGGAAACCCCGGCAGCCAGTGCGTAATCGCAGCCCAAATCGGCAGCGATGTCGGCCCCATTGGCCACGGCCTGCAGCGTGGTCTCGCGCAGGGCGCCCATGCCCAGTTCGTTGCCGCCATCGCCAATGGCGACGGTGACGGCGGTGGGATTTTCGAAGAAGATGTCAGTGTCGGCCACCAGGTGATCGACGACCAGACCTTTAGAATTATGGTAGTGCCCGCCGTGTTTTCCGGGGCGCTCGATGGCCAGAATGTGGTCGGGCGTGGCCTCTTCCAGCAGGGCGGCGCAGTCCCCTCGGGCGGTGCCGTGGCCGATGATGCGCACCTGTGCCTCGGGGGCGTAGAGCCCGCAGGCAGCACGGGTCATGCCGTCGGAATACGCGTCGGTGGCCACCCAGACATCCTTGCCCAGCATGGTCAAGGCTCTCGCCAGGTTGGCCGCGCCCGGCGGGCCATCGGTCTCGCCCCGGCCCACGCTGGCAATGGGAAAACCAGTGACAATGAGGGCCCTGCGGCAGCCCATGAGGCTGCCGCTCAAGGCGGCCAAATCGGGCACAGGAGCGCAGCGGGCGAAGCCGCGGCCTCCGGGGTCGTGGCGGAAAAGGTCTGCGAGTTCGCGGTAAAATTTCTCCATAATGCGGCCTCTCTTGTGACATATTGAGCATATTATAGCACAGAGGGCGAAAAAAAGGAAGAGTGCGCAGGCGCGTTTTGCCTTGACAAAGGGGCGAAAATGAGGTATTTTATTAAGGCACCCGGCGTGCGCCGGACATATGGAGGCGTATCGAAGTGGTTATAACGGCCTCGACTCGAAACGCCACAGCCAAATGTTATCTCACGCACCTGCAAACCCTTCTAAATCAGGCGGTTCAGAGCGTTCGCAGGATAGGCGCTTTGAAAAATCGCTAACATTTCGCTAACACCACCCATTATTTTTACCATAATTTTGGGGTGTTAAAACTAAATATGGAGAAGTATCGAAGTGGTCATAACGAGCTCGACTCGAAATCGAGTTGGGGGTAAAACCCCACGTGGGTTCGAATCCCACCTTCTCCGCCATATGGTCACAGGGTCGGTTTGGGGCAAGTCTAATTGGACAGCCCGTTAACCGAAACTGGAATTAATGCCCCAAAGCCTTTGTATAGCAGGCTTTGGGGCATTGTCATATCACCCATTATCTTGCTGGAATGTCCAATTTGAATTTTACGAAAAACGCCAAAATCGAAGTCGAAAAACGGAAAAACATGACTCTTGAACCCGTTGTCTAATTAGCTTGCTATACCCATTTTTTCGTTGTACATTTGCTCAAATTTCTCAGGTGTCTTGTATGCCAGCGTCCCGTGGGGGCGTTCGTTATTATAGAAAACTATATACTCAGCCACGTTTTTAAAGAACTCCCGCTCGGATTGAAATTTCTTGCGGTAGAGTTCTTCTTTTTTTAAGGCAGAGAAAAATGCTTCCGCAACGGCGTTGTCATGAGGTGTACCGGTGCGAGAAAATGATTGGACAACCTTGTTCACGCGCAAAAGATTGCGAAAAGCCTTAGAGGTGTATTGTACCCCCTGGTCACTGTGAAAAGTTAGTCCTTGTGGCTGATTTCGCTCTGCATATGCCTGCTTGAAAGTGGAAGTTATGAGATATGTACTATGCTTTGGTGAAACCCGGTGGGCTACAATCTTCCTCGAGAATAAATCCAAAATGACACAAATGTAATAGTATTGCTCTTTGACTTTAAAACAAGTGGTATCACTGACCCAGACTTTGTTTGGCTCAGATACATTAAATTGCTGTTGGAGGATGTTGCTCCGCCTTGTGCGGCCTGCTTCTTTTTTGTAGTCACGCTTGGAATGTCTACCGATGCTTTCCAATCCCATTTCACGCATTAGCTCTACAATGTATCCCGGTGATGTTTTTATGCCACGTTCAGCTAAAACCGCATGGATCCTTTTTGAACCAAAGCGTTGTTGGCTTTCATCAAACACTTCCTTGACCTTATCTCTGATTTCTTCTCGGCGGATATCATACCATGTGTTTTTCTTCCGACGGAAGATATGGTTGTAGAAGGTCCCTCTGGAAACCTCCAGTGCATCACAAAGGGCGTGAACACTGTATTGACCATAGAGCTTTTCCAAAGCAAATAATTTATCTTTAAGAGTCGATGATAGGCTGCACTCTGATTCTCGAATGATGCTAATTCGTTCTTCCAATTTATCTGCTCGCCGCTTTAGGGCGAGGTATTCTTTGTATGAAATCTCTGTGCCATCGGAAGCTTTGATTAGCTGATCTTGTTTTATCCAGAAGTAGACAGTGCTGCGAGGCAGATTGTATTGGGCACACAGCATGGCGACAGATCGACCGCCTGAATACTCAGATACAACCGTGTTAACTAGAGTTTCATCGTGTTTTTTGTTCATAATAATCCCTCCATAGGTTTGATACGATTATTATAAACAGAGAGAGTGAAAATAGACATTATTAGCCCGTTGGCGGCATTTTTCCCTATAACCAAGTGTCGGTTTTCGTTGTCTATTCACCAAATGCAATGTATAATGGTAATGGTGGATTTTTCTTTCTCGCACTTATTTCAATCAATCTGGAGGTGTTCATTTGATGAGCAGACCAATCAATAAAATTATTTATTTTGATAGAGAAACAATTCGGAATATTTTGCAAGAGCAAAATAAAGGCACCAAAACATCTCAAACTGATATATCAACATCAGCCGAAGTGAGTGCGGAAATAGAAATTGAAGCCAAAGTCAAATTAAGTGTTCCCTTTTTAGATAGACTTTCCTTTTTGTTTTCTGGCAAGCTGGGATCATCCTTCATAGTACGTCGTGATAGCGAGACCACCATAACTTCAACAGAGATTTCGGAATTTGAAGAATTGAAAAGTCGCCTAACAGAAATACCCAACACCTTGATCTTCGACATTGAAAATTCATCCACATTTTTCAGAGTTGCAGGTGGATATCTTCGCATTGTTAAAGGTGGTGTTGAGGGCGTTGATACTAAAGAGTTTAATTCTGTTATGGATGGATATGATGGATACGATACTTATAAAGTAAATGATGTGCAGTATGTTCGATTTAACAACGCTGCATTTGTTAGCAACTATAAGCGCAATGATTTACTGGCAACAAGAATGACACTGTATTGCATTGCCGTCGGAAGATTCGACAAAGAAAAATTTGATTTTATGAAACAGCTTAGTAAAATGGAAAATTTGTTTACTGGTGCGAATCAACACAAAACGCTTGCAGACGCATTTCCAGCCAAAGAACCCGGAGAACACCTCCTTGATGAAACTATTGGAACGCATCAGCAATCTCCATTAACAAATGTTCTTCTGTTTGATGTTGTATATGCTTGTATAGCAAATGGAGGGAGAGATGACTGAAAATATTAGAGAGTATAAAATAGTTATTGGCTCAAAAGCTTATTTCGATAACCATGTTAAACTACTCGAAGATAGATTAACCAAAGAGTATGAGGATTACTTTGTTGAAAATTTTCTAGAGTTAGTACGTCTTTCTGATGAGAGCAAACAACGTGGGCGTACATTCACAGACAATGATAAGGCATCGTTTATGCTTGTAAAAAACCACAATTACCATGGAATTGTCGAGTCCGCACATGATAGGCTGGGTTCCTTAATTGAAGAGGTAACAACGGATGATGCTATTATTTATATCCACAATCCTCCAACAACTCTAGAAACATATCTTGATGGACTTTATTCCCGCTCGAAAATTGAGCTCTCTTATGAAAGAGAAACATATGACATAAAGCGAGAACCTCATAAGTTCTCCGAAAACATAGCTCTTATCGGTAAAAACATTTTTGGTCAGGATGATGCTATTGCTGAAATCAGTAAAAGCATGTGGTATATGACAACAATAAACCGCAGAAAACCGTATGTCATAATGCTTTATGGCGGGAGCAGTTTGGGAAAGTCAGAATTGGTGCGAGAAATTTCCCAAAAGTTTTTCAATGGAAAATTTGTTGAAAAGCATTTATCAATGTTCAAAAATGATACCTACTCATATTACTTCTTTGGCGACAAACCCAACCGCCGTTGTTTGGGTTTCGACCTTTTGGAAAGAGAGTCAAATCTCGTTTTCCTCGACGAGCTTGACAAATGTCCAGAATATTTTTACTCTGCATTTTATACTCTTTTTGACAATACTGTTTTTAGTGACGCCACTTATGAGTTGGATATTTCCGGATTGTTGATTGTATTGACTTCAAACTATAAAAACGAGAACGAAATGAAAGATCGTTTAGGACTCCCGATTTTTTACAGAATTGATAAGTTCATTCATTTTAGTGATTTTGACGAAAAAACCATATTTGATATTACTATGAGCGAAATTGAAATTCATGTGAAAGAATGCGGGGAGAAGTTTTCGGCTGAGCAAATATACCAGATCGTTTCTCCTAAAATACAAGCAACAGGCGAAAATGCTCGGACAATTAAGAATAAAGTCCAGGAAACTATCGAAGACATGCTCTTTAGTGAAATCGAAAAAACAAATAGCGTACTAAAAGCATAGTTACTTCTACGCAACGCCATTAAACAAAATTAAGTGTTATTATAGAAGTGGTCCATTTTCGCGGGCTGCCCTCCAACCCCTTTATGAACCATCTTTTTCTACAAATTATGCCATTATAAAGCATACTATTTTTTTCGAACCCTTGTGTCCAAAAATGTAGTGTGCTCAACACCCCGAACCCATTGCAATGCAATGAGTTCGGGGTGTTTTTGTTTTATGCAAAACCTTGGACAGGCTACTGGCAAAAACTCAAAATCTGACCATGCTCGCTCAAATTTCAGGATTCGAACCCTAGAGTCTGCTATTTGAAACTGCCGCCGCGTTCCGAGAGCATGGCTTCCCAAGCGTCTGGCGTTCGGTATCCCAGTGTTGCGTGTGGACGTTCCATATTGTAGAACTCGACATATTTGGCAACACAGTCCTTCATTTCCTGCACGGAACGGTAATTTGTACGGTAGAGTTCCTCCCACTTCAGCGACGAAAAGAAGGATTCCATGACGGCATTATGCTGCGGACTTCCCGAGGGTGAGAAGCTTTGTGAGACGCCACAGCTTTTGAGTAGCTGTTGGAAGGCATGCGCCGTGAATTGTACGCCACGGTCGCTGTGAAAAATCAGCCCATCGGCGGGTTTTCGATTACCATATGCTTGCTTGAAGGTCGTCGCAATAAGTTGTGAGCTGTGCTTGATTGATGCTTTCCACGCGATAACCTTGCGCGAATAGAGGTCGAGGATTGCGCAGATGTAATAGGCCTTGCCTTTGAACTTGAAATAAGTGGTATCACTCACCCACACAGCATTGGGCGCTTTAGCGTGGAAGTTTAGCCTGAGGCAATCGTTCTTCTTCTCGTAATTGAAACGCTTGTAATTACGTTTTGAGTCCGAACGGATGCTACCAATATGCATCTCAGCCATCAGCTCGGCGACCATTTTATCGCTTACTGTAACACCGCGACTGCACAGGACGGCTCGGATTTTCTTAGACCCGAAGATTTGATTGCTCTCGTTGTAAACCTGCATGATTTGCTCGCTGAGCTGAGCGCGGCGGAATTGATAGCTTTTATTTTCGCGCTTGTTTCGGAGGATATGATTGTAGAAGGTGCCGCGTGGGACATCGAGAGCTTCGCAGATCAGATGAATACTATACTGGCCGTGGAGCTTCTCCAGCGCGGCCAGTTTTTCTTGTGTTGGGGAGGTTGCGGTGCACTGGACCGTCTTGAGAACCTCAATCATTTTCTCCAGGCGGGCGGCGTGGCTCTTCAGCTTGACGAACTCAGATAAGGTGATTTCTGTAGGCTGATTATATCCAACGGCTGTGGTTCTCTGCGGCTTGAGCCAGGAGTAGAAGGTGCTGCGCGGAACACCCGATTGTAGGCACAGAGTGGCGGCTGATTCTCCGGCATGGTAGCGCTCGATGAGTGATTGCTTTTGTGCAGCGGTGTACTTCATAATGATATAGCCCTCCTAGTGTGGATTTGGGCTTTATTATACACATGATTGGATACAGTGAGCACTTTCACTGGTCTATGTGGCAGCAGATAACTGACATGAGCCCTTAAAAAGTACAGATTGAAAAGCATGATATTTTACTGTATACTTATTAAAAGAAGCTCGCATTGGGGCTTGTATCTTAGTTGTGCTTTATAAGTGGGTGTAATTGTGAGAATTGTTGATTTGTTTTCGGGGGCAGGTGGACTCACATTTGGGTTTTATAATTTCATTTTAGATGGGCAGTTTGTTAGAAATCCAGATTGTGAAATTGTTTTTGCGAATGAGCAAGACGCAATGGCCGCTAGAACTTTTGCTGAGAATTTCCCGGATGTCATGCTAATACATGATGACATTAAGAATATATCGACACTCCAGTTGCAGGGCTTGATTGCTGATGGTGAAACTGACTTAATAATTGGAGGACCGCCTTGCCAATCATATACAACCATCGGGAAAAGAAAGTATGACGACAAAGCCAGGCTCTATAATGAATATCAAAGAATGCTGTCTATTATACGCCCTCGGATGTTCTTGTTTGAAAATGTCAAGGGCATGCTTTCAATGAGAAATGAAACAGGGCAATTAATTATTGAGGAAATCGGGGAAAAGTTTAATAATCTTGGCCAAGGACCTGGATATCGGATAGCTCATCAGGTTATTGACGCAGCCAACTATGGAGTTCCGCAGCACCGCGAGCGGGTGTTCATTATCGGCATTCGTGAGGATGAGGATATTGAGTGGGACTTCCCTCCTGTCACGCATGGAAATGAAGACGGGTTACATCCATATCTAACTCTGGAACAAGCGATTTCTGATTTGCCCGATGTAAATCCGGGGCTAGGCGTGTTGGAGTACACGCTTGATCCAGCTAATAATTATCAAGCTCTCATGAGATTTGGGAGCGAACGCTTAACGGAACATTTTGCAGCAATTCATGGGGATAAAATTCAAACGGTAATAAACCATGTGGTTCCAGGAGAAGGCAAAGACTACATAAATGGGCTGGTTGACCAAGGCGTTTTAGCCGAGCAGTATAGATTGACATCCGGCTACAAAAATACATATGGCCGTCTTATTGCCAATCAACCGGCTACAACGATTACAAACAATTTGGCAACACCTTCAGGCCTGCGCTGTATTCACTATGAATTCAATCGAGCCCTGACACCGAGGGAAGGTGCACGGATACAGTCATTTCCCGATCGATTCACTTTTTGTGGTTACAAAACGCATGTTACGTCTCAAATTGGCAATGCAGTGCCACCACTGTTAGCGGATGCGCTCGCAAGACACATTGAACAGCTGCTGGATTAAGGAGGGTACATGGAAAACTCTCAAAACGAAATATTCTTTAATTTTTCATATTTCGCACTTAAGCTTTTGGGGAAAGGCCTATACTCAAACGCATGGACGGCCATCGCCGAATTGGTTGCAAATAGTCTAGATGCCAAGGCCAAACAAGTATATATCCTTCTGGATATGTCAGATAAAGAGCATGCTACAATTGAAATTTTTGATAATGGATTTGGCATGGACTACCGAGACATTTCTGAGAAGTATGTGCTCATAGGTAAAGATAAGCGACTGGATCCGAACCTTGATGACGCGTTGCGAAACACCGTTATGGGGAGAAAGGGTATCGGAAAACTTGCTGCACTGTATTTGTCAAAGCAATACTATCTAGTGACGAAAGCCCCAAATGAATCGTCTGCTTGGTGCCTTGATACTGTTGGTACGAACGAATCCGATATTCCATCCTTGACAAGAGTTAAGCAATCAGATCTATACCTATCATGCAAAAAGCATTGGGACAAAATAGACACTGGAACTCTCATCAAACTAATTGATGTAGATTTAACACATGTCGGATCCCAAACGATTGAAGGTATCAAAGCTAGATTGGCGGATTTCTATCAGTTGGATGCGCTAAGTGGGGAAATGCATGTGGCCGTTATTACTGAAAAACAATCGGAGGTTGAGTTTGTAAAAATCGAGAAATCTATCGCATTTAAGAACTTTTATGCGCTTTTTGACAATACGGACTTAAGAATCAAAGACAAAATGAAATCCCACGTTTTCCTAGCGTCCAGCATTCCGGAAATTTCAGAGCGGAAGAAGGAAACACTGCAGCTAGACGATGTGTTCAACTGCACCGGAACACACCGCTTTGTAAGGGGCGATGGTGAGATAAGCGATGAGATGACCTATCAGTTGAAAGGGTGGATAGCGATACATGCAACAATTGACAAAACCGAAGCCCATAGAAATGACCCGCTATTTTTAAAAAACAAAGCATATAAACCGACACAATTACGTCTGTATGTTAGGAATAAACTAGCAGTAGAGAATTTCATGACATACATACAGAATACGCAGGCATTTGCAAACTACATCGAAGGTGAAATAAGTTTTGATATACTCGATGATAACAATCTTGATGATATTGCAACATCTAATCGGCAAGGGCTTTCGGAGGAGGATGAGCGTGTAGGGCTTCTGGTCTCCATTCTCAAGCCAATCATTACCAACCTGATTAGTAAGCGAGTGAAAATAGGTAATGACATACGTAGTGAAGAAAATGATTACCGTGAAGAGGCTGCGCGGCAAGCAAAGCAAGATGCCGAGGCTGTGGCAAAACAATTAGCCCAAGATAAGGTCGAATTGTCTAGAAATCTAGATTTAAAAGAAGTACAATTGGCTCAAGAAAAAAGCCGAACACATTTTTTGACTAAAACGATTTCGCCAAATCAAATCAGTTATTCAAAGCGATTTCACATGGTCAAAACAAATAACTATACGATACAAACAATCATACAATCTGCCTCTATGAAATACGCGCGAAATCGTTTGACATTCGACGAGATGTGGCAAGGGTTCGCAAAAATATCACTTCACACACAACGCATAAATGCCCTGCTTTCATTGAGCGATCTGGCAAATTTCGATATGCAGGAAGAGTATATACATGGTGATTTGTATCAATTCATAGCCGAGTACTGTGAGGAAATATTCGGGCAGACAATGAACCTAAACATCGAGACACAAATAGTGGACAACCATAGCTGCATTAAGCGCTTTTCACCGCAGGACATCGCAGTGATATTAGACAATGTTGTTAGCAACTCAAGCAAGCATGGTTCAAGTAATCTTGAAATTACTATGCGTAAGGATGCCAGCGGTCATTGTACAATCACATTTCGGGATGATGGGCGAGGTATTGATAAAGCAGCGGTGGGAATGACGGAAGAGCTTTTTGAATTTGGGAAAAGCTATACTCCTGGCGGAACTGGTGTAGGACTGTATCACATAAAAAATATTGTTGAAAAAAAGCTTAATGGTTATGCAATAATAAATGAGAATGTCGTTAAAGGCTTTGAATTGCAGGTGTGTTTTAATGAGATATGATTTGCGGGTAATGTGGATTGAGGATTCTGACGATTGGTTGAAAGAACAGCGGGAAGTGCTTGAGATTTTAATAGAAGAATTACATGTTTCCGTTGACTTTCACCCAGTTTTCGATGTTCAGGAGGTAATGACAAGCCTAGAGGCTAATAGTGTTGGCTTTCGGGGATATGATATTTTTCTCATTGACTACGACCTATCGAAGTCAACAAAGGGCCATGACGTAATCGGCAAAATCAGAGAGATTGGCGTAAATTCAGATGTTTTGTTTTATTCCTCAGAGGAGGAAACCACCATACGATCGATTGTTGCCGCTGATGCAGCAGCATACGAAGGAATATATGTTGCCAATAGAGGCTCCTTCGGAGAACGCGTTATGACCCTAATACAGAAAAATGCAAAGCAACTACTTTCGCTTCCAAATATTAGAGGATTTCTGATGGATCAAACATCAGAAAACGATTATGTGTGCAAGTCATATATAATCGAGCACTATCACACTCTACCGGAAAGTCACCGGCAAGAAATACTTGAAATAATTGCACAATCAATCGACTATGAACTTCGGCGGCTACAATCGCTGGCAAGGGATTTTAACCCCGAAAAAACTGATAAGTCCATTAGGAGTATCCTGAAATTACCGGCAGCTCTTTTTCCGCTAGAGAAACGGTATGAGATTTTTGAAAAGATGCTCAATGCTAAAGGTAATGCTACGTTCCAACAGAATTCCATGGCAGATTATTCTAACGACATCACAAAACAGCGAAATACGCTTGCGCACAAAAAGCTAGATGTTTGTCGCCAACAACAGTATTTGCTTTATTATGATGACTTAGCACAATTTATAGAGAGACAATGCGATGATTGCTCATCTCATACGAATGAATTTAAAATGTCAATGGCTGAATGGGGTGAGTTGCGCGACAAGGTATTACGATATGGGTTGCTATTCGGTCAACTCGAAATGGAGCTAAGACAAGCCGGATTATTTGCTGGTGTAGGCAATTAGATTGTTTTGTTAGCTCGTGAATCAGCCGGATTATCATTGCACTTTAAGTCCAAATGCGAATAGGCGAGCTTATTTTGTATGTGCTTTGCTAGCTATATTGGGTTCCGTCTCTCCGCCCTCCACCTTTCCAGCAACCCCATAATCACCGCCTCCATCTGCTTAGCGGTATACCCCTCGGGAAAGAACTTCTGATAGCGCCCGCGCTCGGTCGATGTGCTCTCGGAGGGCTTCTTGCACTCAGAAAGAACCTCATCAATGACCTCGGCGGTCAGCGTTCCGACCTGCCGCAGCTTCTTGAGCCGCACGGCCTGGGAGAGCGAGGGCTTGACCTCGTGGCGGGCCATGGCCTCTACCACGAGGGTCTGCTCCTGACGCGAGAGGTACGAGAGCTCAACAGCCGGGTTGAAGGCAAGCTGACGAGCATCCACCTTGTCCAATAGGGCCGGAACCAGCTCGGTCAGGCGCACCAGGCGATAAATCTGATTCTTGCTCTCGCCGGTCTGCGCAACCAGCACCTCCACCGACAGCATATCGCCCTTGATGCCGTTGTGGTTGAGGGCCTCCATCTTGACGCGATAGGCCCACGCTTTCTCGCTGTACAGCAGCTTTTCACGCTGTTCCAGATTGCTGTCCACCATGGCGATGGCCGCGCTGTCATCGTCCAAATCGCGGACAATCACCGGCATGGCCGTCAGTTTCGCCAGCTCACAGGCGCGCTTGCGGCGGTTGCCCGCGATGAGCTCATAGCCGCCCTCCGGGTGAGGGCGCGCCAGCCCGGGTTCTCGAACACCATACTGCTTGACACTCTTGACGAGCCGCTCCATGGCGGCATCATCACTGACCT
>JGI994J12354_10004719_pt1 | contig 12107 bp, 9 predicted proteins | sample IntmicLarv3ML3BL_FD_12354 | JGI IMG/M metagenome (IMG submission 12354) | reverse complement strand
TTCTACCGCTTACGAGATAGAAAACTACATAGGCTTTGACGAGCCTATATCCGGTCCTGAGCTTATGATGAAGATGGAAAAGCACGCAAAACGCTTTGGTGTTGAAATATGTAATAAATCTATTACCCATATTGATGCCGTTCAAAACGTAAAAGAGGTATATTCCGGCGAGGAACGTTATCAGTCAAAAGCTATTATCATATGCACAGGCGCATCGCCAAGACAGCTTAACATTCCGGGCGAAGCGCAATTCCGCGGCAGCGGTGTTTCGTATTGCGCCACATGCGACGGCGCATTTTTCAGAAACAAGCCGGTCGCTGTTGTTGGCGGCGGCGATACCGCGGTTGGCGACGCATTATTTTTAAGTACCTTCTGCTCTGACGTGTATCTTATTCACCGCCGCGACAGCTTTCGTGCGGCAAAGATTGCAGCGGACAAAGTTATGGATAATGAAAAGATTCATATACTTTGGGACAGCGTTGTAACCGAGATAAACGGCGAGAATTCCGTGTCGGGCATAGCCGTAAACAACATTAAAACAGGCGATGTGTCTGCCCTAGACGTCAAAGCTGTATTTGTGGCTGTTGGAACTGTGGCAAACGACGATGTGTCGTTGCCTTCACTCAATACAGACAACGGATATATTATTACCGACGAAAATATGCAAACCAACATTAAAGGTGTGTATGCGGCGGGCGATATCCGCAGCAAACATCTGCGGCAAGTTATAACCGCTGCCGCAGATGGCGCTATAGCTGCGTATGCGGCTACAAACTATATATTGACCGAATAATTGCAGACAGTTTTTTTAGAAATCGGACTGTCTATTTCATTAACGAAAAGGATATGATTATATTATGAAAGTATTGATAAACGGGTATCTCCACACCATGCGCGAAACGGGCGCGGCTGCAGATATTCCCAACGGCTTTATTGCGTTTGAAAACGGAAAGATTACGGACATAGGCAGTATGGACAGTTTTACAGCACCCGCAAACGCTGAGGTAATCGATGTGTCCGGCGCTCATATATCTCCCGGGCTGATTGACGCTCATTGCCATATCGGTATGTGGGAAGATTCTGTCGACTTCGAAGGAGCCGACGGCAACGAAGACACCGACCCCATAACGCCGCATCTGCGCGCTGTCGATTCTGTAAATCCGCTGGACCGTTGTTTTAAAGACGCACAGCTCGCCGGTATTACAACCGTTGTTACAGGTCCCGGCAGTTCGAATGTGATGGGCGGTCAGTTTGCCGCACTCAAAACATACGGATGCTGTGTGGATGAAATGATTATTAAATCGCCCATAGCAACCAAATTTTCACTTGGGGAAAACCCTAAGTCCACATACCACAACAAAAATCAAACGCCCGTTACCCGTATGGCAATTGCAGCACTGCTCCGCGAGACCTTGTATAAAGCAGTCGAATATAAATCCGCACTGGACGAGTATAACGCAGACCCCGACGAAAACGACAAGCCCGAGTTCGATATAAAGCTGGAATCCCTTCTTCCTCTATTAAATAAGGAGATTCACGCCAAGGTACACGCACACCGCGCAGATGACATTGCAACAGCTGTGCGTATAGCAAAAGAGTTTGATATACGCATAACGATAGAGCATTGCACAGAGGGGCATCTTATACCGCATATACTCAAAAACAATGATATTCCCGTTATGGCAGGACCTGCGCTTTGTGAACGCTGCAAGGTTGAGCTTAGACAGGCGGGCTTTGAAAACTACAAAAAGCTTACAGACGCCGGGCTTAGTGTGGCTATTATAACAGACCATCCTGTGGTACCTATTGAGTATTTGTCGTTGTGTGCATCGCTTGCTGTAAAAAGCGGTATGGACAAACACACCGCTCTTGAAGCAATAACTATCAACGCCGCAAAAAACTGCGGTATAGACGATACCGTCGGTTCGCTGACTGTGGGAAAAGATGCAGATATCGCCGTGTTCTCGGCGCATCCGCTCGATTTTGAGTCTAAGATTTTACATACTTTTATAAATGGAATAGATACCATTTTGTAACCTGCAAATACTAATATCGCATATTAAATTAATATTGCATATTAATAGTAAAAACATTCTTTTGTTAACTTTTTTGTAATATATGAGTGCTATAATTAGGCAGTATATAGTTAATTGATTATACCCTATTGATTGAAATAGATACAGAATGCTGTTTAATCCGGGAGGTTGTTATGGCTAAAGGACTCAAAGTATTTTTCAAGGTGTTTATAATTACTCTACTAATTGGCTGTTTTGTGATTGCAGGTATACTTATTGCCGGCTTTATGGGCGCGTTTACCTCAGATTCCGACTTCGACATTTCGTCTTTGGAGCTTAAGCTAACCAGCACTATATACTATTATGACGAAAACGGTGTTCCTCAAGAGCTTGAGCAGCTTTACGGCGTTCAAAACTGCATTTGGGCTGATATCAGCACCATGCCGGACGATTTGAAAAATGCGATCGTTGCGATTGAAGATGAGCGTTTCTATAAACATAACGGAGTAGACTTTCCAAGAACCACAAAGGCATTTTTCACTTATATAACAAAAGGCGGTTCAAGCAGTTTTGGCGGAAGCACTATAACACAGCAGCTTGTAAAAAATATCACAGATGACAGAGAAGACTCTCCCGAAAGAAAAATCCGCGAGATGTGGAGCGCTATGGAAGTGGAGCGCAGGTATTCTAAAGAACAGATACTTGAGCTGTATCTCAACACGATCTATCTGTCGAACGGGTGCAGCGGCGTACAGGCGGCGGCGAGCAAATATTTTGGCAAGGATGTGAGCGAGCTTTCGCTTGCGGAGTGTGCCTCTATCGCCGGTATTACCCAGTATCCCACCTTATACGACCCACTCATTAACCCCGAAAAAAACATAGAAAAGCAGCATACTGTTCTTATGAAGATGTTGCAGCTTGGTTATATCACGCAAGCGGAACACGATGCAGCTGTGGCAGAAGAGCTGTATTTCCAGAACCGCGATATCAACTCAAACAGCAGTGTGCATTCGTACTTTGTAGATATGATTATCAACGACGTTATCCATGACTTACAAGTCGAAAAAGGCTATTCGGCAGCATATGCGGAAAAACTCGTGTATAATGGCGGGTTGAAGATATACGCTACGATTGACCCTTCTATTCAAAGAGAAATGGAGACAGTCTATAATGACCCGGAAAATTTCCCAAGTGTTTCGGGTTCACCTACTCCGCAATCCGCTATGGTAATTATTGATGTACACACAGGGGCTATAAAAGGTACAGTTGGCGGTATTGGCGAAAAAACCGGTTATCGCCTACTCAACCGCTCTACCCAATCTATACGACAGCCCGGTTCAACCATCAAACCGCTCGGCGTTTATGCTCCTGCTATCGAACTCGGCATACTTTCGCCCGGCAGTCTGATTCTTGATGCTCCAATCGATATAGGCGGCTGGAAACCATCTAACTACTATTCAGGGTATAATGGCGAAGTCACCGCACGAAACGCTGTGGAGCAATCTATGAACACCCCTGCTGTCCGTGTGTTGCAAGAAGTTGGTGTAGAGTATTCTTTTTCGTTCGTCACACACAATTTGGGCATCCCTCTTGTTGAATATGCAGTTCGCAACGGCAAAGGTTACAGCGACAAATCGCTTGCCTCGCTCGCACTCGGCGGACTTACAGACGGCGTATCCGCTCTGAACTTAGCAGCCGCATATGCGCCATTTGCAAACAATGGGATGTATAACAAACCGTATTCGTATACAAAGATTGTAGATAACAACGGAAAAACCGTATTAGAAAACAGTTCTTACTCAAGCGTTGCTATGTCGGAACAGACAGCCTACTTAACACACACAATGCTCAAAAGCGTTGTTGATAACGGCACCGGTCAGGCTGCACAATTGCCCTGCGGTATGCCCGCAGCAGGCAAAACAGGCACCACAGACGAGCAAAATGACCGTTGGTTTGTTGGCTATACCCCCGATTATGTGGGCGTTGTGTGGTATGGGTATGATATCCCGGAATCACTTGAATTTTTAACATCACACCCATGTATACCTGTGTGGCGAAAGATTATGAACGCGATCAGCAAAGATAAACCCATTAGGGATTTCGGCACACAACCCAGCGGCATATCCCGCACTGTTATATGCCTGGAAAGCGGTCAGCTTGCTACAGCGTTTTGCGAAGCAGCATCAGCTTCGACTTCAAATGAATACTTTTTGTCGTCTATAATGCCGATTAAGCTGTGCGAAAAGCATACACAAGAGTCGCTGGAACCGGAGGAACCCGAGCCGGAGCCGGAGTCGGAAGAACCGCCCGAGGTTACGGACGATCCCGGCGCCTCGCCTGCTCCGGATGCGAGCCCTCACCCATCGGATCCTAATTTATCTGTTTCGCCTTCTGTAGCACCTACACCTTTGGTTTCACCAACACCGAGTGTATCGGCGCCAATAGAGACGGTTACACCGACGGCAACACCAGCTTATCCGTCCGGAATATAGATGCAGTGATATTAAGAGCCTCCTATTGTAGAAAACGATAGGAGGCTTGTTTAATAGAGTACGCAAAAAGAACCTCACGGTGTGAGATTCTTTTGTTGGTTGCCGAACTAGGATTTGAACCCAGACAAACAGAGTCAGAGTCTGTCGTGCTACCATTACACAATTCGGCATTGATATAATGTATTTCAAGTACGAATAATATAATACTCGTTTTGACGCGATTTGTCAATACATTTTTGCAAAATAATTATGTTTTTTCATATTTTCTATTTTCAAAAGCCAAAATTGAAAATTAATATGAAACCATTATCAAAGGAGCTGCCACTTCAGCCCCTTTGATATCTAGCAGTCTACTCTGTTACGAAAACAGTTTAATCTTTTGCTTAATTATCTCTTTTCCCGCCATCATTGCAGGCTCAAACAAGCCTTTTACCGTTGGGCGGTAATCTTCCTTAGCCCTTGAATCGTAGTAGCTGTTGCCGTATGCATCCATAAACTCCGTGCAAACATTTATCTTGCGAATACCCGCTTTTATCGCCTCTACAATCTTGTCGTCAGGTGTGCCGGATCCACCATGTAGTACAAGCGGAACATCCAACGCGGTGTTTAGCTGTGCAATTCTTTCAACATTAATACTCGGCTTTGTCTTATAGAACCCATGCACTGTGCCAACAGCAACCGCAAGCGCGTCTACCTGTGTTTGCTTAACGAACTCTACAGCCTCTTCAACCGATGTCTGATACGCTTCCGACTCCTCTACGCTGATTGCGCCTTCTGCGCCCGGAAGACGCCCAAGCTCCGACTCAACGGTGATACCATGCGGTCTCGCCATCGAAATAACCTCTTTTGTAATCGCCACATTTTCGTCGAAACAGTGGTGCGACGCATCTATCATCACAGACGTAAATCCGCTGTCTATCGCCATTTTTACCCACTTGATATCGTCGGCATGGTCTAAATGAAGCGCTACAGACACCGACGATTGCTCGGCGAGGTATGTAACCGCTCTTTCTACCACTCCCCAGCCCATAAAGTTCAGCTCCAACGGCGACGCTTGCAAAATTACAGGCTTGCCGCACTCTTCCGCCGCGGCGAGGATTGCCATTACAGAGTCTACACTCCAAAATTCAAATGCTCCTAACGCATAGTTGTCTGCTTCTATAAGCAGAGTTCTCATATCCTTTAACAAATCCACTCATCCCTTTCAATTCTTGTATATATTTATTTAATCAACGATATATAGTTTTTTCAAAATATCCACCCATATTTTCCACGCTTCAAAATCGTACGGTGCAGAACCTGTCACAAAATGGTTATAGCATGTTTTTCCGTCGTGTTCCCACTCGATTATCCACAGCTGCGCTTCGTCACTTTCCGGCAAACGCTGGATCATTCGGTTTACATTCGGCAGTGCAAGGAATTTGCCGCTCGCTACCGCGTCAACCTCTTTGCCTTTACAGTCAATCGCACGTATCGAATATCTTCCTCGTTGATTCTTCAGCGTTTCATTTGCACTGTAAAGGCTGATTTCTTTACAGTCTTTATCACGCACTGCCATCAAACAAACATGCTGCTGCGACTGCCTTATCCAATAATACGGCAGTTTTTTATGCAATTCATAGTCCACAACCGAGTAGTTAAACATCATCGGCCACATATCCATCAGCGACCACCACAGAACGCCCGTTTTGTTCCATTTTTCCGAACGGCTGTATTCTATTACTTCCTTAAATACGTTAGCACATACTATATTAACCGCAATCGTGTAATCCGATAATTCATCATACGAAAAGTCTCTGCTGAAGGTATGCTCCATCACCTCTTTGCCCTGCTGACGCCAGCTCATAAAGTAGTCGTCGCGCTGGTGCATATCCAGGTTGCGCTTCGACGGCTCAAGCGGCACATCCCACAGGCGCTTTGCCCTCGGACGTTCACGCTTCACGATATTCGGATTGTCTGTCATCGCATTGATGATAATCGGCCCCGTCTCGCCCACAAACTTGAACGGTGTCGCGCGCATCAGCTCGGCGAAGTGTATGGTGTCCGGGTACAAATGCTGGTCGAGCATATGGATATCCGCCTCTTGACCGCGCGGAATTTTCGCGATTTCGTCGCTGTAAAACGGCGTACTTTCAAGATAGCATCTGCATGGGTCGTAGCACATAACCGCTTCCTTCAGCACCTTGCGGCTTATGAGATTATCCGATGGCAGGCTGTGGTTCGGCGCCATATGATCCCATATAAAATGGCTCATATCGTTCTCATTGTCTCCGCACCATAGCGAGAGTGAGCAGTGGTTGCGCAGTTTCTTAATAATCTGAATTGCCTCTTCTTCAACCTGCTTCAAATACCACTCATCACGCGGCGGATATTCGCATCCAAACATAAAATCCTGCCATACAAGCAGACCGTTTTTGTCGCAATAATCGAAAAACGCGTGATCCTCATACACACCGCCGCCCCATATGCGAACCATGTTGCAGTTGAGGTCCATCACCAAATCAAGCACCTGCTCAACCTTTGCATCCGCCTTTGAATGCATTGCATCCGTCGGCTTCCAGTTGGTGCCATTGATATACACCTTTTCGCCATTCACCACAAATACAAACTCGCCGTATCCGTCCTCGGTTAGGTATTCTGTGCGCAAAAGCTCGACTGTGCGTATGCCGAATTTTTCTTCCCATCGTATTACTTCACTATCATCTTTATATATCGACAATACTGCATCATACAAATTCGCATCGCCGTATCCGCTTGGCCACCATAGCTTTACCTCGCTGCGGTCGAGCGCGAATCGCACTGTCCCTGCTGTAAAATCCACATTGAACTCGCGCAAATACGCTTGTTTTCCGCCAAATTGCAGCTCAAGCACTCCGCGATATCCGCTTATATCCTTGTCCGGCGTCGCGAATGCCCAGTTCACACCCAATTCACAAACCTGCTCGTCTATATGCTTCGTATACATATACACATCCGTAAACCGTGCCGGCGGAAGGATGTCTATATGCACACCGCGCCATATGCCGCCAACCAGTATGCGCGGCGCGTTGTCCCAGCCCCACTGATGCCGCGCTTTACGCAGGTAAGTCTGTGATTTATGCTCCGAAACAAACCTAGACGCGCCGAATGCGCCGTACTCAAAGCCGCGCGCGTACAGCTCTGCACTGCGGATTACCACTTTCAGCGTATTACCGCTCTTTTTCAGCTTGCCGTTTACCGCTATGCTGTGTTCGCAAAACATCGACTTCGTTTCTATGATAAGCTCGCCGTTCAAGGTGATTTCGGCAATGGTGTCGATACCGTCAAACACCAACTCTGCGGTATGTCCGTTCGGGATTTCGGGCGCATCGAAGGTTGTTTCATATGTCCAATCATCCACATACGAAAACGCCCGAAGTGCGTCTTTGTTGTCGGCAGGCCAGTAGTCCTTTATATATCCCGCCTTTTGCAGTTCGATTTCTATATTGCCCGGCACGGTCGCATTTATTTCACGTTTATCACCGTCGGGATGGGTGAAGCTGAGCTTCCAATCGCCGTTCAGGTCAATTGAATTATTTTTCATATGTATTCACTTCCTCTTTTATTTTGAAATATTAGTACTCCATACACAGCAGCCGATATGGCACTTCGTCCTCATCAATCTTCGGGAAATGTCCGATAGGCTCAAGATATCGATTATCGGTGTTGTCATCGTTGCACTGCGACACCTCGCCAATCATCACCGCACCGAATCCGTCTTCACACCAAAACGCGTGGTACATCCCGGGCGTTAGCGTTATGCTCTCGCCGGGTATAAGCCTAATAACAGCGCCTGCCTCAACTATGCAGCTGCGACCGTCAATGCTAACGGTTACCGGTGTGTCTGCAAGCTCGCCGCTTTCGGTGGAGTTATACACCTGCATCATCATATTACCGCCGCCGCGGTTGATGATGTCTTCCATCTTGCTCCAATGGAAGTGGCATGGGCATTTCTGACCTTCTTCCAATACAATAAGCTTCTCGGCATACGTTTTTGTATACGCATCGTTGTGCTGATTGCCGTTGCGTATGGTAAAGAGCACCAATCCCATCTTGCTAAAGTCGCCCGTGCCGTGGTCGGTGATATCCCAACCCAGCATATTATCGCGAATTTCGCTGTATTCTTCGCCCTTCTCTGCCCACTGCTCAGGCGTAAAAAATGCAAATGGCGGCAGATGGAATTTCTTTTCCGCAAACATCGCTTCCGCGCGTTTTATTACTGCGTTTATCTCAGAACGTTTCATTTTTATAACCATTCCTTCCTATATGATAGCGCCATTAATCGGCATTATGTTCCTCTATAAACTGCAATGTTTCTTTCATAGACCGAATCCCCGCCGTCGTGCCGATATCTGATACGCACATCGCGCCTACCGCGTTGGCGAACTGTCCGCATTTATAAATTTCCCACTCATTTAGCAGTCCCGCTAAAAATCCCGCCACAAACGCGTCGCCCGCGCCTGTTGTGTCTTTTACACTTATGCCTTTAAACACAGGCACTGTGCATTCGTTGCCTTCGCTGTCTTTTATATAGCATCCGTCGCCGCCCATCTTTATTACGCAAAGCGACGCGCCCTTTTCCAGGAAAATATCCGCTATATCCGAAACATTTTCTTTGCCCGAAAGCATCCGCGCTTCGTCGATGCTTGGTATAAACAAATCCAGATATGGCAGGCATGGCTCTATCAGCTCCATCCAGCGCCCGCTCGCGTCCCATGCAGTGTCCAGCGCGGTGTATATTCCCGATTCTTTGGCGCGCTTCAGTATTTTCATAAGCGGCTCGCCGTCGAGCCTTGGCATAAGAAGAGAACCTGCTATATGCAGTATTTTCGACTTTTCGATAACCGAAAAATCTATGTCATCTGCGCAAATCGTTCCGTTTGAGCCTCTGCAATGCAAGAACGAACGCTCGCCATGCGAGTTTAGCGCAACAATCGCCGAAGAGGTTGGCGCATCGTCTGAGCAAGCGATGCCGCTGATGTCCACTCTGCTTTCAGACAGCGTATTCAGCGTATATGTACCAAACGAATCCTTGCCCACTTTTCCGATAACCGCTGTGTTGTATCCGATTTTTCCAAGCGCCATCGCTGTGTTTGCGGCACATCCGCCAAGACCTTGGAACATATCATCCAACAGCGCTAACCCTCCTGCGTTTGGCAGGTTGTCTATCGGCGTGGCTGTTATATCTACCACCAGAATCCCCAAGCAACAAACATCATGCATTTTCTGCACCTCCGCATATCTTTTCTTTATATACATTACCACAGAAATAGATTTGTGTAAATACTTATACGCTCTTCTGTAATAAAAAAAACAAATTCGGAGCCGGTCTTTTGACCACCTCCGAATATTGTCTATGATATGAATATTTTATACCCATACCTTGTCATATAGATATACCAATATTTGGTATTGCACCGAATATTAGTATTACGCTGCGAAATGGTCAGAAAACAGATATTAAAATCTATCGCCGCTATTTTACAAGGCTCTTTTCCGCAATCTCTATCGCCTTGGTAACCATATTGCCGCAATCCCTTGAGCTAACATCGCCCCATCCCTTAGACGAAACGGTGTCGTATACACCAAGTTCCTTTGCGATCTCATATTTCAAATTATCAGACATCTTCGACTTACTCATAGCTCCTAACCTCCGATTGATCCAGCGTGTAACCTATTGTAGCGACACTTTCATGTGCTACAGTAGTATTATATGCTTTCGCGCATTCTATATCCTTCAAAATATATTCCATCGGCGGTATTTTTTATTTTTCAAACATTTTTCTTCTATATAATAAGCCATATCTTTGGGTCTACATCTTTGCCGTCTTCTATCATCTCAAAATGCAAATGCCCAACCTCGCCTGTTTCCAAAAGCGCTGTATCCCCTACTCCGCTTATAATATCACCTTTGCTTACACTGTCTCCCACTTTAACCAAATCGCCTGTAGACAGATTACTGTATACTGATTTCAGTCCGTTTTGATGATCTATTATGATTATTATACCCATCTGATCGTCTACAAGAACATCTTCTATTATTCCGTCATCTCCCGCTTTTACGCTCGAACCAATCTCCGCTTTGATATCTATTCCGCTGTGTACGCGCCAATCACCAAGCGTTTTTGAATATGTCAGCGCATCGGCTGTGTAGTCGTTTAGCACTGTGCCGCTTACTGGCAGTTCAAGCTTGTTCTTCGGCTTTGGCGCAGGCTCAGACTCGGGTGTTGGCGCCGGTATATCTGCCTCCGCAAGCTTCGGCGCTGCAGTTACTGCCGGCTTTTTTTGCGGCGTTTCGGCAATCTTTGGCTGCGTTATCGGATTCACAGCAACCACTTCTTCCAATTTTGGCATCACTGTTGATATTGGCTTAATACTCGGTATTGCTGCCACCTGAACAGATGCCATCTTTGTTCCGCTCGTGGTCCACAGTGCAAGATACGTAACGCTCACTAACATAATGCAGCATAGCAGCACTATGTAAAACTTTTTTCCCATTAGCCACGAACTTATGCCTTTTTCTGAATGTTTTACAGGTTTCATATTCTTCAATCCCTTCATATATTATAGCTTGAGTATTACCGAATGGTTTTGCAAATTCGATACATAGATATTTTTGCCAAATCTTCTCCGGTTATACATAATTTTTTTCGTTTTTACACAAACAAATGTTTGCTTTTTGTTTTAGGATGTGTTATACTAGCATTAACAGATGCGAAAGGACGATTGTTATGGACGTTTTGGAAAAATTAGAGATACTCTCCGATGCCGCAAAGTACGATGTAGCTTGCACATCGAGCGGCAACGACAGGAGCGGTCAGAAAGGCAGCCTAGGCAACGCAACAGCGTGTGGTATTTGCCACAGCTTCTCAGCCGACGGGCGATGCATATCACTTTTGAAGATACTGCTCACCAACTACTGCATATACGACTGCAAGTATTGTGTTAACAGGGTGTCAAACGACGTGCCGCGCGCCGCATTTACCCCGGAAGAAGTGGCGGATTTAGCAATCAACTTTTATAAACGCAATTATATAGAAGGTCTATTTTTGAGCTCCGCTGTGATCAAAAATCCGGACTATACAACAGAGCAGCTTTGCAAGGCTATAGAAATTTTGCGATATAAATACCATTTTAACGGATATATTCATTCAAAAGCCATTCCGGGTACCTCTCCCGCCTTGTTAACAAAACTTGGACTATTGGCAGATCGGATGAGTGTTAACATAGAGCTACCTTCGCAGGCAAGCTTGCAAATACTTGCTCCGGAGAAAACAAAAGAATCTATTATAGCGCCTATGCGGCAAATTGCCACAGGAATCACCGAAAATAAGAGCGATATGGTGGTTTATCGCAATGCTCCCAAGTTTGCACCTGCCGGACAGAGCACGCAGATGATTGTGGGCGCGACGCCCGAATCTGATTACAAAATGTTAACTTTATCTGAAAGTCTTTATAAGAAGTTTTCGCTGAAACGCGTTTTCTATTCGGCTTATATACCTATGGGTACGCACCCGAATCTGCCTGCTATAGCAAAGCCGCCGCTTCTGCGCGAGCATCGATTGTATCAGGCGGACTGGCT
>JGI994J12354_10004718_pt1 | contig 12110 bp, 11 predicted proteins | sample IntmicLarv3ML3BL_FD_12354 | JGI IMG/M metagenome (IMG submission 12354) | reverse complement strand
TCGGATTCATATTTCATGGAGCCGTCGGCGTTGATGATATGCTCGGTTAGCGTGGCCGTGTCGGGGGCAGTGCCCTCAAAAGTGATCGCAATGGTCTCGCCGTTTTGCACGTGGACAAGATCGCTCGGCGCGCACCGGGACATCAGGTGGCGCAGTGTGGGTTCGCGGTCATATACGGCACCGTTGAGCCGATTTTTGCCGATGACTGTCGAAATCTCCACCCCGCCGGAAGAGACCTTGATCGCGGGGAAAGCCTCCGATTCTTGCGCTTTGCACCCGGAGCATGCGAGAAGGACAAGGGCCAGTATGGCGATCAGCAAAGCAACTTTTTTCATCATAGGGCAACCCCTCCTGACTTGTATACCCTGAGTATAGCACACAGGGTTACGAGTTGCAATCAAGGATTCTCGGCCAATACCTCGACGCAAAATCCCTTGTGTCCGCAAACAGTGCAGGTGAGTTTGCGGGTTTTTGGCGCGTGGGTGGCAAAGAAGAATTGTTTGAAGGTGGGTTTAAAAGCGGCATTGCACTCGGGGCAGAGATAGGCGGTCTTGCGATAATACATGCGGGTCAGCCAGGCGCAGCCCAGCAGAACAACGGGCATGCCCAGCGCAAAGGGCAGCCAAATGCCTGTGAACACCCACAGCAGGGCCACGCTCAGCTCGAGCAGTTCCAGGGCGAGCGCGCCCAGGATCATGGTCATGCGGAGTTTAAATAATCCTTTTTTGTTTTTCATCATGTGCCCTATGTCGCGGATGGTATTGACCGGGATAGCGTCTTTGTTGCACAGGCTGTCGTTGACGATTTTGATGGCGTCGAGCTGGTGTTGCTTTTCCTTGATTTCGCCGCCGAGTTGCTTGGCGTGCTCGTCGAGCAACAGTGTCAGCAGCTTGGCCGGTGTGTCGCTGTCCAAAACGCCTCGGATGGACGCGAGCCCCAACCCCCAAGGCTTTTAGCAGGCAGATCAACCGCAACTTGGCCAGATCGTCGTCGCCATATAACCGCCGACCGCCCTCGGACAGCTCGGCAGGGGGCAACAGTCCCTTTGCATCATAAAACTGCACCGTCCTCACCGAAACATCGCAGAGCCGCGCCAATTCGCCGGTCGTGTATTGGGACATAGGGTTCACCTCCTCAAGCCAACCCTATCATATCACGCAACGTCATGAGCAAGGGGGTGTACGGGGATTTTTAGGTTCTCTCACAATTATATCTCAGCCGGAGCCAATCTACCCCCGGGGGATATATAAGGGGGCGGGACGGCCCCCTTATTGGCAATCAGGCGACAGCGCGCGCCGCCAAAGGCGGCAAAAACCCGTCCGCCCCAAAGGGGAGAACGGGTTTCGCGCTGGAGCGGGTGATGGGAATCGAAGAGCACTACACTCTTATTTCAAAAGCAGAATCATGTAATTTGGCCGAATTTGTGGCCGGATTTCGCCTAAGATGTCAACCCTCTTGAGTGCGTGTGTATCACTTTACCAATCCACTTCGGGGGATATATAAGGGGGGCGGGACGGCCCCCTTATTTGTGGATAACTCCAGCGCGCGCCGCCAAAGGCGGCAAAAACCCGTCCGCCCCAAAGGGGAGAACGGGTTTCGCGCTGGAGCGGGTGATGGGAATCGAACCCACGCAACCAGCTTGGAAGGCTGGAGCTCTGCCATTGAGCTACACCCGCGAGTGCGGTGCCTTGAGCGGAGTTAATTGTAGCTTATGCCGCCTGGATTGTCAACATGCGGGCGTGGGGGAGAGGGGCGAGCGGCGGCTGCGGGAGGTGGCTGGTGAGATTGCGGGGCGGGGCCCGCAATGACGATTTGAATGACGACGATCAATAGCTGTGGGCGAATGATATTCGCCCCTGCGAATTGCAATCAAGCGGCCGCGATGAACTACAAGCGTATCCGCGCCCCCGTCCCGGGCAGCGAAGCGAACCCAGCACCGCGGCCCAATCGCGCGACACCTGCCCTGAATCTCTCACATCAGCCAATCGCGGCAGGGGGAATATACAAGGGGGGACGGCAGTCCGCCCCTTGTTTGAAATGAAGCGACAGCGAGTGCCGCCAAAGGCGGCAATAAAAAAGCCCCCTGTTAGGGGGCTTTTTCTCGCTGGAGCGGGAAACGAGATTCGAACTCGCGACATCCACCTTGGCAAGGTGGCACTCTACCACTGAGCTATTCCCGCGCACGAGGCATATTATAGCACCAAGCCCTGTCACTTGCAACCCCGTGATTACCCACTATTCCCAAAAATAAAATCCAAGTTTTTAAAAGGAGGGGGTGCGGGGGAGGAAAACTTTTTCTCAAAAAGTTTTCCTCCCCCGCAAAGATTAAGCACAGATCAAGCCCAGGGATTCGACGCCTCGGGTTGGCGGATGTCGGAGAGCAGGAACTGTTCCCAGAGGTACCACTTGCCGTCCTTGGCGTTGCGCAGCTTGATGGGGCGGGGGCTGTCGGCACCACTGGATTGCAGTTGCATCTTGGCGTAACCGGCCTCCTGGTAGGTGTAAGGATCTTCGGCGACAGTGACGGTGTAGGGTTGGGTGGGGACGTAGTTGTTCTGCGGCGTCGCACCGGCCATGAAGGAGAGGGGCAGATAATCCTTGCCACGCATACGGTCGGCGATGAACTGCTTTTCGTAGGGGCTCAGGGGTTGCGGGCCCTTGAGGAAGTTGAACATGGCAATGGCTTCGTTGGGGTTGGCGGGGTAGAGAGTCAAGGCGGCGATGAACAGGGCCGCAGTGTCAAAAGGCGTCTGCATGGCGGCCTGGGGCAGGGCCGTGAACTCGGCCAGGGTTTGAGGTAAGGTGGCGAAAACGACGCTACGGCTGGAACTCATAATTGTGTCCTTTCTGGTGATGGAGTTGGAAAGGGTGTGACAAAGGTAGTATAGCATGGCGACAGTCGAAAATCTACCACTTTTCCATATCGAGACCAACATGCCAAAGATTCAAAGAATCGAGTTCTTAAAGGAGGGGGCGGGGGAGGGGAAATTTTTCGAAAATTTTCCTCCCCAGCAAACTCAATCCTCCCTCCCCGCCCGATCTTCGGCCAGCGAGATCAGGGGGTAGAGATCGTTGTAATGCTTTTGGATGAACATGGGACTGCGCTGTTTGTAGAGCTTGGCGGCGACGCGGTCGGCGATGGGCAGGATGATGCGCTCGTGGGCGCAGAGCACCTCGGACACGGCATCAATGCTGCCGGTCGCCTGCTTGTTCAGACAGGCGCAATAACGGTTGCACCGCTTTTGGATGGAGCAGACGTCACAGCCCGTTCGCCCGGCTTCGTTGCGGGCGTAGAGGGCCGCGCGGGCGGCTTGGTTGATGCCGTTGTGGACGTCGCCAATGCGGAAGGCGTTGTCGCCGACAAACTGCACGCAAGGATAGATGCCGCCGTCGGGCGCGATGGACAGCTGGTGCTGGCCCAGCTCGCACCGCTCGTGGTGATAGGTGCGGTTGTGCACGTGACTGCTGATCTTGACGTCGAAAGGGCTCAGGTAAAACTTGTCCTCGATCAGGGTGTGGTTGTAGTAAAAGGTCGCCAGCGCGGTGTACTGCTTTTTCAGCTCGGCCAGGGCGGCCTTGTCCCAGTCGGCGGCGTAGTTGAGTGAGCAAATGAGGTAGCGGAAGCCGAGGGAATAGAGGAAGGCGACGGAGGCGGCGTAGTGCTGCACGGTGTCGGGGTTGACGGTCATCAGGGCGGGGGCGTAGGGAGAGACCTGCAACAGGCGGTGGGCGGCCTCTACGACTTGGGCGTGGGTGGGGCCGCCGTCCTGGGCCAGGCGATGGGCGTCGTGCGCCGCGGCGATGCCGTCGATGGACAGTGCGATAAAGATGTCGTGCTCATGGGCGTAACGCAGGAAATCGTCGTTCAGCAGCAGGCCGTTTGTCGTGAGTTTGTAAAAAATTTTTCCGGGCGCGGCGGTGGATTGTGCGGTGGCGTAGGCGATGATCTCTTCGATCAGGTCGCGGCACAGCAGGGGCTCGCCGCCAAAAAAGATCAGCCCCAGGCGGGGATCGCCCGAGGCCAGGGCCATGTCGACGGTGCGGCGGGCGGTGTCGGCAGACATGCGGGCAGGCGACTGCGACACGTAGCAGTATTTGCAGCGCATGTTGCACCCGGCGGTCAAATGCAGCGTGTAATGCATGGTCAGATAACGCCCTGGGCAGAGAGCCAGGCGATGAAGTCTTGGACCTGCGCCCGCAGGGCTTCCTCAGTGCGTTGCTGGGTCTCAAGGGTCAACTGCTCGGAGGCGGCTTCCCAGGCATCGGGATCGGTGATTGTGTAGAGTTCGGAGTAGTCTGCCTGCACAGCGGGGGTATAGAATACCCCGTGCTTGTTCGGAAGGTCGGTGTCGTTTAAGCTGTTGTTGAGGGCACGGGCGGCTTCTTTGTAGGGATAGGTGGATACTGACGATTGGGATGGCGTGGACTCCCAAGCCTGCAGATCGTCGTGGGAGACGTATTCCATCGCGATAGTTGTGCCCTGTACGGCAAAGTCGAAGACCAATTGGCCCTCTTGTGTGTTGATGGGTTGATCCGAGCCGTTCGTGTCGACCATTGGGATGCGAGTGGTGACGGTGGCATCGCTTTGGACGACGGTCAGGTTGAGCTTTTGGAACTCGTCGCGGATGATGGCAAAGGCGTCGGCCTCGGACAAAAAGATCGGAGCGGCGACCGCCATACACCCATAAACACCAATGCCCTCGCCGTGCTCGAAAAAAGGTGTGCCGTAAATGGGCGGGGAAGCGACCTCGCCCATCGTGATGTTGTCCGGTGTGGGCAAGAGGTTGGGACTTCCGAGCGTCACGGCCCCGCATCCCGCCAACCCCAGCATGACCACGGCGGACAACACAACGCCCGTGACGGGCACCGCGCGCCAGCGCAAGGGTTTGTTCTCGAGCAGCAAGTGATTCAACTGCGTGGAATACTGGTCGGGGTAGTGGGGGACTACCTGCCGCCTGACAGGGCAAACCTTTGATTTTGCCATGATATGCACCTCCTTGGGAAAGAAGATATGAAACGTCTTGATTTTGCTGAGATGATTATACCATGGAAAAGTGGCAGATGTGTTAACAACGCGAGAAAATCAACGATCGGTTTACCTGTGTGACGTGCGCGGTTCTTGTGCGGTGGGGATTTATGGCTATACTTATGTATGGAACCGGCGCGGCGGCGCGGTTTACGACAAGACCGGAGGCGAGGTTATGAGCACTCATATCGGCGAAAACATCAAGCGACTGCGGCGCGACAAGGAAGTCACGCAGGAGACGCTGGCAGAGCACCTGTGCATTTCGTGCCAGGCCATTTCCAAATGGGAGCGCGGCGAAACCCAGCCCGACATCGCGCTGATCATTCCAATTGCCAGCTATTTTGGCGTGACGACCGACCAACTGCTTGGCGTGGACAAAGAAAAAGACGAACAGAAAATCAAAGACACCCTCGCCGAGTACGACAGGCTATCCAACCTGGGCAAGGCAAAGGAAAAGTGCGACATGATCCGCGCGGCGTACAAGCAGTTCCCCAACGACTTCCGCATCATTTACAGGCACATGGAGATGCTGGTCTACGATCCCTATCAGCAAGAGCACAACCCCACCGTGCCCGCTGGCATCGTCGCCCACATCGACGAGTTGTCCCGGATCTGCGACCGAGTGCTGGCCGAGTGCACGATCGACGACGTGCGCAGTTTGGCGATGTCCACCCTCGTGGACATTCACACGTACCGTGGCGACGACAAAAAGGCGAGGGAAATCATCGAGCGTTTTCCCAGTTACAGCTGGACGAAAGCCGAGATATACGAAGAATATCTCGAGATCAAAAGCCCGGAATGGTGGCGCTGGGTGCACGAAAATCTCTTTGCGCGGGTGGATACGCTCATCGTCAAATTCCGCAACTGCGCCCTGTTTTCTGACGATCCGCCCCTGGAGCAGGCCCTCCAATTCCAAAAAGCCGTGGACTTTATCAAACTGGTGTACGAGGATGGCGATTACGGTTTTGCGCATTATCATCTCTGTGAGGTGTATATCTGGATTGCAGAGCGATATATCGAGGCTGCCGACTATCAAAAAGCCGCCGAATACCTGGACTTGGGCCTGGCCCACTCCAAACAATACGACGAGCTTCCTGAGATATTCATCCACACCTCATTCCTGGTGCGCGGCCACGTGTTCGACACCAAAAATGTCTACAGCGGCTATGAGGGTAACGACATGAAACGCGAGCTGGAATTTTTCGAAACAAGAGATTGTTACGCCAAAGTCCGAGAAATGGACTGGTTCAAAGCCATCGTGGCCAAGTACAAGCCCTATGCCCGGGCGGACAAAAAGGCGTGAGTTGCCGCAACTTATTTTTGCCACGCTTTGCGCTTGCGCATAGCAAATAAGAAAATCGCCGCACACCCCGCCGTGCCACCCAACAGCAGTACGCGCAAAATCTGCCGATCGCCCGTGGGTGGGGCGGTGAGGAGGTCCCCCGTTTGGGTGGGCGTTGGCGCGGCCGTGATGGTGACGGTGTTATCCGGTGCTGTCTCGGACGGCATCGGCGTGTCGGTGGGCATGTCGGTGGGGATGGGATTGTCGATCGTAAACGTCGTTTCGGCCACCCGGCTCCGCGTGTGCGTGCCAGCCCCTTCGCCATTTGTGGAGACGCTCGTGCCGATCGGCACGGGCGTCTTTGCGCCGTCGACCTCGTAAATCCTGCGATCGGAGGCGGGGATGCCGTCGCCGAAAGCAGCGTAGTGATCCGGGGCGTTTTGTGCGGCGATGAAGTCGCGCAGATACGCTTGCCCCGCATAACCATCCGACGTGTTCAGATCGTCAACGCCGGCGGTGCCCTCCACAGCGTAAAGCTCATTGGAAAAGTTGCGGGCGAGGGGATCGATCAACTGCGGCGTGAAAACATCGGCAAAAACGTTTGCCGTGTAACTGCCGTTGGGCAGCGACAGGTCCAATTGCCAGGCACCTTGGGCGTCGACGGAGGCGGTGTGGATTTGTCGCTGGCCTTCGCCGTTGGTGAGCAGGATATAAACGACGTTTTGCTCGGGTTGCAGGGGATTGTACCCGTGGACTTGCCCCGAGAGCCGCGTGCCTTGCTGTGTATCAAGGGTGATGGTTGGCAAATAAACCGATTGCGCCGGGTGACGGGGATAGGCGGCGAAATTTTGCGCGTCGTCGGTCAGGGTGCCGTCCAGATTGATTGCGTCCCAATAATAAGTGTAGACACCGGCGGCCCGCACAGTCGAGGCTCCTTCGAAGATGATGTTGTTGGCGCCTTCCTCGTGCCGGGGCTGCTTTTCGTCGTCGGCATAGTCCAGGGGGAAGTGCATGGGCCGGCCATTGGCGTCGGTGATGTTCAGCTTGGGGGCGTTTGCCGGGTCGCTGAAAAAGGCCCCGGCGTTTTTCCAATAGTCGCTGTTGTGATCCTGCGCGGGGTTGGCAATATCATGATCCAACTGCCATTTTCCATACATGCCGATCTCGCCGACATCCGTGCGACGGAACATGTACAGCGCGCCCGCCGCCGAGATGCCGGTGCCATCCGCGCCGATTTCGCCGCTTGCGGGCAGATCGGTCAGCGAATACCACACGGGCGAAAACCCATCGCGCCACCGCCAGGAACCGCGGACGTTGTTATCAAAGATGTTGTGGCTGTTGCCGTTTTGCTCGAGCCCTTGCAGGTTGTCCCGGATCTTGGTTGCCACACTGATCAAGTGGAATTTTGTGCCGGGTTGGTTGTCATCGGGGTGCGGGGGCGCGGGTTGCCACTCGACAAAACTGCCTCGATCACCGTCGATAAAAAAGAAAGTGACATCGTCGTCGTGTTTGAGAAATAGGTTAATATTGGCATCCGAGCCACCGTTGTACGGGTCGGTAGCATGGCGTGACATATAACCATCCAGGCCATACCAAACGTCCTTGATGCCACCGGAGTTTTTCTGCTCCATCTTGAACTGATAGTGGACGCCGCCGCGCAGGCGCAGGGTGGTCTTGTAATAGCCGCGCTCGGGATTAAAACAGTCCATCACGATGGAATCCCAACCGCCCACAGAGGAGTGGGCGTTGCTGCCGATGGGCACGGTTTTGCTGTCCCCGTTCTCGCCATCGGGAATGACAATCAGCGATTTATCGGCCCCATTGCGCGAAAAATCGCCATGCAAAATCACCGTGCGCCCCTCCTTGGCCGGGCGCGGCGCATAATCGCCCGGCGCCCCCGCAACCGTCGCGACAGGCAACAGAGAGAACAAGCAGATGCCAATCAACCCAAAGAGCAGTGTGGGCTTTTTGTGAACACTTTTCAACACAAAACCCTCCTTTACCCCAATATGTTTTCCCGCAAAGAGGGAAACATGAATGGGGGAGCGGGTTTTGCTTATCCAATATTTGCAAATAGCAAGCCGCCCAATCAATCTACTCGGGGGATAAATCCACCCAAACAAATTGCGATTTGTTCGGGGCCCGGGCAGGGGGCAGGGAGGCTTCCTTGTTTGCAATAGAAGCCAAGTGCAAAAAACGCTCCAAAGAGCGTTTTTTGCCATCACCCACTGGGGGAATGCGCCTGCAACTGATAATATTTTCAATCGAGAATTTCTTTTACAAAATTATGCACCAGTTGGTACTGCTTATTTGACGGGGTAGCATCACCTTTGCCACCAAACACACGATAATTATGCAGCCCTTTTTTTATTGGCAGAGTTTTTGCGCAAGCGAGTATTCCTCTTGCTCTTGCAATGTCAAGAATTTTGTCCGTAGCACTCATGCCGGCACCCGTTGTGAATGCCGCTATTGATTTCACAACACCTTGATTTAATGTTTCTAAATACTTTTTTAAAGAAGGGTCAATGGTATGAGCATATACCCCACCGCCTACAAAAAGAACATCAACTGACTCATCAAGAGAAACATCGATTGGTTCGGCTTTAACACCTGCCGCTTTTGCGATAGCCTCCGCTATTTCTTTTGTGTTTCCGCCACGAGATTGATAGCGAACCGCAACTTTCATAACCGTCACCTCACAATTCTTTGTTAATATAATCCTTGTTCCTTATAACTACAAAAAAGAATCAAAGTCTAATTTGCTTGATTATAATATCACAAAAACACCCCAAACGCTAGAATGAATTGGTCGTTAGGGTTTAGATCCCGCTGTTTTTGATGTTTATTTTTAAATTTATTCTTTTTGTAAATCTTGCTCAAGTTTTATCCGGCTCTTAAAATGCTAAAATCTACATAAGAATTATGAAGGAAAGGCATCAGATATCGAACCCCTTACGGGTTCAGAATTCGACTACTATTTCAGAAAAAGATGCCGCTGATTTTTGCGATACTTGATATCTCCCACCAACTTACCCCAGGGGATAAATAAGGGGGCCGGGAGGGCCCCCCTTATTTGAAATGGACACCAGCGGCGCGCCGCCCTGCCGGGGTAGAAAAAGATGCGCGCGATACTGTATGTTGGGCGCTCCCTATCGGATTTGCAGCGATTCTTTGCATATGAAATTCTGCTTACACGGGGCGAAGTGAAGTGCGCCTGCTGTACTGTTGGTGGCATCATATATTCAAGACGTCTCCGCTATATTTATGTAACCAAACGCCAATATCGGCGTAACTCCATCTGCAGGGCATTGCACTGACAGTCGGACATGCCGTGCAGCGACGCGATTTCCTCTAGGGATATTCCTTCGTAAAGGTCAAGGGCAACCGCTCGGTGTGGCGTTGGCAAAACACGAAGGAAATCTTTAATTGTCAGTTGCAGGTCTAAATCATAGGTTGGCGCGGAAAGCATAGATATCATGCTTGGCTGGTGACTGCCACAGCCAACATCCTCGAAAAAAGAGCGCTGGTTTCTAGGGAAAAAACTGTTTTTACGAAAAATATCCAATGCTTGCCTTACAGTGGTCACTACATGCGCCTCGTAAACCTCCGTGTTGCAGTGCGTACCGCAGAAAGTATGGTCGGCAAAGAAGAGGCCAACCAATGCAGTGGCGTATAGATCGTCAAACCCTAGTCTGCGGCTTGCGAAATTCGCGCATTCTGTGCGGATTTGTTCGTCAAAGGCATTAACTAAGCGGGCAAATCTCTTTTCATACGTGCGCGAACACTTCATACTAAAGTTTTCAGCTCGGGCATTTTTTTGCGTTTTGCTGTTTTGGGGATAGGGGAGGATGGAAACTTTTCTAGCTCTCCAATCCACAATCCATCACCAGCACACAAGATGTAGCAGGCTGAGCCTTTCAATCCTCGTGCTTTCAACTCTTCCCATACGGCGGACGCGTTTATTCCACCGTCTTTTTTTAGAGCGAATGCATTCTCTCCGTCTTTGGCCTCGCGAATACGGATTTGCCTGTAATTGGATTGTTCGCAACTCACTTGAAAAACAATCCTCTCCCATGTCATTGCGGCCAAGAAGGGTTTTGTAAACGACATATGCCCTTTTTCGCTTATCCGAAAAGCCATCGTTGTATACCGATTCATATTTGGAAAAACATCCATAAATTCCGACATGCACTCATTCTCCTTTGCGCTAATTAATTTGGGTTTCAAACAAAAATACTTGCATCTGCATTTATTCCAAAAGCAAGGTGCGAATGTACCCCAGGTCGGCCTTGAGTTGTCTGGCCAGTCGCTGTTCTGCGCCCATAAATGTCTCTTTTGCGACTGCGTAAACAAGCATACAAAGGACAACGACGACAGAGGCAAGCGCGGCAACATAGAGTTCTGGTCGCTCAAGTTTTCCAAGAAGTGCCCCAAGGGCAAGCATGCACGGGGGAATGCCATATAAGGAAATAGCGCGAAAATGCCTGTTATCGCTGGTGGTCAGCATTTCATCACATTGCACAATAAGCCAATCAATGCTTTTTGCATTATAGCAATCGTAGTTTTTGCCAACAAGCAACTGCGTGAGCGGCAGGAGGCGGCCCTGCAAATAATCGGCAAAATCGTCATGCCTTCGTCGCATCCGGGACCAGCGTTCAATTCGAAAAAAGAGAGGCACGTTTACAAGGCATATGACTAGCAGGACTGCCCCCCACTGGATATGCCCTTTCGCAGAAAGAAACACGGCGAAAAAAAGCATAACCACAAAAACAATCACACACCCTATTTCCGCATGTGTTACTCTCTTCATTTCTTTCAACAACGGTTTGCCTAAAATAGCGGCCCTGTAACACTGAAATATATATTCAAACATGCCAAATCTTCATTCCTTCCAAATCATTCAGACAAAACCGTTCATCCTGCATCGATGCTTTATTTTAACTAAAACCGCGCAAAATCAGGAAGGTGCAGTTTTTTTGAGGACTTACTGCCAGAGAAACGAAGCGTCCAACCAATAATGGATAAACTAATCGTGAATAAGGCAATAAGGGTAAATGAAATCCACAGTAGTATTGACCATAAAGCGAACGCATTCATTGCCCACCGTGCCAACAAGAAAGATATTAACCCACCAACTACAGCCGAAAAAATCATTGCCGCGATCATGGAAGAATTAACTTTTCGACTAACTTGTTCCATGGCTTTTTGGGTAAGAGCATCTAGCAATTGTTCAATATTTCCTTTGGCGATAGAGTCCTTGGGCAGCATGGAATATATGGTTGCATACTCTTTTATTCGTTTGACTTGTTTGTCTGTGCCCTCGCGCCCTCCAAGAAAACTTGCAAATGATGTAAGAAACGACAAAAGAGCCACTCCGACACCGGAGATCAAAGGGATATTGTTGGCCAGCCATTCCGCCAACGGTGCCACCTCCTTCTTATTCGCTCGCACGATAACGATGCATAATGACCTTTGTTATTATAACATAAAAATGCCCACAAAAAAGAGAGTTTTCCCTCGCAGAAAGGTGCGGGAAAAAAGATGCCCCGTCTCAACTTCACATCCGGGACTTATTTATCATGCTGTTTGATTGCATGCAGCAAACGGCGGACAAGGTTGGCAAGCGTTAAGGGCTTCGTTTTTCGGCAAGCATTTCACGTCTGACAGGGTATAGCGATTTTTGGGTGGTTTGCCTTTATTCGCGCAGGCCGTTGTGTTATGATAGTGTACGTCAAATCGTGCGTCAGAGTGCACCGTGCGAAACGCATGTTGAGGGAGTAGGCAGATGACGGGATTCAGTTG
>JGI994J12354_10004717_pt1 | contig 12110 bp, 12 predicted proteins | sample IntmicLarv3ML3BL_FD_12354 | JGI IMG/M metagenome (IMG submission 12354) | reverse complement strand
TGAAAAGAGTATGTATAAAGTCGCGAAGGCCATTTTGAAAAATGATGATGACGCAGCCGATGCGATGCAGGAGGCAATATTAACCTGCTGGGAGAAGATAGGTACTCTAAAGAAAACGGAATATTTTAAAACTTGGCTGACTCGCATTTTGATTCGCAAGTGCAATGACGTTTACCGACAGAAGAAAAGTTTTGTTGCGGAAGTGAATTGCCCAGAGCAGCAAATATTTGAGGAGGGTTTTGCGACAGTGGAATGGAAAACGTTGTTGCGGTTTTTGGAAGAAAAATACCGAACGGTTATTATTCTTTATTACGTTGAAGGCTTTAAGGTTAGAGAAATTGCAGATATTTTGGATGTCAGCGAGAGTACGGTGAAGGCAAGAATGGTTATGGCTAGACGAAAAATAGGTGAGATTATTAGCATTGAAGGGAGTTTATCTAGATGAGAAAGTATGAAGATTTTATTGAGGGATTAAAAGGTGATGTAGAGGTACCTAGCGAGGTGTCGAGAAAAGTTGATAAGACATTGGCGAATTTGCCAGATGTTCCTGTAGGGAAAGGTAAGAATAAGGTACGCAAATGGATAACGGCAATAGCATCAACGGCAGCAATATTAGCGTTAAGTAGCGGACTATTAATAGCTAATCCAGTACTGGCAGCGAAGATACCAATTATCGGCAAGATTTTTGAACGAGTTGAAGACAATGTCACATATTCAGGTGATTTTAAGGATAAAGCAGATGTTTTGACAGCAGAGCCAGAGGATGCCGAGGTTAATGTTGAGACTGATGAGGCAGGAGAAACAGCGGAAATTGCAGCAGATACTACCTACGTAGTAGAAGACCAAGGCATGACATTTACTGCCTCAGAAGTATATTGCGATGGACATTCACTTTATTTGACGGCGAAAGTCGAATCAAAGGATGGCGGTTTTACCAACATGACGGGATATATGAATGAAGAGGGCACCGGCGAACGCGTTAAGCATATGTATGCTTGGGGTGATGGACAAACAGATAAGGGCATCTATGGCGAAAACACAGGTCAGAGCCTTGAAGGCGAAGTGCTAGATGATAACACTTTTGTTGGTATGATGAAGCTTGATTTAGCGCAAATGGTTAGTGAAGACGGAACGTTTGATTTGAAACTGTCGATGCTAGGGTTTGATGATTATGAACATTCAGAGAGCGAGGATATCGATGTCACACATCGTTATGATGGTAGCTGGGAACTGTCCATTCCGTATACAGTTGATAAGACAAGTGCGAAGACAATCGAAGTCAACGAAGCAGCGGATAATGGATTGAAAATCGACAAAGTATTTGTTTCACCATATCAAGTACTCGTCTATCTGGATGCACCATATACTCAGCCAAATAGTGATAGTGATACATCAAGAGAGCAATACGAAGAGTTGTGGGGCGAAAAAAATGAGGAAATGTTATCAGATGGTGATACTGAAAATGTTAAGACCTATGAAGAATGGTTGAATGACAAGGAGTATAACATGGAATGGGATATTGCCATCTTCAATCAGGACGACGTGAGACTACAGTGGTGGGACATCAGCCTAAGAGATGAGCAATGGGTAGCTAGATGCGCCACTGGCGGAGCAGATGTTAGCAAATTGCAAATATTTATTGGCGATGAATGGCTGAATTTCAAGATGGCAAATGTAAAAGAAGCCAAAGAAAAAGCTACTTTTGACACAGTGATTGAGGTTAAGTAGCGAAGAGCAGACAAAAAAGGAGAGTTGCGTAGCGACTCTCCTTTTTTATTGCAACTGGTGGCAAAATATGATAAAGTCATACTACAAATCAAAACGAAGTACAACTCTGTACTGAATTTCCAATTTGAAAGTAAGGTTGAAAACAATCAATGCCAATGTGGGCGTTCTTTTTAGTGATGTGATTTTGGCATCGGAAGTTATATTGACTGGTAGTATCGTATATGGTACTATGGAAAGGAGAAGACGATAGGAAATATTTACAAAATAATACAGAAGATGAAAAATCAACCACATGGGGTAAGTCATAGGGAGGCTGATAAGGTGCTGCGAGCATATGGATATCGTGGAGATAGACAAAGTGGCAGCCATAAGCAATATGTAAGTGGAACAGGAAATGTTATTACCATTGTTCAAAAGAGCCCCATAAAAGAGTATTTGGTAAAGGATATACTGAAAATAGTCAAGAATAGTTAAGGAGATGCTATGAATAATAAGGTGAAAAAATATATGGAACTTCCGTATACAAAATTAATTAGAAAAATTGAAGATAGCAGCGGAAAATATTATGTATGTAAAATTCTTGAACTTGAGGGGTGTAGTACTTGGGCTGATACATTCGAAGAAGTAGAGGAAAATATTAAGGAGGCCATGGAAGGATATCTTGAAACAAAATTCGAAAACGGCTTTGACGTTCCACTACCAGTAGGAGAAGAGAATTTTAGTGGTAAATTCGTTGTCCGCTTGCCCAAACAGTTACATCGAAAATTATCTATTGAGGCTAAAGAGGAGAGGGTTAGCCTTAATCAGTATGCGCTTTACAAATTAGCACGGTAAGAAGATGTCGTAAAGTATTATGCAAATCTAAAAAACAGTACAACTCTGTACTAAATTTCCAATTTGAAGTGAAAAAAGTCAAAAATGCTGATTGAATAGTGGTGGCATATATGATACCATTATGGAAACGGAGGGTTATGTCAAAAATCGAAAACAGAATTAAGAAATTTTACAGAAAGCCGATACCACGAGATATTACTATTCGAGACGTGGAAGTCTTGGCGGTCTATTTTGGATGTGTGATTAGAGCGGGTGGAAAACATGGTGTAAAAGTAGTGCATGTTCCATCAGGGTGTGTAATACCAATTCCAATACATGGGAAACATATTAAAGAAGCATATGTTAAAATGTTGAAAATACTTTTTGATAAAGTAAGGGAGGAAGTATAATGTTATACGAAGCGAATTTTTATCAGATGGATGTTGAAGGACATGTTTTTTGGGTAGCGGAAAGTAAAGCCTTGAAAGGGTGTGCAGGACAAGGAGAAACTTTTGCAGAGGCAGCAGAAGAATTAGAAATAAACGAAAAAGAGTGGATTGTTACGGCAAAAGAGTTTGGAATCCCTATTCCAGTAATTACTGCTAAGGTTGAAAATCAATACAGTGGTAAAGTATCTTTAAGAATATCGCCTTATGTGCATCAAAAAAGTGCTGATAACGCTAAAGAGTTAGGAGTTAGTTTAAATCAGTATTTCAATGATGCCATTGTGACATATAATGAGAAAGTATATGATTATTACAACAAAGAATTGATACCTGCGAATGTACGAGGCATTAAAGAAACCTAGTTTGTCAGAGCAACAAAAAGTGGATAGACAACGTAAAAACTTGAGGTCACAGTTTGTGACCTCAAGATAAAAAGAAATTATGTGAAATTAATAATCTAAACAGTACAACTCTGTACTGAATTTCCAAATCAAATTAATTAAATAAAGAAAAAACAGGAGGAAAATTATGTTTAGTAGCATTTTATCAGCTGTTATCATGGGCGTGGAAGCGCTTCCTATTCAGGTGGAAGCTGATGTTAGTGATGGCTTGCCGATGTGGCAAATGGTAGGTCACGTATCATCACAGGTAAAGGAGGCGCAAGACCGTGTGCGGACAGCTTTGCGAAATTCAGGACTTACATTGCCGCCAAAGCGAATCACTATTAACCTTGCACCAGGCGACCTGCGTAAAGACGGCAGTAGTTTTGACTTGCCGATAGCGGCATCGATTTTGATAGCGGCGGGCAAGATACCGCTTGGAGGAATAAGCGACACAATGGTAGTTGGTGAATTAGGACTTGATGGACGATTAAGAGGTGTGACGGGAATTTTGCCAATTACTCTAAAAGCTAAAGAACTAGGATGCAAGAAATGCATCATCCCCAGAGAGAATTATCAAGAGGGAAGTGTTGTCAAAGGAATTGACATTATCCCCATTAGTTCAATCAAGGAACTTATTGAATACTGTACAAAACAGACAATTCCCAAGCTGCCATCACCAACAAGGGAAAAGGATAAGGCAGAAGAAATTGATTTTGCTGAAATATGCGGGCAAGAGGGAGTTAAGCGCGCGGCAGTGATTGCAGCGGCAGGTTTTCATAATCTTCTAATGATAGGACCGCCAGGCAGTGGGAAAACTATGGTCGCCAAACGAATACCAACCATCTTACCTAAGATGAGCCAGGAGGAGGCCTTGGAAGTTACTAAGGTCTATAGCGTAGCAGGATTACTACCAGAAAATACAGCACTTGTTACAAAGAGACCATTTCGGGCACCACACCATAACATCTCGATGCAGGCACTCGTGGGCGGCGGAAGAGTGCCCAAGCCAGGTGAGATAACATTGGCACATCGAGGTGTTTTATTTTTGGGCGAATTAGCAGAGATGCCCCGCCGAGAAGTAGAAGCATTACGGCAACCGCTGGAAGACAGGAAGGTAACAGTTTCAAGAGTTTTCGGAAGCGTAAAATTTCCGGCTTCATTCCTATTAATAGGTGCCATGAATCCTTGTGCCTGTGGACATTATCCAGATTTAAATAAGTGCATTTGCTCAGCCACATCGCTAGCCAGTTATGCGGGACGTTTAAGTCGCCCGCTTTTAGACCGCATAGATTTGTGCGTGGAAGTACCAGCGACATCTTATGAAGCAATAGCTAAGAAAAGCAACATCAATAACCTAAGTTCGCAAGAGATGCGTAACATGGTACAAAAAGCTCACCAAATTCAAGCAGAAAGATACCATCAAGAAAGCATAACTTTTAATGCCGAACTATCAGGGGATCGCATTGACAGATATTGCCAGATTGAAAAGAATGGACAAACGCTTTTGGAGCGAGTTTTTAACAAAATGGATTTAAGTAGCCGAGGATATCATCGAATTATCAAAACAGCACGAACGATTGCTGACTTGGAGGGAAGCGAGAAGATCAATGAAGAACATGTTAGTGAAGCAGTTTGTTATCGCAATCCTGATAAAGATTTTTGGCGAGTGTAGTTGATGAAAGAGAAACGAATGAAATAGGAAGGACTATTATATGGAAGGAAGTATAAAATGTTACTCAAAAAGCAGTGAAGGATACTTAACGCGCCTGCAAAATTATAAGGGGATGCCAGAGGAAATGTATGTGCTTGGTAAGTTGCCTGATGAAAGAATACCGATAGTTGCTATTGTTGGTGCGCGTATGTGCAGTCCATATGGTCGCCAGCAAGCTTTTACGTATGCCAAATTGCTGGCAGGACACGGTGTCCAGGTGATAAGCGGAATGGCGTTGGGGATTGATGGTGCTGCCCATGAGGGAGCGATAGCGGCAGGCGGATATACCTGTGCGATACTGGGGTGTGGTGTAGATATTTGTTATCCATCGCGTAACCGCAAGATATATAACCATCTTCTTAATCAAGGTGGCATTGTATCGGAACTTTCAACGGGGACACCGCCACTTAGGCGCAACTTTCCGATGCGTAATCGCATCATCAGTGCGATGGCTGATGTTGTACTAATTATCGAGGCAAAAGAGCGAAGTGGTTCGCTGATTACTGCCGACTTTGCACTGGAACAGGGCAAGACAGTTTTAGCACTGCCAGGGCGAGTAGATGATGTGCTAAGTCAAGGGTGTAACCGTCTGATATCACAAGGAGCGGGTATTGCATACTCGGTTGAGTCGGTCTTGACAGAGCTGAATATGAGGTATGTTCTGAAAAAGGAAAACCAACAAAAAAATGAGATAGGGCTTGCAACAACAAAAAAATTAGTGTATAGTTGTGTAGATTTGACGCCGAAAGATTTACATAGCATCATGGAAGAAGTCCCTGGGACAGTAGCTCAGATTAGTAAGATTCTTTTGGAATTACAATTAGAAGGAAGGGTTTTTGAACCTTTCAAAAATTATTATGTGAGAGCAGAGACTTGAAAATCAAGTTTTAAGGAGGCTATAGTGGCTAAATATCTTGTGATTGTGGAATCACCAGCGAAAGTAAAAACCGTTAAAAAATTCTTAGGTTCTAATTATGAAGTGGCAGCTTCAAACGGACATGTGCGTGACTTGCCAAAGAGCCAGATGGGCATCGATGTTGACAACGATTACGAACCAAAATATATAACGATTAGAGGCAAGGGAGACTTGCTAGCAAAACTAAGACGCTCAGCTAAAAAGGCTGATAAAGTATTCTTGGCAACTGACCCTGATAGAGAAGGAGAAGCGATTTCTTGGCATCTTTCAAAATCGCTAAAGCTAGACGAGAAGAAGATGCGTCGCATTAGCTTTAACGAGATCACGAAAAGCGCTGTTAAAGAATCAATTAAAAATGCGCGTGACATCGATATGGACTTAGTAGATGCGCAGCAAGCAAGACGAGTATTAGATAGAATTATGGGTTATCGCATTAGCCCCCTTTTGTGGGTCAAAATCAAAAGAGGTCTAAGTGCGGGGCGTGTACAGTCGGTGGCACTTCGTATCATTGGCGATAGAGAAGACGAGATTAATGTCTTTATTCCGACAGAATACTGGTCACTTGATGCAGTATTTGATATAGCAGGTGAAAAGAAACCTTTAGAAGCAAAATTTTATGGTAGTGATAAAAAGAAAATTGCGATTAACTCAAAGAAAGAGTTAGATGCTATTCTTAAAAAACTAGAAAAAGTTAAGTATGAAGTGAGTGATGTCAAAAAGGGTGAACGTATTAAGAAAGCGCCGTTGCCATTTACGACAAGTACGTTACAGCAAGAGGCATCTAAAGCCTTGAATTTTTCGACACAAAAGACGATGAGAATTGCTCAACAATTATATGAAGGAATTGACATCAAAAAGAATGGAACAGTTGGTCTGATAACTTACCTGCGTACTGATTCAACTAGGATTTCTGAAGAAGCTAGTGCGGCAGCGAAGACATATATCACTGAGGAATATGGCAAGGAGTATGTAAAAAGCGGTGCTCCAAAGGCGTCAAACAAGAAGACGCAAGATGCCCACGAGGCAATCAGACCAAGTGATATTAGTAGAACACCAGCACTTATTAAAGAATCACTTTCAAGAGACCAATTTCGTTTGTATCAACTGATTTGGAAAAGGTTTACCGCCAGCTGTATGAGCAATGCGTTATATGAGACAACATCAGTCAAAATCAAAGGTGGCGAATACTACTTTACAGTGGCAGCATCAACGATAAAGTTCCAAGGTTTTATGTCAGTGTATGTTAGTAGCGACGATAAAAAAGAAAAAAGCGTTGCGATGATTAAAGGCATAGATAAAGATACTAAGTTAGCACTTGATGAGCTGAAAACAGAACAACATTTCACCAAACCGCCAGCACATTACACCGAGGCAAGCTTGGTTAAAGTGATGGAAGAATTAGGAATTGGTCGTCCAAGTACTTATGCACCAACGATTGGAACATTGTTAGGACGAAGATATATCGCTAAAGAGGCTAAGAACTTATACATCACCGAACTTGGTGAAGTAGTTAATAATATGATTAAGCAGTCGTTTCCAGATATTGTCGATGTTAATTTTACAGCTAATATGGAAGCGCAACTTGATAAGGTCGAAGATGGCAGCGTCGAATGGAAGAGTATCGTTGAGAAATTCTATCCAGATCTCGACAAAGCGGTATTGGCAGCCGAAGAAGAATTGGAAAAAATCGAAATAGCCGATGAAGTTACCGATGTCATTTGCGAAGAATGTGGACGGAATATGGTTATAAAATACGGACCACATGGACGCTTTTTAGCTTGTCCGGGATTTCCGGAATGCCGTAACACGAAGCCATATTTGGAAAAAATTGGTGTAGAATGCCCTAAGTGTGGCAAAGAAGTTGTCCTAAAAAGAACTAAAAAGGGACGCAAATATTTTGGCTGTGAAGATAATCCAGAGTGCGATTTTATGACATGGCAAAAGCCTTCAAAAGAAAAATGCCCTGAATGCGGTGGATACATGCTAGAAAAGGGTAGCAAACTGGTCTGTGCAGATGAACATTGTGGATATGTGACCAAGTTAGAAAAATAAAAGAACCAGATTAAAAAGAACTCATGAACTCATGAGTTCTTTTGTGTATTATTCGAGAATAATAAAAAACGGTAGAAAGAAAACGTAAAGTACTATATACTTGAAAGTAATGAGAATAAATAAGGATATATGGAGGAACGTTAGATGAAGAGCAAAAGTTCAACCAGAAGAGCAATAGAGAACGCGGTAATATTGTTGACACTAGCGGTGTCGATTTTTGTATTTATTTTTAGTTTTATTCATGTGAAGGGGTTAGAGCAGGCGATTCATGAAACGTTGATGATGAGTCGTATAGTGGAGAGAATATTCGCGTTAGTGTTAATTATTACTTGCTATAACTTGTACAAGAGAAAGAGAATAGCATGGATAATAACGGTGTTTTTGGTGACAATCAACTTGATTTTGCATGTGATTACACCAGTGCATACGCTTATCAAGGTGTTTGTAATTTGTGAAATAATCATCTTGGCAGTGCTGCTTTGGGGCAGGAAAGACTTCTTTAAAGCATCAGATAAAGAAACAGTCAAAAAAGGGATAATCGTTGGTTCATTAGCGTGCATAGGAATTGTGGCAAATGCTGCCATTACACATTTTGTAAGTGCCAAACAAGGCAGTGGTATCTCGTACGGAAGAGCATTGATGGCAGGGCTTAACAGTATATTTGGCTTTGATTCAAGCAACACAGCACCGATGCACGGACACTCGCAGACGTTGGAAACCTTTATTGCGGTATTTAGTTGGGGATGCATCATCGTTGCATTACTATTTGTTGTAAAACCATTTTTAAATAGAAATAAGACAACTCAAGCGGATTTGCAACATGCCCGCAAGTTAGTTTTAAAGCATGGACAAAATGCAGGGGCATATCTGACGCTGGAGGAAGACAAGACCTTATATTTTGGCAAGACCGTGGACGGAGTAGTAGCTTATGGTGTTGTTGGAGAAACAGTAATCATTAATGGAGATCTGATTTGCGCGCCAGAAGATTTCAAAGCATTGCTTGATGAATTTAAAAGTTTTTGTCAAGATGCTTCATATAATATGTTCTTCTTGAGTACGACCAACAAATACTTGGAAGATTATAAAGCCGCCAATTTTGAAGTGGTAAAATGTGGCGAGGAAGCCAGATTTGATTTGCAGACCTATGATATTGCTGGCAAAAAGGGTGCGAAGATGCGTGCTAATATCAACAAGGCGACTAGAGAAGGTTTAACTGTCAAAGAGTATGAAGTAACAAAAGGGCGTGACGTTCAGATTGAACATGAGATAGATAGGATTTCTAGCGAGTGGTTAAGCGAGAAAAGTAGTTCTCAACTAGCATTTACATTAGGGGGAGTAGGACTTGAAAACCCAATGGACAGGAGATATTTCTACGCATATGATGAAGCTGGAACGATGCAAGGATTCATCGTGTTTTGTCCATTTGAAACGGGATATATGGCAGACGTTACAAGAAGAGCAAACAACTCGCCAAGCGGAATCATGCACAAGATTATGTTCGAAGCATTCCAAGTATTTAAGGCAGAAGGTATTAGCGAAGGTAGTATGGGATTAGCGCCACTTGTCAACTTGATTGAGGAGGGGCAAAAGGGCAATACACCAGAGAAACTTTTGAACTTTATCTACGAAAATATGAATAATATTTACGAATTTAAAAATCTATATCGAGCAAAGGAAGCGTATAGTCCGAGTCGCTGGGAGCCAGGGTACTTTGTGTACTCACCAAAGATTTTGACGCCACAGATGGTATATGCAGTGGTTGAAATCCAGAATCCACAAGGGGTGATGGATTATGTTAAAGCGTTTTTTAAGGGTAAATCATAATGAATATAAAACACCACTTTATTGAAAAAGGCAAAGGTACGCCGCTTATTTTGCTACATGGCAACAGCGAAAGCAATGAATATTTTGAGCATCAAGTGGAATACTTTTCCAAAAGTTACCGTGTTATTGCGATAGATACACGGGGACATGGTAAGACGCGAAGAGGAAGTGCCGAGTTCACGCTTAATCAATTTGCCGAAGATTTAAAACAATTCCTAGATAAGATGCAGATAACAAAAGCAATCATCTTAGGCTTTAGCGATGGAGGCAACATCGCCTTGTTGTTTGCTTTAAAATATCAGCAATACGCCTTGGCGCTTATCATAGATGGTGCAAACCTCTCACCTAGTGGGATAAAGGCATATGTGCAAATTCCGATTTATCTAGGCTATTTGTGCTGCAAAGCACTTGCCTGTGTGAGTAAGAAAGTCGAGGCAAGGGAGAAGATGCTACGTTTGATGACGCACCAACCCAATATAAAGCAGGTAGAACTTGCTAAGATAACGGTTCCAGTATTGGTGATAGCAGGTAGTCATGATATCGTCAAAGCAAGTCACACAAAAGAGATTTATGAGGCATTACCTAATGCGAAATTAGTTATATTAGCGGGCGATCATTTCGTTGCGGCAAAGCATCCTAAGGAATTTAACGAAAGCGTGGAAAAGTTCTTGAGGTTGTCTGACAATATATGATAAACTGATATAAAATGGTGATAAAGGAGCAAAAAACGATGAGTGTACAGTTATTAGACAAGACACGGAAGATTAATAAACTATTGCACAACAATGATTCCACTAAAGTGGTATTTAATGATATTTGCAATGTCATGATGGAAGCGTTAAATTCCAACATCTTGGTTATTAGTAAAAAGGGTAAAGTGCTGGGGGTATGCCAGTGCGAAGGTTTTGCTGAAATCAAAGAGCTAATTAGTGACAAAGTGGGCGGTTATGTCGACGGACTTTTAAATGACCGCTTTTTGAGCGTACTTTCGACGAAAGAAAATGTTAATCTTGAAACACTGGGGTTTACAGGGGAGGGAGTAGGCAAATATCAAGCAATTATTAGCCCGATTGATATCGCCGGCGAACGTCTAGGAACAGTGTTTATGTATCGTTATGGTGATACGTATGACATCGAGGACATTATCGTTAGCGAATATGGAACAACAGTTGTAGGACTTGAGATGATGCGTTCGGTAAACGAAGAGAATGTTGAAGAAGAAAGAAAAATTCAAGTAGTCAAATCGGCATTTAGTACACTATCTTATTCAGAAATGGAAGCAGTTACACATATTTTTGATGAGCTAGAAGGAGACGAAGGTATCTTAGTAGCAAGCAAAGTAGCTGACCGAGTAGGCATTACTCGTTCGGTGATTGTTAATGCATTACGAAAGTTTGAAAGTGCCGGAGTTATAGAGTCACATTCAAGCGGTATGAAGGGTACATATATCAAAGTATTGAATAATGTACTTTTTGAAGAACTTGACAAATTAAAAGTCAAGAAGGGATAGCCAAAAAGGCTATATTAGTGTAAAATCTTAACGAAGCAAACAAAGAAAAGGAGGCAACACAAACATGAAATTAACACCGTTGGCAGACAGAGTGGTTTTAAAACAATTAGTAGCAGAAGAAACGACTGCGTCAGGAATTGTTTTGCCAGGACAGGCACAGGAAAAACCTCAAATAGCACAGGTTATTGCAGTAGGACCAGGAACAAAAGAAGAAAAGATGGAACTAAAAATAAAAGACCAAGTAGTATTTTCCAAATACGCAGGTACCGAAGTGAAACTTGATGGTGAAGACTTTATCATTATCAAACAGCAAGACATTTTGGCGGTAGTTGGATAGAATATTAACAGAATCTTGAAAGATAGAAGATACAAATAACAGGAGGAAATTAGGAATCATGGCAAAATTAATCAAATACGGAGATGACGCAAGAGCAGCACTAGAAAGTGGTGTGAATCAGCTTGCAAATACAGTAAGAGTGACATTAGGGCCTAAAGGGCGCAATGTTGTATTAGATAAGGCATTTGGTAACCCACTAATAACTAATGATGGAGTTACTATTGCCAAAGAAATCGAATTAGAAGATGGCTTCGAAAATATGGGAGCACAACTCATTCGCGAAGTTGCATCTAAGACCAATGATGTAGCGGGGGATGGAACAACAACAGCAACTGTGCTAGCACAAGCGATGGTAAACGAAGGAATCAAGAACCTAGCAGCAGGAGCTAA
>JGI994J12354_10004716_pt1 | contig 12111 bp, 9 predicted proteins | sample IntmicLarv3ML3BL_FD_12354 | JGI IMG/M metagenome (IMG submission 12354) | reverse complement strand
CCGTCGTGGTCTCGGCAGGGGTTCCGCCGCAGGCCGAGAGCACCAGCGTGGCCGCCATGATCAGGACTAGGAACGCTGACAGTTTCTTCATTTTGCTTTCTCCTCTATATTAATTTTGTGGTGCATGGAAGCCAGAAGTGGGTGTTGCTGTGGGCCAAACTAAACCTTAATGCACTCGGTAAAGTGTCCGGGGCTGATTTCTCGCAGAATGGGATCCTTCGCGGTGCATTCCTCTGTAGCTTGGGGGCAACGGGCCGCAAAGCGGCAGCCCGGTTTGGGATTGACAGGGCTGGTCACCTCGCCCTTCAAGACCTCAATGGTCTTGTTGCGCATGGCCGTATCAGGGATGGGGATGGCGGCCAGCAACGCCTTGGTATAAGGGTGCAATGGGTTCAGGAAAAGCTCTTTGGAGGGGGCCAGCTCAACACACTTGCCCAGATACATAACGGCGATATCGTTGCTGATGTGCTTGACCACCGACAAATCGTGGGTGATGAACATGTAAGTGAGGCCCATCTCCTGCTGCAAATCCATAAGCAGATTGAGAATTTGCGCCTGAATGGACACATCGAGGGCCGAGACCGGCTCATCACACACGATGAACTTGGGCTTGAGGGAGAGGGCCCGGGCAACGCCAATGCGCTGCCGCCGTCCTCCATCCAGCTCGTGGGGGTAGGCGCCGGCCAGACGCTCGGTCAGGCCAACCAGCTCCATCAAGCTGGCCACTTCATCATAGACCTCGGCCGTTGTCTTGAAGATTTTGTTGACAATCAGCGGCTCGGCGATGAGCTCTTGCACCGACATACGGGGGTTGAGGCTGGAATAGGGGTCCTGGAAGATAATCTGCATCTTCCGGCGCTCTACACTCATCACCTTTTTGGGGTGCTGAAGGATGTCAACGCCCTCGAAATGCACCTCGCCGCCCGTGGCCTCCAGAAGCCGGAGGATGACGCGGCCCAGGGTGCTCTTTCCACAACCCGACTCGCCGACAACACCCAGTGTTTGCCCCTCGTGAATCCGGATGTTGACATCGTCAACGGCATGGAGCAAGCCCTTGGCCACACTAAAGTACTTTTTTAATCCTTTGGTTTCGACTAATATCTTTGGCATAGCATCACACTCCAAGGCATGCAGTTGTTGCGCAAAACACAATCCCTGCACACTATTTTTTCACAGGATACCACAAGCTGGCATCGGCCTATTCGTGGGTAAAGAGATGGCACCTGATTTTGTGGCTTCCGTCCTCGTAGAACGACGGCTCCACCTCTTTGCAGATATCCATGCACTTGGGGCAGCGAGGTGAAAACTTGCAGCCCGGCGGCAGATCGGTGGGGTCGGGCATCAGCCCATCAATGGGACTGAGGCGCGCGGTATCCACCGTGAGGTTGGGGATGGAACCAAAGAGGCCGACGGTATAGGGGTGATGCTTCTGGGCGTTGAAAATGTCGTCGGCCGTGCCGATTTCGATGACCTCGCCGGCATACATGACACATACGTCATCACAGGTCTGCGCCACAATGCCCAGGTCATGCGTAATCATAATCATTGAGGTGTTAAGACGCTGCTTAAGATTATTAATCATGGCCAGCACCTGGGCCTGAATGGTGACATCCAAGGCGGTGGTCGGCTCGTCGGCAATGAGCAGCTCGGGCTCGCAAGCCAGTGCAATGGCAATGACAACCCGCTGCTTCATCCCGCCGCTGAACTGGTGCGGGTATTCCTTTTTGCGGAAAGCTGGGATGCCCACCATCTCGAGGGTCTCGTCAACACGAGACTCAATCTGCGCATCGGTCTTATTGTCAGTGTTGTGCAGACGAAGGGCTTCACCGATTTGGTCTCCCACAGTTAAGATGGGATTGAGCGATGTCATGGGGTCTTGAAAAATCATGGAGATTTTCTCGCCACGAATTTTCATCATTTCGTTTTCTGACAGCTTGAACAGATTCTGGCCATCGAAGATAATCTCCGATTTTTCATCCGTCTTGGCTGTTCTCTCGGGCAGCAAACGCAAAATCGACAGGGCGGTCGTCGTTTTCCCTGCACCGGTCTCTCCGACAATGCCCAGAGTCGAGCCCTTTTCAAGTGTGAAATCCACTTTGTTGACCGCGTGCACAACCTCTAGGTCGGTTTTGTAGGCAACGGCCAGATTTTTTACTTCAAGAAGTTTTTCACCCATGGCCCATATCCTTCCTGATTAGAATTAATCGTTTACTTACGGGCTTAGTCGCGCAGCTTGGGGTCGAGGGCGTCTCTCAGACCGTCACCAATGAGGTTGAGAGACAGTGCGGCGATGAGGATGCACAGGCCGGGGAAGAACAGCATATGGGGCGCCGTTCTCATATATTCCCGCGCCTCCGACAGCATGGCACCCCATTCGGGGTTGGGTGGCTGGATGCCCATACCCAGGTAGGAGAGGCCGGCGGCCGAGAGCATCATGGAGGCAATGGACATGGTGGCCTGAACGATAATTGGCCCCATGGCATTGGGGAGGATGTACTTGAGCACAATGCGCACATCGGAAGTGCTGTAGGACTTGGCGGCCTCAATGAAATCCTGCTCAACCACGGTGAGAATGACCGAGCGAATGAGCCGCGTAAAGTTTGGCACATTGGAAATGGTGATGGCAATGAGCAGGTTTTGCAAGCTGGGGCCCAACGCCGCGATGATGGCCAGAGAGAGCAGAATGCTGGGGATGCACATAAAGACATCGATGATGCGCATGATGATATTGTCTATCCGGCCGCCGTAATACCCGGCCGAGGCCCCCAATATGCCACCGACAATCAACGAAATGCTGGTGGTGAAAAGGCCGATGGAGAGCGAGACCCGCGAACCGTGGATGATGCGGGTGAACATGTCGCGGCCATAGCCGTCCGTGCCAAAGATATGCTCGGCTGATGGAGGTTGGCAGCGGTTTCTGGCGTTTTGCTTGATGCCGTTTTGCAGTGGGCTGATAGCCCCTGCGAACACGGCAAACAATGCAAAGATGAGGATGATAGCCAAGCCAATCATGGCGGTGCGGTTTTTCTTCATCCGCCGCCAAACTTCGGCAAACTTACTTTTCTTGCGCGACTTGGTCTTTTTGCCCTTCCCCGTGCTCGGCGGTGTGCGCTGCTCGAGGTTATTCTGGGTGTCCAGAACCTTCCCGGGTTCAATATTATCCATTCTATCCCCCCTACCTGGTGTATTTCGCCCTGATTCTCGGGTCGATAAAGGCGTACAGGATGTCAACACACAGCATGATGACGCAAAAGAGCGCCGCCAGGAACAATGTCGTCGCCATGACGACCGGGATGTCCTTCCATCGGATAGCCGAGATGACATGCGTACCCAGGCCGGGGATAGAAAAGACCGTCTCGGTGACCACCGCACCACCCAGCAGATGCCCGAAGTTCATGCCCAGAACCGTGACAACAGGCAACAGGGCGTTTTTGAGGGCATGCTTCCAGATGACGAGCCGCTGAGGGGCACCCTTGGCCTTGGCGGTGCGGATATAATCCTGTCGGATGGTCTCCAGCATGGTTGAACGCGTCAGGCGGAGCAAGCTGCCCGCGCCGCTGAAAGCCAGGGCCACTGTGGGCAACAAGAAGCTCTTCCAGCTGCCGATACCGCTGGTGGGCAACCACCCCAGCACCAGTGAGAACACATAGATGAGCATCATGCCGAACCAGAAAATTGGTATGGCGGCAAAGAACATGGCGAAGACAGTGAGAACATTGTCCACCAGAGAGTACTGCTTGACGGCCGAGAGAATGCCCAACGAAATACCCAGCAGCGAACTAAACACGACGGCCGAGGAGGCCAGAATGAGGGTGTTGGGGAAGCGCAGCCAAATCTCCTCAAACACCGGCTTTTGCGAGCGGTAGGATTTGCCGAAGTCGAACTTTAACACAGCATCGGAGAGGAAAGAGATGTACCTGACAAAAAAAGGTTTGTTAAACCCCAGCTCCTCATTGAGCTGGTCGATGGCCTCTTGCTTGGCATTGTCACCCAGAATGAGTCGCCCCGGGTCTCCCGGCGTCAGCGCCATGATTGAAAAGATGATGAACGAGACGCCAATAAGAATCGGAATTGTAATCAAAAGCCGCTTGATCACATATTTGTACATAACATCCCTCCCACATAGAGTTTATCGCTACAAGTATCCACAAAATATGCATTAGCACCGCATCTCGGCAATGTTTGTTAATACTTTGATAATGTTTATACTACCTGAGCTCGGGCCGCTTGTCAATGGATTTTTGATGAAAGCCACAGCATTCTTGAGCTTTTATAGACATTTGCGTCACAGCTTTACATAAACAATCTCGGGCGAGAGCCTAGCGGGCGCACGGTTTTTCAAAATGGATGCACAGCCGAAAAACCGCATAACCATTCATTGGTATGACCAGATAAAGGGTATGCTTTACGTTCTGCCATGTATCATTTTCCGTCCATAACCCCACCATGTTGTCCGAAGGCGCTTCCAACTATCCCCGCACAAACTCGGCAAAATCGCACTTATCATCGGCCTTGAGAAGCAATTTCGTGATTTTTCCGTCAAACCCGCCCAGAAATTGAATGGGCAAACAGACCCCGTGCCGCTTGACATACAGGATATAGCTGTCGTGTCCCGCGTGGGTCAGCTCGGCCTGTTGACCAATGAAATGACAGATTACTTTGCCGTTCTCGGCGGTGATGCCCAGGCTACCATAACCGGGATGGGTGTAGGTGCCCACAAGATCCTCAGCGGTATGGCTCGACGCAGGCGGGTTGACAGTTTGCTGGAGGATGCCGTCGTTTGCTGTATGAACCTTCTCGGCGGCCACCGCCATGGCGTCGCGCAGCTTCTGGCTCCAATCAATCGCCTCAAGGCCGAGCAGCACATCACAGATGTAATAACCCAATGCCGCGGGCGACTGATTGCCGTTGAGGTTGGTGAGGATGGAGAAGGCTACATCTTCGTTGGGCATAAAGCCGACCAGGGACTTGTAGCCGTCGATGGTGCCGCCGTGGTGCACCAGCTTGTGCCCGCGATAGCTTTCAATAAACCAGCCCTGGCCGTAGGCCGTCATGTCAACCTCGTTGGGGAAATCCCACGCGAACATCTCGCCCGATTTGATAATCATCTGGGGGTTGTGCAGGCTGTCGGCCATCTTTTCAGAGAAGATGCGCTTGCCTTCGAAAACGCCGCGGCCCTGGTGGAGGCGCGCCCACTTGTCCAAATCGCGTACCGTTGAGCTGATGCATCCGGCGCAGCCGACATTGTCCAGGAAATTATAGGGCACCTTGGTCACGACGCCATCTACTAGGCTGTAGGGCTGGGAGACCGTGTTGAGCCCGAGGTCGCGGTACGCCTTGGCACGCGTGTAGGTGGAAGTCATGCCCAGCGGGTCGAGGAGGCGAAGCTTGACAAAATCCTGCCACGCCATGCCGGTGAGGCGCTCGACCAGCACGGAGGCCAGCGAGAACATGAGATTCTGGTAGTGCATGCGCGCCCGGGGCTCGAAGGCGGGGGGCAAGTAGCGCAACCGCTCGACAATTTCATGCACCGTCAGGTCAGGCTGGTTGAACCACATCAAATCATGCCGGGGCAGGCCCGAGCGGTGGCCAAGTGCGTCCCGGATGGTGAGATGCTCGGTCATATAGGGGTCAAACATGGCGAAATCGGGCATGTGCTGGATGACGCGGTCATCCAGCGAGAGCTTTCCATCATCGGCCAGTACGCACAGAGCCGTGGCGATGAAGGCTTTGGAGGCCGACGCAATGGCGTAAATGGTATCGGGGGTGGCCACATAGGCGTTCTCTAGGTCACTCAGGCCGCTGCCCACAAAGAAGGTCTCCCCCTTGGTGTGTATGCTGGCTACGATAGAGGGTACCTGAAAATCCTCACACAACTTTTCGACGATTTTCTGGAGCTTTTCCTGGATCATGCCATTCATCCCTTTCCGGTATATATGGTTTGGTCACAAGCTTGGCAGATGCTGCTAACCTTCGAAGGTGACACCGTCATCTATGGGCCAGATGGGCCGCCGGATGTTGTGGTAGGTCAGCTGGCTGTAGTTGGCTGTATGGATGCCCGGGGGGTCGGCCGTGATTATGGCTGTCGCGCGGGGCGCAAAGAATGCCTTGAAGTGGTTGGTCGACTTGACGGCCACGATGTCATAAAACTCTACATCGGCCCCGCCGGCGCGGAAGACAGCGTCATCCAGGGTCTGGCCGGCCATATTTTCGGCCACCATCACCTCCACCTGGCCGATGCGCAGACGGGCCGTGCGGCCAAAGTGCACCTCACGCCCGGCCCCCATGGGGCTGGTGCGGATGGCGATGCCGTCAGACAACGCGCATACCACGGCATCCTGAATCTCCAAGGGCGCGCCGTGAATGATATCGGTCTTGCCGCCGAGCAGGCCGGAGACTTTGCCGCCCACGCCCGCCTTGTGGGCCGCGAGGGCAATTTCAGTGTCATGAATATAGCCGACGATGGAGCGGGGCACATCCCTTGCCACAAGCTCCCGTAACAACCATGTGCCGTTGCAGGGGGCACCGCCACCCGGATTGTCGGAGGCCTCGTTGATGACAATGTATTTTTTCCCCTCCGCCACCAGGGCTTGGGCCTGGTCAAGGGCCTCGCTCACCGACAGACACTGGGCCCGCAGAGCCTCGCGATGCTTCCATACATAGCGGGCGATGGCCTGCGCGTGAGGAAGAGGGTCACCATCGGCCACCACCACCACCGAGGTGCCGCACCACGGGATGTCGGCATAGGGGAAGCCGTGGAAGAGGGTGGCGTCGATGAGGCCGTTTTCTTCAACGTACTGGGCGACAAACTCCTTAAAATCCCGCATGGGCGGGTCGAAGGTGCAGGCCATGGAGGGGGGAATCATCATGGGGAGGTTGACCACGGCCGATTGCAGCTTGATTTCGCCCTTGAGGTGGCGGATAAGGGTCGTCATAGCCAGATGGCCCATCTCCTCGCTGTCAATGTGGGGGTACTCCTTGACACCGTAGAAGCCCTGCGCCAAGCCCATCATCTCGGGGGAGATGTTACCGTGCAAATCCATACCCACCGTGATGGGGATGTCATTGCCCACAATGGCCCGAACCTCGCGGAGGATGTGGGTTTCAATGTCGAAAACCCCCTCGGCGCAGCCCGCGCCGTGGAGCGCGAGGCAGATGCCGTCGATTTCATCCTTGTGCGCTCTGGCGGCGTTGAGAAGATGACCGGTGACACGATCGAGGACCTCGCGCAGAATCAGGGGGCCGGCCTCATTGACGGCCACGCTGGGGATGACCTCGACTTCAAGCTCGGTGGCCGCCTTAATCATGCCTGTGATGTGCCCGCCGCTTTGGGTATAGCGGGTCAGCATCTCGGGGCCGACGCACCACTCGTTGGAACTCCAACGTTCGAAGGTGCCAATTTCGGAGGAAAAGGTGTTGGTTTCGTGGCTGATTTTTCCGATGAGGATTTTCACAATTTCCGGCCTCCCTGTCAACTCGTGGTAGTATAAAAAGTCTAATATTATTTTAGTATAGAGGAACAGCGAAGCAAAAACAATATATAAGCTTTTCTTATGAGGTCATCAGAAAAATTGCATGGCAGACCAGCCCTTATGGAATAACAAACAGCCGCAGCACAAGGCTGCGGCTGTGGTGCTGTGCAAATTGAACTAAAAAAACGATTTGTCCGTTGTTATGGGGGTGGCAGGCTCATCCTCGATTTTTCGGTATTGCGTGTAATAATTTTCCACATAGCCAATGAAAGTCTGAGCCTGTGGGGTGAACGGGGTGTCCCGTCGCTTAATCCAGCCGCGGCACTCAGTCATATCCCCCAAGGTACCCTGGAGACGGACAATGCCGCTGTTGGCCGTGGCCTCCTCGTAATAATTCCACGCGGTTTGTACGCTGACAGCCTGAGTCTCCTGAAGCAGTTTCAGCCAGGTGTATTGGTCGATGAGCTGTATCGTCTTAAAGGGGGGAATCTTACCCGATAAATCCTCACCCAAGGCAAGTGCCATGGCCTGGATGGTATTGTCGCGAAAGTCACTGTCGGTGTAGATGATGGGGTACTGGATGAGCGCCTCATACTCAATGCGTTCGGCGTTGACCAGAGGATGATCCTTATAAACTGCCAGGCAGAGGGGATATTCGAAAATGGGGTGGAATTCCAAGTGCTTGTGGGCAACAATGGTGTCGACAATCTGGCCAAAGTAGTTCTTAAAGGCGATGATGCCAATGTCCACCAACCCCTTTTCAACACTGTTCACCACATCAAAGGCAAACTGGTTGACATAGGAGATGTGAAAGCTCTCATCGCTGCCGTGGTTTCGGTTGACCATCGCGATAAGGGCTGTAACCACAGCATCGGCCGGTGGCCCAGCCACCCGGAGCGAGCAGGGAGAGGGCTCGTAGGTTTGGCTGTAGCGTTTACCCAGAATTTCGGCCTTTTCCAGCACATCAACGGAATCCTTGATAAAAGAGCGCCCTACCTCGGTGACCTCAACCCCGGTAGGCGTGCGGATAAAAATTTGGATTTTAAGCTCTTCCTCAAGCTCCTTAATGGCAGTGCTCACCCCGGGCTGCGAGACAAAAAGACTTCTGGCGGCCTTGGTGATGGATTTGTGCCTGTCCACCTCAACCACATACTTAAGCTGCTGCAGATTCATACAAAATCGCCTCTCATATCACGGCAAACACGTTCTGTCGGACGGGACTGTCCGATTACTTATATTATATCACATGGGTATGTAAAATGCAAAAAACACCGGCATCGCGGGTTGTCATACGCAATTTTTATGAAGACATAAATATTTTATATGCATCATGCCCATACATAAGCGCTCGTTTTCTTCGGAAATAAGTGTAATATGGATGTAATTTCCAAGGCACCGCATTTCCTTGTGGGTGCCTGCGGCTGCGAAAAATCCCGCTCTTTATAAAAGGAGATCAAGCTTATGTTGATTGCCGCGAATACCATGATTGTCGGAGACGGAAGCACCGTCCTCCGCAACGCCGCTCTGCGCGTCGGCCCCGATGACCGTATCTGCGAAATTGGCCCCCGGGAGGCTATGATGTCCACACACCCAGGGGAGGCCCTGCGCGATTATGGCGAGGCCACCGTCATGCCCGGGCTCATTGATATGCATGTCCATCTGGGCTACTGGTGGAGCAAGCCGGACAACCGGAAGTATGACAAGCATCTGATTGCCTACTTGGGCATGCACAACGCCCAGCGGGCCCTTTTTGCCGGTGTCACCACCGTGCGCGATGCCAGCAGCCCTCACATGCTGTGCCAAAAAATGCGGGAGGCCGCCCAAAAAGGCTATGTGCGCCTGCCACGCATCATCCACTGCGATTCGGCCCTGTGCTTCACCGGCGGGCATGGCTGGGCCTTGGAGGGCGGCATGTACGAGGTCGACGGCGAGGCCGAAATCCGAAAGGCCATCCGCCGCAACCTGCGGGACGGGGCCGACTACATCAAAATTATGTCGAGCCACCGCTCGGACATCTCGGAGTACACCCAGGCTGAACTGGACGCCGCCGCCGACGAATGCCACCGCATGGGACGCAAGCTGGCCGTTCACGCCGGAACCCAGCCCTCTATCCAGATGAGCATCGACGCCGGGATTGACACCATCGAGCACGGCACCGATCTCACCGTCGAGCAGTGCCTGCAAATGCGGGAAAAGGGCTTGGTGTGGGTGCCCACCATCATCGCTTATACGTACATCTACGAGACCGTGACAGCGCAAATCGAATCGGGCACACTGGATGCCGACAATCTGGTTAACAGCAGCCTGCTGCGCGAGCTGGTCTATTTCGAACAGGCCGCCAAGGCCTATCGGGATAACTTCAAAAAGCTGTACGACACCGGCGTCACCGTGGTAGCCGGAACCGACATGGTCATGGACGGCGCCCCCGGCGCTCCCGTGGCTCGAGAACTGCAATATTTTGTCGACTATGGCATTACCCCGGTGGAGGCCATCGGCACGGCCACGGGCAACAGCGCCAAGGTACTGGGTTTGGAGGATGAAATCGGCAGCCTTAAAGGCGGCACCCTAGCCGACCTGCTGGTGGTCGAGGGAGACGCGTCCAGCGACATCACGGCCCTGACGGCCATTCTCGATGTCTATCAGGCCGGAAAGGCCATCCATCGGGAAATCTGAAGATTTCACTGCCCCCTCCGCAAGCGAGGGGGGGCGAGACAGAAAGCCCTCCGGGTTTTCCCGAATGGCTGGCGGCACTGGAGGCCTACATCGACCAAAAGGTTTGGAAAAACTGTGAGTACGCTTCATAATTCTTTGCAAATAACCATTTTGGCTTTTATTTCTGTACTTAATAGAAGATTTTGAACTGCCTCTAAGAACCGATATCCTTATGAAAAAGTGATTGAAAATAATTTTTGTTGTACAAATAGCCTTTGTCGTTTGGCTTTATTTCGCCAGCTTTATCGTTGTATTCGCCAGCCTTATGGTGGTTCCCCAGTCTATCAAAGCATACGCACAGCTGCATATACGGTGTATATCCGTAGCAGTCCGGAAGAACAAAACCGCCGCTTCGATCGTCAATTTTTCGGGTCAAGGCGAGCTCATACCAGAATATCGCAGTTCTGTATTGATTTCTGTCTAAGAAATGATTACCTATATCACAACAAATTTCTGCACGAGGCTGATCATATGTGAAGCTCTTAAAAAGGGATTCAAGCGCGCCGGAATCATCCTTCATCTGATAATAGCAGGCAGCCAAATCCTTACAAGCGCTTATATTATTCTCTACCCAGCCCTTGCCCTCCTGTAAAAAATCGGAAAATTGATCAATCGCCGGTTGATATTTAGCGTTGTAATAGAGCTCCCGTGCATAATAAAATTTTTGCCGTGGATTTAGTAATTTCCCTTGTGAAAGTATTTGCTCAAATATCTTCAGATTTCTTTCAGGTTCATTGGGCCGCATTTTTTTATGACAAATAGTGATTTCACTGTGTATGATATTGCCGTATGGAGAAATCACCTCGTGAATTTCCCCCTCCCAGCGATAATTCATGTTCCGCTTAAATATTCTCTCCCGGTAATAGGAAAGCATCGGATTGCCGTCTTCATCAAAAGCGACATCATATCTCATTTTAACCATGTCTACAGATGGCTGGAGGCTGCCTTTTAAAGCTTTTAATTTCTGCCTGTTCTTCTCATCAATGATATCATCTGCGTCCAGCCACATGATGTAATCCATGGTCGCGTGAGAAAATGATTGATTTCTAGCTGCCGAAAAGTCATCCACCCAAGGGAAATCAAATATTTTATCTGTATATTTTTTGACAATGTCCTTAGTCTTATCTGTTGAACCGGTATCGACAATAATAATTTCGTCGGCTATGTCCTTTACACATTCAAGGCATCTGCCGATTACATCTTCCTCATCTTTAACAATCATACATACACTTAAGGTAGACATAATTATAACCTCACAAAGTAGTTTTTTGATAAGCTGAACACCCGGAGGATAGCCTCCGGGTGTTTTTGTCTTTTGTACTTTAATCGGACTGTGTTATGCGATACGCAATAAGGTCAGAAAAGCGTTCGTTCCGCCGGCAAGTGTAATTGGTCCGCCGGAGGTGCCGATGCTGACTGTGGCGTTGGGCGACAGCGGGACTGTGGCATAGCCGGTTCTTTGAGCCAAATCGACCAAAACGTTGAGGCCGCTGTTTGCCAGGGGAGCGCCGTCAATAATAAGGTCCACGGTAGCCCCTATGCCCACGGCAGATCTGATACTGTAAATGACTTGATAAACTCCGCCTATAGGCACGGTAACGAATGTGTTTCCGGGTGTGAAGGCCAGACCGACGCTGGACGACAGCGCTGTGTCCAAAATCACGGGATTGCCGGTAGCTATGGTTCTGGGCGCAGTGGAAACGAAGGTGCCGTAAACCTCCAGAGCGGCGGTTCCCGACGAACCAGTAGCGCCGGTCGGGCCGGTCGGTCCTGTGGGACCGGTGACCGTACTCGCTGCGCCTGTTGCGCCTGTCGGTCCTGTGGGGCCAGTCGGGCCGGTAACCGTACTCGCTGCGCCTGTTGCGCCAGTCGGGCCGGTTGGTCCTGTGGGGCCGGTGACCGTGCTCGCCGCGCCGGTAGCGCCAGT
>JGI994J12354_10004715_pt1 | contig 12111 bp, 9 predicted proteins | sample IntmicLarv3ML3BL_FD_12354 | JGI IMG/M metagenome (IMG submission 12354) | reverse complement strand
CCCCCCAACACCTACTCCTTCTCCAACACCAACGCCTACCCCCACGCCCGAACCCGAGCCTGAGCCTGATTTAACCGGGCTGGCTTTAAATCCCCTTACGGGCGAGTACATAGATGAGCAAATCGCCGCCCGCAGGCCCGTTGCCGTTGTAATTAACAATTTGAACAAGGCACTGCCCCAAAGCGGCATATCTCAGGCTGATGTTATATATGAAGTATTGGCCGAAGGCGGCATAACCCGCATGATAGCCGTATTCAAAGATTTTAATGCGGAAAAAATCGGCCCTGTAAGGAGCACACGCCATTATTTCCTCGACTTTGCTTTGGATAATGACGCCGTATTTGCCCATCACGGCGGCAGCCCCCAAGGCTACAGCTCCATTGCCAACCTTCGCATAAATAACCTTGACGGCATGGCGCTGGAGGGCAAAATATTCTACAGAGACCCTGTTAGAAGAAGTCAGCCCGGTATGCTGGAGCACAGCTCTTATACCTCGGCCGAAGGGCTTTTAAGCGAGATTGAAGCCAAATCCTTCCGCGCACAAATGGATGAGAATTTTGAAATCCCCTTTGATTTTTACGGCGATGATGAAATAATAGCAGGCGATCCTATTACAAAAATAACCGTTCCCTATTCGCCTCAGAGCCAAACAGGCGTTTTTGAATATGATGAAGAAAACAATGTTTATCTGAGAAGCCAAAACGGGAATATACATATTGATGAGCTTACAGGTGAACAGCTAAGCGTAAATAATGTTCTTGTACAATATGTCAATATGTATGTTATATCCGGCGATGATGCCGGTAGGCGGGAAGTTACTCTTGTATCCCAAGGCGAAGGAGTGTTGTTTACTCAAGGAATCTCTCTGCCTGTAAAATGGTCAAAGGAAAGCCATCAGTCCCCTACTGTTTGGACAAATGTAAATGATGAAAAGCTCGTTTTGACAAAAGGCAAAACATGGATTTGCGTATTATCCGATAAAACAGAAATTATTACGGAATCGGGAGCGAATTAAGATTTTCATATTCCCTGCACCTATTAAAATATCATTAATAAAAACCAACCCCCGGCGGAATAATCCTGCCGGGGGTTGGTTTTTGCCTTTTAAATTTTCCATTGGTTTATACCGTAAGACTTCTGCCTATTTGCCTGAATTAGCGAAAAACTTGTCATGCACATAGTTAGCGGCCTTATCCACATCTTTCTCGCTGACTACAACCGTTATGGTTATTTCGCTTGTGGATATAAGCTGGATATTAACACCTGCATCGTAGAGAGCCTCAAACAATTCGCTTGCCACGCCGGAGTTGCTTACCATCCCCGCACCTACTATGGAGAGCTTTGCAATATTTTCATCACAGGCTACGCTTTCATAATTGATTATGCCTTTGCTTTGTTCAATAATACTAATGGCATCCTTCAAATCCCCGGCGGATACTGTAAAGGAAATATCTATTTTACTATCCCTTTTTACGGACTGAAGTATAATATCCACAGCCACCTTCTGCTTTGCGAGGATAGAAAACACTTTAAACGCAACGCCCGGCACATCATCCATGCCTGTTAATGATATACCTGCCACATCTTTATCAACAGCTAAACCGCTTACAAACATTTTCTCCATTTTGCTATCCCCCTTAACAATCGTCCCCTCTTCATTATTCAAGCTGGAGCGGACAACCAGCTTTACATTATATTTTTTAGCCAGCTCCACAGAGCGGTTATGCAGAACCTTCGCCCCTAAAGAAGCCAGCTCCAGCATTTCATCATAATTTATTTCCTTCATTTTTCTTGCCTGTTTAACCATTCTTGGATCGGCTGTATAAACCCCGTCAACATCAGTATAAATCTCGCATAAATCAGCACCGAGAACTGCCGCCAGCGCAACAGCCGTTGTATCGGAGCCGCCCCTGCCGAGGGTAGTTACATCCCCGTACCTATTAAAGCCTTGAAAGCCTGCTATAATAACAATATTGTTCCGCTCAAGCTCCGTATTAATCCTCTCGGTATTAATACGGTTAATTCTTGCTGAGGAATGATTCGGCGTAGTAAACATGCCAATCTGATTGGCATTTAAAGAAATTGCAGGATAGCCCAGCGCATGTATAGCCATAGCCATAAGTGCCACTGACTGCTGCTCCCCTGTGGAAATCAGCATATCCATCTCTCTTTTTGAAGGATTGTCACTGATTTCTCTCGCTTTTTCAATTAAATCATCCGTAGTATCTCCCTGTGCCGAAAGCACTACCACCAGCGAATGCCCTGCCTTATGCTGCTCAACAATCCGCCTTGCAACATTATATACACGCTCTTTGTTAGCAACGGAGCTTCCTCCAAATTTTTGTACAATAAGCAAATTACTTCCCCCTTACTTTTAACACCAAACACAAACAATATCCTTTTTACCTTGCAATATTTCATTTGAAAATATATCACAAACCCCGCGAATTATCAACAATAATTATTAAACCTTTAATTTTAGCCGCCGTATATGTGAATATAATAATGCAGGCTCTGCAACTTCCGTTATATATAAATTATTATACTTTTTAAAATTCCGAAAAAATGTTATGCTATATTTAATTCCACATAATTATTCTATTAAAAAGGGGCTTTTGTTATGAAACTCTATATTCAACAGCGGGTTTTCTCCATAGGTGACAAATACGATGTATATGATGAAATGCAAAATGTAATTTACATGGTGCAGGGCAAAATATTTTCCATAGGTGCACAAATAAGCATATCAGACGCCGCGGGAAGAGAGCTTTATTTCATAAAACAGCGCATAACCTTCCTGCTTGCCCATTATGAGCTTTATCAGGGAAACCACTTGATGGCAGATGTTAGAAGTGAGCTGGCTATTTTTAAGCCGAAACTTTCCGTAACCAGCCAATTCGGCGATTTCACAATGGTTGGCGATATTTTTTCAATGGATTTTGAAATATTAAAAAATGGCAGCTCCATCGGCAGAATAAGCAAAAAATGGCTCTCCTGGGGCGATAGCTATGAGCTGGATATATATGACAACTGCGACCCGGGCTTTTTCGTGGCTTTGGTCGTAACCATAGATAACTGCCTGCATAATGAGAATCATTAGGGGAGTTGTTGAAGAAAGCTGAGGAAATAATGAAAAAATTTTTTATAATTATTTTAGCGCTAACTGTGTTTGGCTGCCTAGTTTTCAACTTTACAAATAAATGGAATTATTCAAGCCGCCAGTACATTCCGATCACAGAAGTTGGGGAAATTCCTGCGGGCTTTGTAAACTTAGAAGAAGCTATAGTAAATTATAAAGATTTCCTAACATACAGCTATTTTGAAGGCGCAGTAATTTTTTTCCAGTCAGATAATACTACCATTATGCAGTCTCAAAAAGACGATTATACATTTATAGTGTCCTATAAAAACCAAATATATATTAATGAGAAAACAGTTAATGATATTATTAAAACAGCCGAATTAATAGAAACACATCGAAATACCGAGTATTTAGCAGGAGATGTGATTGAATTTTATAAGGGAAATTTTGAGTTTATGCCCTTCAGAATCGATTCTATAAGTTATACATCAGAAGTTGAAGAACTGACTACGGCTTCAGATGAATGGGCCTGTTTAATCGACTTTACTATACTTGACAAAACTGCTTTAGAAAATCCTCAAAACTTATTTAACCAGGTTGAACTGGCAGACGGAAGTGTATTTTCAAAGTTCTTCGATATAAACTCTCAAAGAACAGCAATAAATTTACCTGCCGGTGAGAAGTGTCACTACATTTATGTACAAAATCCTATTTATAAAAATAGCATACGTAAAATTGTTGTGATAAATTAAATCTTTAACATCCATATAAAAAGCAGAGACCTTGAAGGTATCTCTGCTTTTATTTTGTGTTTATCTAAATCATCTATGCCCGTGTATCAAAGGCCCAATTTCCGGCTACATAGCTTGCTTCTTTAGCCAAAGGCTCTTTTTTCAATATATCAAAAGCAGAATCCAGCGGGATTATGCTTAAGCTGGTCAGCTTTAGCCCTGCCGCCTCCAGAAGATTTATTAAAGTTTTTGCATGGGTGTTGATTAATTTATTTATATCCATATTCTCAAGGCGAAATTGCAAGTTGAGCTTATTTTCCTGCTTTTGCACATATGCTTCAACCCGACCAAGATTTACTGTATTAAGCCCAATTAAAGCACTGCCTGCGCCCTTGCCCTTTTGCTTCGAGCGCTTGTCTTTAAAAACATATAGCTCGCCTTCTGCCGGACCCGTCGGTGCGTTCAGCGGTATAGGAACATATACGCATGTTTTAAGCTGGTCAATAAACTCCATATTGTTGTTTAAATCCCTCAAAGCCTTTGTAAGGTAATCGGGCAACTTCGCATCAGCGTTTTCCGCTGCTTTAAGCGCTTCCCCTGCTTTTTGCCTTAATTCATTGAGTATTTGCTCCAGCTTTTCCATATCGTTTTCCTCAGGGCTAAGCCTGAATTTGCGGAACAAATCTTTGATCCCTGCTGATGAATCTTCCTGCACGCTGTTTTTTCCTATAATACTTTCAAGGAGCTTGCTTATTTCAGGATTATCGCTGAAATTTTCGCTTATAGCCTTAAATGCCTGCTCTCTTGTAACAGGTACGCCTTCCCCGTCAGATTCCAGCTTAGACATAAAGCCGCCTAAGCTCTCATCCTCCGAATCGGCAATGAAATCCTTCATAATATCCGATAACGCCTGCTTTTGCTGTGAGGATAAATTTTCATCCGGCTTTATTTTCGTGCTGATTGCTTCTTCCTGTAAGCTGCCTTCTGCAAGTTTATTTTGAGCCGTATTTCCAGAAGACTCCATCAAGCCCTCTGCGCTGTCTTGCGCAAAAATGCGCAGTATTTCATCTAATGCAGGCGATTTTTCAGCAGCTCCAAGCTCTTTCATTATTATATCAATATTTGCGGATATGCTTTTGCTCTCGCTTAAAAACCCGTCCATTTTATAAACGGTTTCCTGAGTTATGGGAAGCTGGTTTTTGAGCGTAAATAAAGCCCGCTCCAAATTAAGCGTTTTATTCTCGGCCGCATCCGCCCCTTTATTTAACATGTTAAAGAGCTTAAGCGCCTGATTGAGCTTTAGCAGCGATTCTTTATCTGAAGGCATTCCATTTTCAAGCAGCTTTTCCATAAGCTCTACATTTTCACTGCTTGTATTAAGCCCGTAGGAAACCAACAGCTCCCTTAATGCTTCTTCTGTGCTTCTTGCCGCCTGTGCATTAACAGGCAAAGCAGGCACGCTTTCTCCAACCGGAGCATTTTCACCGCGGACACCTGAAGCAGGTGCCTGTTCTTTCAGAATTTGTGTCATATCCGGCTTTATACCGCCAATCTCCACAAAACACCTCATTTATACCTCTTTGTTTTAAAGCTGACCCCATGCTAATTCACTTTGAAAAACTCAACCATTTTCTTAAGCATAATAGCCTGGCTGTTAAGCTCCTCAGCCGCTGCGGCTGATTCTTCACTCGTAGCTGAGTTTGCATTTATTACATCTGACACTCTGCCCAAGCCTTCGCTCATATGAACGATTCTGTCTGCCTGCTCTACAGATGATTCAGAAATCTTGGATATTATATCTGATACAGAGTTAACATCTTCCATAATCGTATTGAGCGCTTCGCTGGTAGCTTTGGCAATAGATATGCCGTTTTGAACACTCTCAATGGAATCCTCTATAAGTTTTGTAGTTTCTTGGGCCGCGTCTTTACTCTTAACCGCAAGGCTTCTTACCTCTTCCGCAACAACGCTGAAGCCTTTACCGTGAACGCCTGCCCTTGCTGCTTCAACCGCCGCATTTATAGCAAGCAGATTTGTTTGAGAAGAAATATCTTCTATAACTCTAATAATATTTGAAATATTATTAGAAGCGCTCTCTATGCTTTCCATTGCTCCAAGCATAAGCTCCATTTCTGCATTGCCCTGCTTGGAGTTTTCCATGGACCGCTGTGAAAGTATATCCGCTTGTGATGAGTTTTCTGCATTTTCCTGTATTTGAGCATTTACAACATCGGCAGATGATGTTACATCTCCTACGCTCACAGCCTGCCTTGATGCCCCTTCTGCAAGGTTCATGCTGCTTTCGGAAATCTGATTAGCGCCTACAAGCAGCTGGTCTGCCGCAGCGCCTATATCAGCAATTGTTCTGTTAAGGTTCGAGGCAATTGCATTAATAGATTCTTTTATGCTGTCAAACTGGCCTACATATTCTCTATCAATGCCTACTGTTAAATCACCGTCTGACATTTTACCAAGAATTTCATTAATTTCATCTATATAAGAAGCTACAGTTGATACAGTCAGGTTAAGAGAATTTTTAACCTCCGCAAATTTCCCCGAATATATGCCGTTAACCTTTGCGGTTAAATTACCTTTGGACATTTCAGCCAATGTTGCCGAAGTCTCTTCAAGAGGCAGGGCTATTGTTTGAAGAAGCTCATTCATTCCGCCTATTATATCTGCCCAGTCACCGCTGAAATGTGATACATCTATGCGTTTTTCAAGATTTCCTTCTATAGCCGCCTGTACCAAAATCATTGTATCGGTTTTAACGCTTGAAAGATTATTTCTAACCGATTCCATAACTTCATTCGCCACTGCTTTTTTGCCGGGGCGCTGCTCAAGTATAAATTCAAAATTACCGTCAGCATATTCTTTCATTCCGTTAAGTACTTCATTATTATCATCAACATAGTTCTTGATTGCACAGTTAACTTCTTCAACAACATCTTTGTAAGCGCCTTCATATTCCGTTGCATTAATAAAATAATCTATATCACCATCAGAATGTATACGCGCCATTTCAGCCATGTCACCCATAATTGCTTTAACCGTATTTTGTATTGTGTTCAGCCCTTTTGAAAGTGCTCCTATTTCATCATCAATTGTATATGAATAATTGCTTTGCAGGTTACCGTCAGATATCATATTGGCCATCTTTGTAATCTTCCTCAAAGGAACCATGATACCATGGATAACAACAACACATAAAGCCACACCTGCTAAAAAGCCAATTATGCTCCCTATTATTATAACCTGCTTACTGGTATATTCAAGCTGCTGCGCATATTTCAGAGACGTTACTACTTTCGCAGCGTACATATTTGAAATTTCGTTAAGCGCTTCTACTGTTTTAGCAGCTGATGGAATAACCTCTATGTTGAGCATACGATGCGCCTCACCGATATCCCCCGCTTCAACAAGGTCATTAATCACTCTTGCTTTTTCGTGAATAAAGTTATGCGGCTCCACAATTTCAGATATTTTAGCTCTAATCTCTTCATCGGCATTATTTAACATACTATCGCTGTTAAGCCATGTTCCAAAGGCACATGTATTCGGATCATATGATCCCGTAAACTCTGTTTGCTCCAAAACCGAAGTCATAAGATCTACTTTCCAGTTTAAGTGCGCAACCAATACATCCGTCGCCTCTCTGCTCGCTGTTTGCAGTTCTGCCCTCGCTATAGAGTTTTCAGACATTTTATGTATGTTATTCAGTCCATAAAATGTAGTTACCATACCGATTATATAAACAGCAACAACCATAACAATAATTCTTGTTCTTACTTTCATTATTCTGTCTCCCCCAATAAGTTTTATACGATTTGTAAAATTTGTTTTTGCTACTATTATATCGACTGAACCAGTCCTTAAACTTAGGCATATTTATAGTATTTTACAGTATTTTTATATAGGTACAAAATGTAGATTATTCAAATTTTGCTTAATAAAACATTGACAGTTGCGCCGATTTCAAATAGCATAAAATAAAAAAGTATTTAGGGGGATAACTAATGAATTGGTCACAAACAGATGGTTTAAACGCTCTAAAGCAAATGCAGATCCGCACATCTTGCAGAAGTTTTCAGGATAAGCCTGTTCCTGCTGAAATTATGGAAGAAATTTTTAAGGCTGCTCTTCAGGCGCCCAGCGGCGGCAACCTTCAACCGGTTACCGTTATTAATATTACTGATAAAGAAAAAAATGAAAAGCTCATGCAAATTTGCGGCAATCAGAAATTCATTGGTGAAGCTCCCGTTAATCTTGTCTTTTTCATTGACTGGAATAAAATGTCCGTTTTCGCCGAAAATGAAAAAGCGCCCTTTACATGTGACGACAGCCTGCTGCATTTTTTAATTGCACTTGAAGACCTAATGTGTACGGCGCAGATAATAGAAACAGCCGCCCATTTATGCGGCCTCGGCTCCTGCTATGTTGGAACTGTAATCAGTGAAGGCGATAAAATCTGCGAAATGCTGAATATGCCTAAGCAATCCTTCCCTATGGTTTCTCTGTCTTTGGGCTATCCTAAAGCTGAGCTTAAGCCGAGAGAAAAGCTGGGCAAAGAAATGATGATATTTGAAAACTCATATCCTGAAAATATTGATAATGAATATATCGTAAATGAATTTAGGAAGAAATACGGAGACAGGGCCACCCCGCTGCCAAAGGATGAAACCCTGCTCTCTAACATGGTTGAAGCGCTCAAGCAGTCCTTCTCAACCTCCTATGGTGAAGAAGAGGTTGAAGCCATAATAAAAACAGCCCTGGAAAATGGCAAAATCAATGAAACCCAGCGCCGCTTCGGCCTCCATTATCATGCCAAGCATCTCCGTTCCCATGGCTGGGATGTTGTTAAAAAAATAGAAAACAACGGATTGACTCCTTTTGGGGAGAAATAAATCTCATAAAAATTAATTTTTAAGTAAATAAAAAAGCCTCCTCTTTCGTAAACCGAAATTGGGGGCTTTAATTTACTATGCAAAAAATATTTATAAATACTCAATGCAAATTTACATCTGCTTTACTCTGATTAATACATATACCTGAGCTCATCCACCATAATTGCAAATATTGAGCCGAAAGCTATGCTCGCAACAACAGAAATAACAATCATAATTACCATCATAATAAGATATGCTTTGAAAAAATTGCTTCTTGTTTTATTGGTGTTTGAAAAAGCCCAAATAAAAGGCATAACCATATTTACGCATGGCACCATCATAATAAGGAAAGTAATAACCCAGTCCTTAACAGACATTTCAGGCTCACTGCTTGGCATTGAATAGCCGTATTGCGGCTGGGTATAGCTTGGCGCCTGCGCAAAAGGCTCCGGCTGGCTAAACTGCTGAGAGCCGAAATCGCTTTGCTGATAAGGCTGCTGAGAGCCGAAATCATTTTGCTGGTTTGGCTGTTGGCCATTCCCATAAACATTATGATTCTGGTTTTCTCCGGAATTATTGAAATTATTTTCGTCCATATAAAGCTCCTCCTAAAATAAATTGCATTAAAAATCTATGCTCAATTCCGGCCGAACAGCCTGAAAATAAGCGCATTCCCGTTTATAACCAAAGGCTCCGTTCCAAATCCTAATCTAAGCCTTATGAAAAAAACAATAACAGCTACAATAATTATTACGACTGTGGGGTAAAAAAGTTTCCCCAAATCCCAGTTTTTTAAATACATAAAAACATAAAGCGCAATCAAAGGCAGTGCAAAAAAAATCATGGGATTGAAATACAGCGCCTTTTGAAAGTCAAACCTCATAAGACTCAGCGCAGCCCTTGTCAACCCGCACCCGGGGCATGGCAACCCAATAAAAACCATAGACGGGCATATATAGCCAAAAAAATAATTGGCCACAGCTGTGTAAATTAAAATCATACATATTGCTGTTTTCGCCTGCTTCAATTCATAAACAATTCTCTTTGCCACTTAAAACCCTTCTCAGCGCAATAATTACGGCATAAATACAACGCTCAGCACAGGCTTAAGCCGCCTGTATATGCAGCTGTTTTGACTGCCACCGGATAAGTCTATCATAAAATTGCGCTTTTTTCAATATTATTGCACCTGTCCCTGTATCTAATTGACTTGGGCACATTAAGGTGTTACCATAAAGTTACAATGAACTCCAAACCAATTAGGAAAGGTATGGTATTATGTCAATTAAATTTAAAGGCGTTATTCCTCCTATGATTACACCTTTTACAAAAGCAGGCGATGTTGATTTTGATGCTTTCAAAAAGAATGTGGAAAAATGGAATGAAAGCGATTTATGCGGCTATCTCGTTTTAGGATCAAATAGTGAAACCGCCTATCTTAGCGAGGAAGAGAAACTTAAGCTCATTGAAATTACAGTTGCCACTGCTAAAAAAGACCGAATTTTAATAGCCGGCACAGGGATGGAAACTGATCGTGAAACCATTGCCTTAACAAACAAAGCCGCTGATATGGGAATACAGACCGCTTTAATACTCACTCCTTGCTATTATTCTTCAAATATGAATGCAAGCGTTCTCATAAATTACTTTACTAAAGTTGCTGATAATTGCAAAATACCTATAATGATTTATAATGTTCCAAAGTTTACTCATGTAAATATCCCTGATGAAGCCCTTAAAGTCCTCTGCAAGCACCCTAATATAATAGGTATGAAGGATTCCACAGGTGATATTGGCCAGCTTGTCCGCTTCCAAAATGTCGTTGGCGACTCTGATTTCCAAATACTCACAGGAACCGCCTCCGCATGGTATCCTGCTTTGACTTTGGGCGTTAAAGCAGGTATATTTGCCCTTGCAAACTCCAACCCCAATGAACTCATTGAAGTGCAAACTCTTTTTGACAATGAAAAGTATGGCGAATCCCTTGCGCTCTACCGTAAAATGTTCGTGCTTAATACAGCCGTTACCGCAACCTATGCCATACCCGGCCTTAAATATGCCTGCTCCCTTCTGGGGTTTGAAGGCGGCTATGTCCGCTGCCCGCTTATGGATTTAAACGAGAATAAGCAGAAAGAAGTTAAAGAGATATTCAAAGACTATATCTAGCTTTTAGATGCTGAAAAAATTAATTTAATACTAAAATGTAATTCAAAATGCCATATAAACCTAATTGCAATAAAAGGATTGAATTCACATTAAACGGGATTCAATCCTTTAAATTTATCCTAGCTTTTCTTTTATAAAAATGAGTAATAGCTATACTCCGTTTGCGTTTTCTTAATTTTAAGCTCTTAGTCAAAAAACTCTATATGGCTTTATTCAGCGCATTATTAACCCGCCGGTTTTTATTATGCGCTTTTTAATTGCTCATATATTCAAATCGTATTTTTTCGCTCATCTGTTTCAAAAAAATATAGAAAATAAGCTGCCGCAAGCAAATCCGCGCTGCCTCCGGGGCTTACGCCTTTTTCGATAAATTCTTTATTCAACTCACCGGCATATGCCAGGTATTCGCCTGTGCTTTTCTCCTCTTTTAAAAAGTCGGAAACTCTTTTTTTAATATCCCGTAAATAATCCAAATCTGAACGCGTAACTATATTTGTATCATCAACATTAGCTATTAAATGCAGCAGCGCAATAATCCCTGCATCATTTAGGCTGTTACCGGCTTTGGCAGCTTTTTTTAATGCGGGAAAGCCGTGCTGCCACACGCTGGGATAACCTTTCGCCGCCTCATAGCGAATCCCTCCCAGCCCAAATTTCGCATAGGCGCGCTCCCCATGGGTTTTGGCGGTATTTAAATCGCCATTAAGCTCGCCAAAAATCCCGCCTGCCACTTTTTTGCACAAATCCAGCAAGGCTTCAGTATTTCTCTCCAAATTGTTCGCATATATCATCCCTAAGCAGGCACATAATATTCCGAAAGTAAAAATCGCTCCTTTATGTGTATTTATTCCCTTTGTTTCAAAAAACATCTTCTCTTCCGCCTTTATTCCGGGATAGCGCAGCTGAGGCAGCAAAGCCTCGGCCCTTCCTTCATAGGCAATGGCCTTAAGCGTAATATCCCTGAAATAGGCCGTTAAAGACAGCGCGCTTCCGATAAAGGTAAAAATATCCATATCCCCATGCGCTCCGTTATCGACCCTGTCTACCAGCCCCGGCTTCGGAGCTGCGCTGACCTCGTAAAGCAGCGCTTTTACAGCAAGCTCCGCCGCCCAATCTGCATATCTCAGAGAAAAATAATCCTGCATCAGCTTAACAACACACAGAGATAATTCCTCTGCGCTATGGGTGCGGTTCCTTGAGCAAGCCCACACAGATCCGCCGCAAACAATACATGTTCTTTCGCTTC
>JGI994J12354_10004714_pt1 | contig 12113 bp, 15 predicted proteins | sample IntmicLarv3ML3BL_FD_12354 | JGI IMG/M metagenome (IMG submission 12354) | reverse complement strand
TTAAGTTTGTTTACTTTGAGTAGCTTTAGCTACTCAATATGGCACATTAACTTTTCCTTATCTCTTCCATATGCATTTAAAAGTTAATTGACTATATCAAGAAGCAAATGTTTCAAAACTATTTCAAACTATCTTTTTTAGGCCATATGTATCCTATTTCTTCCAGTTCTTCAAGCTCATATAAATGGTATTCACCGTAAATAAATAACAGTGCTTCATTCATTCTTCTTTTCCACAGGCCTTCATATGCTATTTGCTCCGAAATGTCAAACCTGCCCATCTCATATATAATTTGTTCATTTGTCCATGTCTTGGATTTTAACAGCTGAATAAAATCATAGTCCTCATATTCCCAGATATATGGCCCGAGTTGATATGAAAATATAATAAGTGCATCATACTGGTTTTGTGAAAGCTTTATTTTATTATTAACAGCAAAATTATGCAGTGCTGTACTATATTTCTGCAAATCCTTTTTTAACAGCTTTGCGGCTTCTTTTTCTGTTAATTCATCTTCAAAAAGCTCTTCCGAATTAATAACATGTCCATAGCCTATTGTGAGGTTTTGCGAATCTATACCTGTATATGAAGAACCCGAAAATCCTTCAAGCAATTTTAAAAGATTTTCCCCTTTTTTGCTAATGCTTGACGGTACATTACCGACAATAATCATCAAAAGAGTTGATAAAAGCAATAAGGCTATTAAACCGTACCATTTTTTTGGGGGCATATATGCAATCTCCTTTGACTTGTTTTAAACGGCATAAGCAAAGCGGCTAAAAACATTAACATTTCAAAATGGATCTTTTGTATAAAAAGGCAGTTAAAACAGCTGAAAATAAGTATGTTTATAATTATATATCTTATGCCGGAATTGTAAAGGATATAAAATTGTTTTTAAATGAGAAAGCCAAGTATGCAGAACTATTTTATAAATGCAAAATTTGATTTTTGGTATTGACAAAAATTTGAATATTAGATATAATATTTATTGGTTGATGCCCGATTGTGTAATGGTAGCACGACAGACTCTGACTCTGTTTGTCTGGGTTCGAATCCTAGTCGGGCAACCAAAGAAAATGGGATGTAGAACATCTCAAAAATGTGGTTGTAACGCCATTTCGTCCAGCTAAAACCCCTCGCTAAAACAAAGCGAGGGGTTTTGCTTTTTCAATGGAATATAGTCATTTGTCCATATCCGTCCACATATATGTCGTAACCTGTGTCGTAACTAAAAATACCAAAAAACGGCTTCATGTTCATATTCGTCCATATTCGTGTCGTAACTCTCTTACATGAGCTAAACAACATATGCCTACACACTCTTGATTATATATCATGAGTGTGTTTTTTGTTGCAATTATACCATTGAGAACATTTTTGTATTAGCTCTATCATTATTCTTGATAGCGAGGTGAAAACAATGTCTACACTTATTAACATAGATTCCAAAGGATACGGTAAAATCTATAAAGCTGTTATGCGAAACCGAGAGCTCCCGCTTCTGGCAAAAACAATCTATGCCTACTTCTGCGCCTACGCCGGCAATGGAATTAAGGCTTTTCCAAAGAGAGATAAAATCGTGAAAGATTTGCAAATCAACAAAGATACCTACACGAAACATTTAAGCCGCCTAGTCGAAGATAAGTATATCTCTAAAGAACGATTATCAAGCGGCAATGTCTATACCATAATGCAGACCATCCCTGCTTATGACAAAATCGACCCACCGGAGATGATAAGTGATGATGAAATGACCGATATGCTAGTATTTGAAAATGTAGCCGTCAGAGGCTTTGGCACTGTGCCAAAGCTAGTTATGTTAGATGTACGTCTGTCTGCTCAGGCCAAAGCTATCTATGCCTATTTTGCATCATTCGCCGGAGCCGGCACCACAGCGTTCCCTCGTAGAAGCACTGTAATGCGGGAACTGGGTATGAAATCCACTAATACATATTACAAGCATTTGGAGCAATTGATGGAACATAGCTATCTCTCTGTAGAACAACAGAAAAGCAATGGCCGTTTCGATGTCTGCACTTACCGACTGAATGATATTGTAGAGGCTGGAACAGCTGCTACTCTTCCTTGTAAAAGGAAGAAAAAAGAAACATCCGAAAAAGTGAGTTGCGGTGAAAACAGCAGCAACATAGGGAATCTATATGCACCAATGTCCGAAAAAGTGCAACCCGGTGGAAAACTTCCTGATTCGGCTACTGATGTGTCTGAAAAAGTAATATCCGAAAAAGAGATATACGGAAAACCCGTGTCTCATAATTCCGGACATTCTAATATAAATAACATATCCACAAGAAACAGTTGTTTTATGACAGAACAGGTATATAATCATCAGCGGCGACCAAAGCCGATGGAGCCAGATCGACTTACCCTGTTTTCTTCCGCTGAGGTGAAGCAGCGAATCGGATATGACCACCTTAAAAGTGAAGCAGATAGCTGGGGAACCTTGCTAAAGGATACCCTCGGGCAGCTGGATGATCCCGATGATGAATCGCGGTATTATCGGACTATGAATGAAATCCTGAACGAAATAGTGGAGCAGCTCGTGGCTATTCTCAATAAATCGAAGAATGCCGAAACACTGCTCTCCAAAATCGAGGGAGATATCCTTGCGTTGATGTTTGATGATATTCTTGCGAGATGGGATGAAATCCGCAATATCCGTGCTTATGTTGCCGCATCTTTTAAAAACCTGTTGCGATTGTAGCCACAACTATTTTCCTTTGGTTAAGCTATGGCTGTCTGCAATCATTGATACAAGCTCATCATGTGGTACATCTCCACCGATAGTTACTGTGTTCCAATGCACCTTGTTCATGTGAAAGCCCGGAGTGACCGACGTATAAACATTGCGCCAAAAATCCGCTTTCATTGGCTCGCATTTAAGATTGATATGCAGTTTACCCTCTCGCTCATAAATCCATGCAAATATCTTCTTATTGCTTCGGTGGCGGATAACTGTCCAGTTGTCATCATCAAATGGATAATCTTCATAGCTATTGGGAAATTGCAAACAAACACCAATCAGCTTACGGCGAGATAATACGCTGTCATTCATCCTTCACAGCGGCCTCTATAACCGTTTTTACACGTCCAACCTGGTCGCCTTCTTGCAGCATAACCTTAATTCCATGAGTGTGTGTAGCACTTTTGGTAAGAATTCGTTTTACATGTCCTCTTGTAAGTGTATTCATTTTTTGATCCTTTTTAAGCACAATATCCACAAGATCGCCGGTATGGATATTCGCTCGATTTTGTCCATTCATCTAATCACCCTTGTAAACTATCTGAGTCCGGCATATTATCCAATTCAACCCGAATCTTCCTATATTCAGACTGTTCAGCATTTGTGGCGACACGCACACCATCGCGGCCGCAATCAGGACAGTCTTCAATTTTCCCAGTCCGTTCAAATAGAAACTGGCAGGCATCACATTTATATATTATTTTTGGCATAAGTAAAAACCGCTCCTCAAACTACTAATTAAATCAATTATATGCCAATCTGTTAGTAAAATCAATCGGCAGGCATTGAAGCAACAAGCACCCTTTTGCAAAGAGATCCATGCAAAATACAGTATTGCGCTTTTCTTCCACTCGTGATATAATCTGGAGAATTGAATAATTCGTGAGGGAGTAGTTTGCGCGTATTATCGCGTGGCAAGTCAACATACTGATTGGTTTTCTCAATCTGGCTTGTCTTAAAAAACGAGACTCATGTGTAGCTGATTTGGCTGTGCATGACTCCATCCATTAGCAAGGGTTCATTCGCAGCGTATTGGCTATGAATGAGTCCTTATTTTTATGGAGGATAAAATGAGTATAATTGAACTATCTTTACTTGCAGTCGGACTTTCTATGGACGCTTTCGCTGTTGCAATTTGTGCCGGATTGACTATGCCTAAAATGAACATTAAAAAAGCTTTGATAATTGGGCTGTACTTTGGAGTATTTCAAGCTGTGATGCCGCTTATCGGTTATTTGGTTGCAACACTGTTTGCTGACAAAATAATTACTTACGACCACTGGATCGCAGTCATTTTGCTCTGTTTTCTTGGTGGAAAGATGATTATTGGTAGTTTCAAAAAAGAAGGTTGCCCCGATAGAGAATGCCCGGATGGAACATGTAATGATAGAGTTTGTCCTGGCGGTGAAAAACCAGATAAAAAGGAAACATCTGTTAAACCTGCGCAAATGATTCCACTTGCCCTTGCCACAAGCATTGATGCACTTGCTGTGGGCGTTTCTCTCGCGTTTCTACGTGTTAGTATTGTTCCCGCTGTTTTATTCATTGGAATTACCACTTTTGCTTTATCACTATTGGGTGTAAAAATCGGAAACGCATTTGGCACCCGGTTTAAGTCAAAAGCAGAGTTGATGGGTGGTATTATTCTTGTGTTAATTGGTTTTAAAATACTATTGGATCACCTAAACATCATAAATTTTTAGAGGACAGTCGGAACGGAGCCGTCACAATACATTAGTAAAATCAATCGGTTGACGTTGAAGAATAAAAACTCATCTGCGCAAGCAGTTATATACAAAATATAGTATTGACACAGAATGTAATATACTATATAATGTGAATACAGTTATTTTTGAATCCTTCGTTGGATTTTCCGGTTGGTAGCTTCGGTGCTACCGTTTTGTATTGTTTTATTGGCGCAGTACCCCATGCAATGGGTGTATTGCGCTTTTTTACGTTGTGGAATTAAACGAACATATCAAAGGTAATGGGAATATCTGTCCCTTATACCTTTGTTTAATATATAGAACATAAAAATAGTGAAGGAGGTTAATCGTACAATAGACACAGGCACTTTGAGGGGAGCGAAACGCGAAAGCTGTTTTGCTCCCCTTTTTTTTGTTTGTAAATAAAAAGATAAAGGAGTTGTAAACAGTGAAAGGTTCAGAAAACACGATTATTATGTCCGGTGAACAGATGCAAGTATTTATAGGTGCGAGTTGCTTTGAAGGCTGTACTCCACCGGAGGCATCGAGGTTCCCTGCAATTCTGCCAAAGTTATGTGAGAGCCTGTCCTCCCGAAGCGTGGCGCGATATTTTATTCGCAATGTCCGTATCGGGGATACCATTGCTCTGGTAGATAAATCCCTTGGATATTCTTTTCGCTTGAAGATGGAGGCTCATTCGGTCTGCATTCTTTCAATCAATAAGAATCTGGTGCCACCTAAGAACAAGGATCAAGTGGTATATCTGGTCAATTACAGATTACTTCACTCTGTACAAGGAATGGCGGTGGCTGCATGAGCAACGGCAGGATAGTACGACTGACCGAGGCCGTTATCGTTGTCGATGCCCTAGGAACGGATCTGCTTCTAAAAGGAACACAGGGAGAGGTTCGGGAAGAAAATGAAAAAACGCTTACCCTTGTTGTCAAAGGAAACACTTATTCAGATATTCCTATTGCATCCACACAGGAGGTCGTGCAGGATGCAGCCTAACAAATTTGTTTATGAGGATGTGATTACTTTGTTTACCGGTGATTTGCCTAAGCTATGGGATATCGAATCCAGGTATCCGGTTGAAAAGCCGGTATGCCTGAATTACAAAACCGTTCGGGATGATATTTTTGACCTAAGTGTTATGGTGCGGGAACTTCGAGCCAAGATACTTCGGCTGGAAAACCCAAACTACCAATGCAAAATAGGCCGATGGAATTTTTCTATCAGAAAGGCGGATGTTTATGACAAAACGAGAGATATTAAGGTGGCTTGAATCAAAACGGAACAGAACACTTTCAGAACTCAGTGAAAAATATCATATAGCTGATAATGAATTAAAAAATTGTGTGATTTCAGCAACCGGGCTTCCTGCTGTTGCTGAGAAGATGGAAGCGCTTATAGAAGAGGCTATGAATTTGTATAACAACTGGAAAAAAGAAAATTCTGAATTTGATGGCCTTGACTATAACAAATATTCTCGTGCTTCTGCAAACCTTAATGAATTCATTAGTTCAAAAGGTGCCGCATTGAAGCAGATTACCTATCACGACATTAGCATTAATACTGCGGAAATGCTTCGCCTTGAAACGGAATATAAAGAAACCCGTCAAAAAATCCATGCCAATTATGCTAATGTTATGGCCGTTGTAGATTCTATTCACAAAGCAAAAGATGCCGTAGCATATCTGAAAGAATTGGGATTCGATTTAACGGAGATTGAAGCGCCGAAAGAACCGGTAACGGCCTTGGCGGTCAAAATCGACACCAGTTATCTATTTCTGAAAAAAGCAGCATAACCTTAATGAAATTAACAGCTGCACATATTTAATCATCAAAATAATGGAAGGAGAATTACTATGACAACCGCCGCACGCAATGCGATTTTTGAGGAGCACACTGACCTTATAGATCTTGTGATAAGGAAATATTATCGCCTGATTCAATCATGCAGGCTTAACGAGGATGATGTTCGGCAGGACTTATCTATTGAAATGCTGGAGGCAATAGAAAAATACAACCCCGAGATAGGTCCCTCTCTAAGGATTTATTTGAAACAGAGGCTCGGCTACACAATTATGAATATGGTGGTGCCCAGCAAGCTGTATGGTGTACCAAAGGCACCGAGAACCAAATCGTTTCAGGTGTTATCCTTGGACGCCCCCGACTTAAATGGTGTGCCTATGCAGATCCCTGTCTTTGACGATCACCCGGCCTGCATTCTGATACAGGACGAAATTAACCTGCTCCCAGATCCGCAACGTGCGGTAATGACAGATTTATTATATGGCAAACGTGTTCACAGCAATAATAAATCGCTCCGCGAAGCCAGAAAACAGATTCGGGAGCGAATGGACGAAATAGGTTTGACAAGATTGCCAACATGGAAGGAGTGCGTAGCCTGTGCCTAAAAAGGCATATGAGCCGACCTTGCTTGTGGATACATCGCGCTTATTATATGATGAGCGCCAGGAATACCGCAAGCTGGGTCTCGGCCAAAATGATGCCGCGACAATCTTCCTAAACGACACAATGGAAAAAGCCGGGTACAATTCTGTACTCGGCCTTTTTCTCGAAAAAGTGTCTCGAAGCTCTTTGGAAGATNTGAATGCGATGGTTGAAAAAAGAATCGCCGAAAAGCCTGAACGAGAGCCCAATGTACCGGATTTGCCNCTGTTTGGTGTAAACCGCAGGCCGGTCATCAATTTTGATGAAGATTATAANCTTACATCAGGACATGGATATGCGCTGAATACGGTTATGGCAAANTATTTGTCNTGCCGCCTNGGTGTGCCNGTCTANAAGNTTCCTGCTATTCTCCANCATCCACAGTATCCCTTTATGATTACTTCACTGGANTTTGTNGCNGTGTTNTGCAACCCNGAAACAGGAGANTTTGATCGCCCTGTCAATATCCAGTGCAGGACGGCTACTCATTGGAAGCTGGACGAATTAAAGGGAGAGATTCCGGCAGCTCACGACATAAGTTGTCGCCATCAGATGTGTGTGGCAAATCTTGATGAAACTATCATTATCTATTTGTGCGACAACAATGAGGACGGCATTGTGCTTTACAAAGTGCCTCGCAACGAGGATATGGAAAATAAACTTATACAAATGGAAAAAGGCTTTTGGTCTAATCATGTGGAAGCCGAAATACTACCTTTCCCCCGGTTACCGTCTGATGCTGCAGAGCGTGATATTGCGCTGTATGCTAAANCCCGCCTGCAATACCACAAACCACCGAATATTTTGGAGCGTGGGATGCCGGAACTTATAAAAGAGTATGCGGAATATAAACGATTTGCAGATGAACGCAAACAGGCCTATGAAGCGGCAAAGAAGAACCTGGGCGACATTTCGTTCCGGCTCTCGCAGTTTATGCTTGACCGCCCGGAGGCAATTTGTGGTGATGTAAAAATGAAGTGGCGGCAATACAAAAGCCGCTCTCTCGATCATGAAGCCCTTGAACTCGCTTATCCGGACATCTATAACCAGTTTGTCACTGAAAATGTGAAGACCGGTTTTGAAGTTCGGCTCAAAAAAACATCAACACCGCACATTGCGGATGATGCCGAAGCTGCTTGAGGGTCATCAAAAATTGGAGGTAAAAATGGCAAAGTTTGAAGAAATGGTTGTGATTGATACTCATAAAGGCGATATGGTTGCCAAATATATCGCCAGATATCTCAGTGAGAATCCATGTTGTACTCATGAGAATATTTGCAGGGTGCTGGAATCATTTCCTCGCCAGAGCTGCAATTTTTTGATTTTTGCCCTGCTCTGGTTTAAGAAATTGAAACAAATAAAGAAGCCGGATTATCAGTTTAAGGCATCAGTGGAGCTTGCGAATGCAGTTAATCAGAAGCTCGATGCTGAAATAAATAAAGGTCTTATAAAGCGAATGAAATCAACAAGCGTTAAGGGTTCATACTATATTGATGTTGTGGACGGCGCCAATGAAATTGATACAGCTGAGGCACTAATTAATTTTTTGTCGTGGAAAACACATGAGGAAACTAATTACAACGCTTTCATTAAGACAATGTTTGACGGAGATCCTATCGTTCTGCAAAGCTTTACCCGCCTAATTATGAAATGGTGTCAACGGTTGGACAATAAGTATTCTATTGATTCCAAAAGCGAGATGGTAGTGCTTGCCAGAGCAATTTATTCCTGCAATATAGAGCTTCCGTACATTTGCTAAGTGATTGCTCAATGATGATTTCAATACTAACAAGGAGGAGTGAACGCATTGTATGACAAATTGATTCTTAAAAAATTGCCCATTCCTAAGCTCCCAAAAGCTCGAAAAGAAGATATTTATAATAACGATAAAATAGGTTTTATTGTGAGAAGTTCTTTAGCAATAAACGATAACCTGCTAATCGTTTCATTTTACGAACGAGAGTCTGCGGCAAACGGCTTTTCGCTGCCAACAGCAACACTATATATCGCCAAAACAGGATACACAACAAGATTGAATCTGGAAGGAAAATCAGTCTGGCGCACCGGTAGAATCAGGCGTGTTTTGGGAATAGAAGGCATTTACCCTTCGCCCAATGTAATATGTTTTCGACATGCTGATGAAGATAGAATACGGAATTTTTTGCGCAGAGGAAAGCCTAAAACCTATGTTAATTACAATGGCATTGATTATTACATCGAGGCTCACCAGAACATATTTGTAGACAAGCGCCGTGAAGAAAAATGGAAAGAACAAAGAGAAGAATATGATACCGTCATGAATACCGTTCCGACATTGCCGGCCAACTTTACTAGCTGGCTGAACAATGTGCCATTTAAAAAAGGCAGGCATGTGTTTTATAAGCGTTTGAATGATCGAATTGCCAAGGGATTCTGTTCTCACTGTCGCAACGATTTTCTGCTTGATAGCAAGATACCGCGCCATAACAAGGAGGGTGTTTGTCCCCAATGCGGCAGCGAAATATCATATAAGGCAACAAGCCGCTCTACCAGCCTGCTGTACACCGCAAATGCTTGTATTGCGCAGAAAATCAAAACCGGTGGAGTGGTGCTGAGGTATTTCTGGCTTGATCGGGATTTTAGATCAGACCGTTATTCGTGGCAAATGCGAAGTAATTACAGGAGTCCATCTGATTACATCACCGAAATGGCCCGATTGTTTATTGATTCAGATGGCAAAATCATAGGCAAATATCGCCTTGGTTATCTTAATTTTCTTCATGGTTACGGATTCAGAGCCAGTGAAGATGTTATTACCGGCGATAATCGTGATTACTACAAAGGAAATACGGGGATATATAGTGGTTTGGCTATTAATATCTGGTTTCGGGCTGCATATATGTACACGCATAATTTGCGCGGGATTTTGAATCAATACAGCCTACCTTATTCCTTGCAGCATGAAATGGTAACGCGCCAGCCATTAGATGTTACCACTTACTTGTGCCAGCATATCAGATACCCGGTGATTTCATCTTTCGACAATTTGGGACTGAATTGCCTGAAAAATGATTTGCTCAAAAACGGACAGGAACTAAAAGCGTACAACAATAAGGGTTCACTGCATAATCGCTTAGGTATAAGCAAAGAACAGTTATCAATGGCATCTGAGAATGGCTTTACTACCTATCACATCAATATTTTAACATCAAGCCTTGCCCAACCATCATTGGAAAACCTTCTCTGGCTTGGGAAACATGAATTTGATTTTAGGATAATAAATACAATCCTTCAATACACAACCTTGCACAAAATGAAAAAGTATATTCAACAGCAGTGTAAAGTCGTTAAGGATGATTCCCTATATCGTTATGACAATACAAGTAAAGAGCACCTTTTGGCCCGTTATTGGGCGGATTACCTTATCATGTCCAACAAGCTGAACTTTCAAACGAAAAAATGGCGAATTTTGTTTCCTAAAGACGTAAAGGATCAGCATGATAAAGTAAACGCATTATGCAGAGTCAAGTATGATCCGGTTATGGATGAAAAAGTCAAAAAGGCATACCCTGCACTGAATGCAAAGTACAGTTTTGAAAACGATGAACTGTTTCTTAGGCCAATAAAGGATTTCAATGGTTTTGTTGAAGAAGGTGCGGAGTTGATGCACTGTGTCGCTTCTTCTGGATACTACAGATATCATGTTGACGGTTCCAGCTACATTTTTTCGATTCGCAGGCTAGATGATCCTGATACGGCCTATTACACAATGGAATATGACCCTAAAGCGAAAAAAATCAAACAGCTTCGCGGTTACAAGGATTGTGCCCCTACTGACAACGTAGCGGCTTTTCGTGATGAATGGCTACATGCTATGGGCTATAAAAAGCGGAGCAAAAAGAAAAGATTGGAGGCGGCATGATGGCAAAAACTAAAAAGTTGCCATTGGAGATTATATCAAATGAAAGCACTACAGAGCTGCATGTAGCGGGAGATTTGCTTGGGTATAAGGTGTTTCAGGACATTTTGGATCATCTAAAGGAAAATAAGGAAAGAGATGTCCCTAAAAGCATTCGCTTTGTAGTTTACACATCTTCCATGCTTCAGATGATTCGTTACTCCATACCACGCGAGTATTATTCAGCATTAGAGATACGAAGCTCCAATTTCTCGACAGAAAAGGATGTGTTAAAGGATGCAGCTGGTATGTGAGTATCTGGAAACAAAATGGCCTCGCCCCGATATGGAAACAGACAGCGATTATCGAATTGTGAACTACAAGCCAATCGAGGGCAGCGAGCATACACAGATTTTCACCGCTAAAGGCAACGGTCTCCCCGAGCATAATTGTTTTGAAATTACCTTGAGCGGTAGTTTTGTAAGTGACAAAAAATATGGTGATACCTTTGTGGTCAAGAACTTCACAACAAAGGTCAAACATACCAGAGCAAATGTGCTGGGATACCTTTCATCAAATATGGTGAAAGGTATTGGTCCCGCCTTGGCAAAGCGCATTGTCGATCATTTCGGCGTTGAAGCTCTCGATATTTTGGAGAATGACCCGGAACGGCTGCGCGAAGTCAGCGGAATCGGTGAACAGGTTGTGTTGGATATCGCCGGAAGCTTTACAGAAAATCGTGAAATTAACACTCTCATGCTTTATGTTGGCGAATTCTACGCTGATGAACTGAACAGTGACCCCAATGCAAAATCCCCCATTTCAAAAAAGAAAGCACATCGGATTGTTGAGCATTTCGGTGACCAGGCGCTAGAGGTTATCAAGCAGGATATTTATAATCTGTGCGAGGTTGGTGGGTTCGGGTTCAAAACTGTCGATGCTATGGCAGTAAAGATGAATATGCCCATGAACACATTGCCGCGCATAAAGGCCGCAGCTATCTACACTCTTGAGCAAAACCGCAACAAAGGGCATCTTTATATGGAGCCTGATTCCTTTCTAAAAACGCTGCGGGAAAGCCTAAATCACAAAAAGACAAATTATAAGATTCAAGATGCAGAACTGCGGCCGCTTGCAAACCAGACCCTTATGTGTAAGGAAATCGCCTACAATCGCCATTCCATTTACTTAGTCAATGATTGCTACCACGAAACAGTGTTCGCAAAACAGATGGCCAGACGGCTTGTTGCAGATTGCAGTAATGGAGATGCAGTCATATATCCTCGCCTAGTCAATTTTGGGTACCCAT
>JGI994J12354_10004713_pt1 | contig 12113 bp, 9 predicted proteins | sample IntmicLarv3ML3BL_FD_12354 | JGI IMG/M metagenome (IMG submission 12354) | reverse complement strand
AAGGGAATCGCCGGGGAAATTACCCGCCGCAGCAGGAGATACAGTCCGCCCGCGAGCAATGCCGCCGCGCAGACCTCGCCAAGGCTCCCCATGCGCACGCCCAGAAACATATCCATCAGCGAGGGCAGCGCCGCGCCGGTACGCGCCGCCATGAGGGGCGAAGCGCTTGTGGCAGCGTCCGCGCCTGCGCGCGCAAGAGGCGCCGTCCAGCTGGACATCGCCACCGGGAAGGAAACCGTTAGGATAATCCGCGCCGCAATGGCGGGGTTGATGAAGTTTTGGCCGATGCCGCCGAAAAGCTGCTTGACCATCACAACGGACACCATCGCGCCGAACGCCGCCATCCACAGCGGGATGGAAACGGGCAGGTTGAACGCGAGAATCAGACCTGTGACAATGGCGCTCAAATCCCCCAGGGTATTCGGACGCTTCATGACGCGGCGGCTGAGGTATTCCGAGAGCACCGCTGTGCCCACCGTAACGGCGCAGACCGCCAGCACACGCGCGCCGAAGATGACGGCGGAAGCCACCAGCGCCGGAATCAGCGCCACGATAACATCCAGCATGATGCCCGTTGTCACAACGCCGGAGCGGATATGCGGCGAGGCCGCAACCGTCAGTTTCTTTCCGTTTACCAAGGTTAAATCATCCCCTAATATCTTGTTGTTGATTGCAGACAGCCTTGCGGGAGGCGGATACTACGTCAAATATCGAAAATTAAATTTCATCACATTCATCCCGCAAAACGCATGACCTATCGGCAAATGCGCTGTAAACTTCTATTCATATCCTTCATCTACCGTCTAAAATCTAAAACCCGGAACGCCATCGCAAGCCTATCCTTTTTTTGCGACCTCTTTGGCGTTCCTCATATACTGCACCAAAGGCAAACCCGCCGGGCAGGCGTAGGCGCAGCTGCCGCATTCCATGCAGACCTCCACGCCGATTTTCTTCAGGCGCGCCGCGTCACCCGCGCGGGCAAAGCGCTGGATGAGCGTGGGCATCAATTGCAGCGGGCAGGTGGCGGCGCAGCGGCCGCAGCGGATGCAGTCCCGCTCCTGCTTGACGCGCTTGTCGTCCTTCGCGAACGCCAAAATGGCGTTGTTTTGCTTGAGCGTGGGCAAATCCGTGCCCACAATGGCAAGCCCCATCATCGGGCCGCCCGTTACCAGCTTATAGGGCTCCTTGGTGAAGCCGCCGCAGAAGGCGATAATTTCGCCGATGTTTGTGCCAATCGGCGTGCGGATGTTCTTGGGCGAAGCAATCGCGGAGCCGTCCACCGTGAGGGAGCGGCTGACCAGCGGCTTGCCCGTTTTGAGGTAGCGCGACAAGAAGGCGATGCTCGCCACATTCATCACTAGGCAGCCGACATCCAGCGGGAACTTGCCGGGCGGCACCTTGCGGCCCGTGGCGGACTGGACGATCATCTTCTCCGCGCCCTGCGGATATTTGGATTTCAGCACCATGAGCTGCACGGATTTATCCGTATTGAAGCCGCTTTCCGCAATGCGGTGCAGCACCTGAAAGGCCTCAGGCTTGTTGTCCTCCGCGGCGATGATGACGCGCGGGATGCCCAGTTGCTCCTTGAGCAGATACACGCCGGAGAGAATGTCCCAGGAGTTGTCGATGCATTCGCGGTAGTCCACCGTGATATAGGGCTCGCACTCCGCCACGTTGATAATCAGCGTATCCACGGCCTTATTTTCCGGGATGGTCAGCTTGGCGTGCGCAGGGAAGCCCGCACCGCCCAGACCCACAAGACCGCTGGCGCGTACCGCTGCCAAAAAGTTCGCCTTGTTGTTGATTTGCGGGATGCTGATGCCCTCGAAGCTGCGCATTTCGCCGTCCGACTCGATGTTCACGGCGGCGGTGGTGATGCCGTTGGGCAGCGTGATGTCACTGATGCCGGTCACCTTGCCGGAAACGGAGGCGTGAATCGGCGCGCTGATGAAGGCATCACTGTCCCCGATAATCTGCCCAACGGCAACGCTGTCCCCCGTGCGCACCGTGGGCTTGCAGGGCGCGCCGATGTGCTGCTGCATGGCAATGCACACCGTTTGGGGTGCGGGCATACGCACCGCCTCCAGCGCCGCCGTGTTTTTGTTGTGATTCACCGGCACACCGCCGCGCACCTGCTTCACTGCGTGAAGCACACCGGGCAATCTGATGGCTCCCAAATTCGGTCAACTCCTCTTTTTTGTAAAGTATCTATCCGGTAAAGTACTTGGCTTGCTTTTGAAGCACAGAAATAACTGCCCGCAGAACCGCGCCCGTGACTGTGCCTGTGGCAACGGCGAAGAGCAGCAGCAGCGGCGCGAGGGCTGCGATGCGCGGCGTACCGCTCCAGAAAACGGCAACCGCCAGCTGCCCCGCGTTGTGGCACAGGGCGCAGACCACGGAAATGCCGACCCAGCCGAAGCCGTTTTTCCTTTTCGCCGTTTTCAGCAGAATGCGCATGGCAAGGGTGGAGAGCAGGCCGCCCGCAAGGCTCATCAGAAAGGCGGTGAAGCCGCGTGTCACACCCGCGAAGACGGCCTTCATCGCCGTGATATACAGCGCCTCGGGCAGGCCGAGGGTGCAAAGTGTGAACATGGTGATGATGTTGGCAAAACCGGGCTTTGCGCCGGGCGGCAGAAAGGGGAAAGGGGGCAGCAGCCCCTCCAAAAAGGAAAGCGCCAGTGCCTGCGCGCCCAGGATGCCGAGTAAGGCCAACTTTTTGGTGGATGTTTTCATCTTCATACTAATATGTATAGGCATCCGGCGCGCCTTTTTCCGCAGTGCGGGAGCCGCGCAGGACGATGGCGGTTTTTGTGGGCAGGCAGACGGCGGTTTGTCCCGGGCGGCTCAGGGAGCCGCTGTGGATGCAGAGCTTGTCCGGGCAGGCCGCGCGGACAAAGGCAATGCTGTCTCCGTTCACCCGAATTTCGATTTCGGGCTGCCCCGGCGGGCTGAGGGTGTAGGGCGTTTTGCCCTTTTGCAGCGGCAGCTCGCGATAGAGCGCGCCGTCCGCGTATATCAACGCCTGCACCTCGCCCTTGAAGAGCGCGCCCGGCAGCAGCAGGGCCGCCGCCGCGAGCAGCAGGAGCAATATCAATATCAAATCCGCGCGTTTGAGCAGCTTCATGGCAGCACCCGGCAGCTTTCACTCGTCAGGGCGAATTGCAGCGGTACACCGGAGTGGTTGACCGTGCGGATACCGCCGTCCTCCTGCACAAACACCGCATCCGCTTGGTATTCCGCCAGCAGTGCCTCGGCATCCGCATAGCCCAGCACGAAGCAGGCGGTGGAAAGAATGTCGCTCAGCGCGCCGTTGTCGTTTTGCGCTGTCTTGGGCAGCAGGACGCTCACACAGGCAAGCCCGGCGTTCGCGGGGGAGCCGCTGCGCCCGTCCAGAACGTGGTGATAGCGCAGGCCGTCCTGCAAAAAGAACTGCTCATAACCGCCGGAGGTGGAGATTACCGCCGCGCCGATGGTCAGAATACCGAGCGTATCCGCCGCCGTGCCCTTGGGATCGCGGATGCCTACTGTAAAGTCTTTTGCTTGTCCAAATGTCAAGACACTGCCGCCGACGGAAACAACTGCGGATTTTGCGTTCGCCGCCGAAAGGCGGTCAAATGCCGTGTCGCAGGCCGCGCCCTTGCCGATGGCACCAAAATCCAGTATGCCCTCCTGTGAGACCTGCAAGGCGTTTTCCTTTACAGTCAAAAACCGCTCTTGTTGAAAGAGGCGGTCGATTTCCGCCTGCGGGGGCACACGCGGATTCTCCGCCGTGACGTTCCATAGGTCACGCAGCAGACCGAGCGTTGGGTCAAAGGCCGTGCCGCTCTTTTCGCGGATTTCCAGTGCCAGCGCCGCGAGCCGCGCCGTGCCGTCCTGCACGGGTACCTGTGTCCCTGACACCGCGTTTACGCGGCAGACATCCGCCGCTTGCACATAGCGCGAAAGCTGCTGATTCTCCAGCGCTCGGATATCCGCCAGCACCTGTTCCGCGCTTTGCCGCGCTTCCTTGCCGTTGACCTTTACGGTGACAGGGGTGTTCATGGCAAAATCTGCGGCCTGCGCGTTGTGGCTGCGCTGAGAGGCATCCGCAAAAAGAAACGCCGCCAGCCCCAAAACAAGAAGCCCTGCGAGCGCGGCAGCAAACCATTTTTTTCGTTTCAATTTGCGCCCACTTCCTCCATGAAAAAAATCCTTCCCTTTATTGTAACGAAGTTTGCCGAAAGTTTCAAGCGTTTTTTATCATTTCATTTTATTTTTTCTTCTTTGATTTGCGGCAAAAAGACAAAAAAATCCATTCCTCTCCAAGACGTTTCGTAAATAATCTTGACACATTGCGGTTTGTTCTTTAAAATGAAGGATAGAATATACAGAAAAAATGTCCATCGGGAGAAAAAATTTTTTTTGTCACAAAAAAACCTCAAGGTGGTTATAGATTATAGAAGCGCTTTTCGAAGCGCCGGACTTTTGGGAAACAATAAAGAAAGGCGGTGACTCCAATGGGCTGAGATACCTCGCATGTTAAGCCCGCAAACCCGAACGACAATAAATAGAGGTGCGTCATGATGACAGCAGCCCAAAAAAGCAAAAGTCTGCTCTGCGCCGTTCTGGCGCTGGCGCTGGTCTTGGGTGCGATGGCCGCTTGCAGCCGAACGCCCAACCCGCAGGGCAGCCGCACGACCGGCACAACCACCGCGCAGACCACCACCACCCAAGCCTCGCAACCGCAGATTACCACAACCGAAAAGGGTGTTGTTGTGACAGCGGAAAACGGGGAGGAAATCCTCAAGTACACGGTAGACGGTTATTCCGTCTGCCAGTTCAATGAGGGCATCCTGGAAATGTATTTCGGCGAGCCCGGCAAGGAAAACACTGCGATTTTGCTGAAGCAGCCGATGACGAAAAAGGAAATCCGCGCGCTGCCGCAATTGCAGAAGTTTGAGCAGCTGTACGACACAAGAAACCGCGCTGCCGAAAAGATGTTTCAGCTGTCTACGCAATTCCCTGCCAAGACCTATGAAACGCATGATATTCTGATTTTCTACACTTGGTATCATAGCTATGCCACCAATTTTAGGTTGACCCACCTGCAAATACAGGATGGCAAGCTTCTGTGCGAAACCGAATTGGATTTGTCTCCGCACGGAGATGCCATGACCGGAAACATCATTGCCATTGCAGTGGGAAAGGGTATGTTGATAGAGGCACCGGAGATTCAGCATACCTTTTTGCCGAATTCAAATGAGCCGGAGTTCACCACCCAAGCCTCGCAACCGCAGGCCACCACAACCGAAAAGGGCGTTGTTGTGACGGCGCAGGGCGGAGCGGAAATTCTCAAGTATACAGCAGACGGCTATTCCGTCTGCCAGTTCAATGCGGATTTTGGACTGATGCACTTCAGCAGTGCCGGGAAGGAAAATACCGTAATTCTTCTGAAGCAGCCGCCAACGAAGAACGAACTTGATGCACTGCCGCAATTGAAAAAGTTTGGACAGCACTATGACGAAAGAGGCAGAGCCACAGAAAAGGTATTTCAACTGTCCAAGCAGTTCCCCGCCAAAACCTATGAAACGCATGATGTTTTGATATTCTTTACCCGGTATCAAACCCTCGCCACCAATTTCCAGCTGAACCGCCTGCAAATACAGGACGGCAAGCTTCTGTGCGAAACCGAATTGGATTTGTCTCCGCACGCAAATGCCGAAAGCGGGAACATTATTGCCATTGCGGTGGAAAAAGGCGTGTTGATTGGAATTCCGGAAATTCATCATACCTTTTTGCCGAACGCAAATGAGCCGGAGGTTTCTTAGGCGACAATGAGACAGCTTATCCTCTGCGACAAAACTATATCGTTATTATCGAAAAGAAAGGGGCAAGAAAATGAAAAGGTTGATGAGATTCTTATGTACCCTAATGGCAGTTCTTCTTGTTTTTTTAAGCTTGACCGCAAGCACAGGGGCAGAAACCACAGCTGTCAGTTCTGACTCTAAAATATCCGAGCAGCTGTGTGACGCTGTGGCGAAGATTTCTGACGGCGAAAAGTTGAATGTTTATGTGTGGTATGATGACATTGATTTCTCCGCTGTTGAGAAAAAAGCAGAAGCACTTACCGGTATTACAGCAGACGCAATTGACGCAGCAGGCGAAGCGTTGGAGATGTTGGATGAGTCTGTGTTTTCCCTGCCGGATGAAGCGTTTGAGCAGGCAGTGATTGCGTATAAGGAAAAAACAAAAGCCGAACGTACCCACTTACAGGCAATGGTAGCTGATTACCGGGCAGCACGCCTCTCGCTTGAGAGAGAAGCGTACCAAAAACACAATCAAACACAAAATGAGCGCGCAGGAATCAGTTCTGCCAAAATTTTTTATTTCAGCGAAATATCTCCGGTTCACCTTATGAAGCGCGATTTCAGGAATTGGTTCTCGCAGAATGTCAAATCATCACTTGCAGTGTAGGATTTACTGCGCCGAGCAACAACTATTATACCGATTTCGAACGTTGGATAGACTATGTCGCAAACAACCGCAAAGTAACAATAACGAAATCGGCGGGAAATAACGGAACATCTGCTCGTTGCGGCAATGTGGCGCTATCATACAACGTTATTACTGTTGGCGGTATGCTGACAAACGGAACCGCAAGTACCGCAGACGATAGTTTCTTTGCAGACACGAGCACAGCAAACGGCGGCACTTCTGGGTGCGCAAAACCGGATTTTCTGGCTCCTGCAAAGATTGAGAACTGGATAGGCACCAGCTATTCAACCCCGCTTGTTGCAGGTGTAATTGCGCAAATGATGGAATTACGCTCGGATTTGAAAAATAAACCAGAGTTGGTCAAGGCAATCCTAACCGCAAGCTGTGACAAAAAGTACAACGAATCGCTGACCTCCGGGCTGACCGCGCAGGAGGGCGCCGGAAAAATCAATGCCCGGTGCGCAATCTGGATATTGAGCATGAACCGTTTTTACGCAAGCACGATGTCCACCGGATCCGTGAGCAAGTCTTTCGCCGTCACAAGCAGTGACAGCATGATTCGGGCAGCCGCTGCATGGATGCGCCCCAATACCGGTACGCTTTCTTCCCCGTATACCAGCAGCTCTGCAGTGCACCCCAACATGCAGCTGCAGCTGATTCGGCCGAACGGAACGTCAACCACAAATGTCACAAACAGTTCCGTTGAACTCATCCACTATGTGACAAACGGAAACACGGGAACCTATACCGCAAAGATTACCCGAATGGACGGCGGAAGCAATTCGTTCCGCTTTGCCATCGCTTGGCGCTGACAAAAAAGCGGCAGCGATTTCAGCATAGGTCTCACACAGCATCCGCGCGGGGTGACGGAACAGGTCTGTTCGTCACCCCGCGTTTTTTCTTCCATTTTTTATCATGTTTTTTCATTTTCATCTTGCGTCTGCTGAAAAAATACTGTACTATACTACTTAGACTGGCGTTCTTTCGAATCAAAACCACACGAAAAGGAGAATTCTATGAAGCAGCCATATGTACTCCAACCGCATTTGACCCGCTTTGTCCGCTTTTTTGACGCGGCACACAGCGCCGTCCCTGCCGCGCTGAATGCGGCAAGCTCTGCCGCGCCGGATTTGGCGGGCTTTCCCTATCCTCTGCCCTCGCGCAAGCGGGATTATACCTGTTTTGCCGAGGGGGCAAACGGCGTTGTTTGGTACGGCGCGAAGACCGGTCTGACCCGCTACGAGCCGAGCGCCGAGCGCCCGGCGGACATTGTGCAGTATTTCAGCGCCGACCGCGATTTGCTCGACAACAACGTCCTCGCGCTCTTTGCCGAGGGAGACAATGCTTGGGCAAAAACCGAGAAGGGCGTTGCCTTCATTGAAATGCGCATGATTACGGCAGAGGAGAAGGCCAATATTCTGCTGGAGGAAACACTGAATTATGTGGAGCGGCGCGGCATGGTCAGCCAGCGCGGTCTGAAAAAGCCGCGTGACCCCGAGAGCCGCGAGCCTTGGGCACACAGCGACAACGACGGCTGCTTCACCGCAGGCTTTGCCATGGGTGAGCTGTTCCATTATGCCGTTCTCAAGCGCGAAAAGGGCGAGGACGACCCGGAGACCCAGCGCATCCGCGCCATTGCCACCCGCGCGGTGGAGGCCTGCCTGCTGCTGATGTATATCCCCGGGCGCGGCAACGGCTTCATTGCGCGTACTTATCATACGAGCGACGAGCCCGTGCCGGATGACGGCATCTTCTTCCGCAAAAAAGGCGGCAAGGCCATGTGCATTGAAACCCGTGCCGCCAAGCGCATGGGCATCATCGGCCAGGAGATTGACGCGAGCGCGCCCATCCCCGCGCGGCTTGCCAAGCTCTACACAGATTTGGGCTTCACGGATGATGACATCACCTATAAGGCGGACACCAGCAGCGACGAGGTATCCCTGCATTACCTGAACATTTACTTCGCCCACGAAATCCTCGGCCCCGGCGACCCGGAGCTGGACGAGATGATGAAAACCGCTGCCAAGGCTTCCATGCAGCACATCCTCGACCACGGCTATGAAATGCACGACTGCACCGGCAAGCCCACCACTTGGGCAAAATGGAGTCCCGGCTATTTTGCGGACGGCCTCGGCTGGTGTGACGGCTGCCTGAATTCCGCCGAGATTCTGATGTATCTGCGCGTGACCATGCACATCACGGGCGAAAAAGCGCAGTGGCAGGAGGCGTTTGACCACTTGATTTCACTGGGCTACGGCGATTTGACCGAAATGCACTGCGACCGCTTCTGGCACGCCTCCATGGCGGGCAATGTGGAGCCGCGCGAGGATTTGATGTATGGCGACAATATGCTTTCCGTCGCGGCGTTCTGGGGCTTGATTCCACTGGAAACCGATGACACGCTGCGCCGCAAATACCAAAACGGCTTCCTTTCCTGGCGCAACACGCAGGAGGCGGAGCACAACCCCGCCTACGACTTCCCGCTGTTGGCCGCCTGCCCGGATGCGGACATCGACATGGAGCTCATTGCCACCTGGTTCTACCGCTTCAATCCCTCGCGGCTTGCGGCGGGCGTGTCTACCGTGGGGCGGCATGATTTGGCCAAGGGCATCGCCTGGGGCGGCTATGAGTTCTGCTCCTATCTGCTGCCGCCGGATGAATGCTTCATCGCCAAATACGACCGCGACCCCCTGCAATACCGCGATTCGGACAGCGGCGGCATGAATTGCATCGAGAGCTGCTATGTTTACACCAACGCCTATTGGGCGGGACGTTATTACGGATTTATCGCATAGGACCACGCCGCATGTAGGGGCGAACTGTGTTCGCCCGCAACCCGGCGGTTGCTGCGACCTTCATTTCCCACGCGCGGATTGTCCCACACGGCATCGGGCGAACGCAGTTCGCCCCTACAAATGACACATACAACACAAAAGGAGATTTTGTTATGTCTACAAAAGATACCATATATTTAATCGGCAACGCCCATCTAGACCCGACCTGGCTCTGGCGCTGGCAGGAGGGCTGCGGCGAGGTTTTGCAGACCTTCCGTTCCGCGCTCGACCGTTTGAAGGAATACCCCGGCTTTGTGTTCACCTGTTCCTCCGCATGCTATTACCGCTGGGTGGAGGAGATTGACCCGGAGATGTTTGCGGAAATTCAGCAGGCCGTGGCCGACGAGCGCTGGGTGCCCGTGAACGGCTGGTGGGTGCAGCCGGACTGCAACATGCCCAACGGCGAGAGCTTTGCGCGTCAGGCGCTTTACAGCCAGCTGTATTACTACGAGAAGTTCGGCAAAATCTGCCGCACGGGCTATAATGTGGATTCCTTCGGCCACAACGGGATGCTGCCGCAGCTGCTGCGCCACGGCGGCATGAACGCCTATGTGATGATGCGCCCCGATACGAGCGAGAACGGCGACGCGCCGCAGAACGCCTTCTGGTGGGAGAGCGCGGACGGCTCCCGCGTGATGACCTACCGCATCCCCACGGGCTATGCCCAGCGCGGCAAGGAGGCGCTGACCCGCACCATCAATGAGCTGACCGAGCGCGGCGACGCGAGCGGCCACGGCATGATGCTCTTTTACGGCGTGGGCAACCACGGCGGCGGCCCAACGCGCGGCGACATTGAATTTCTCATTGAAAACAAAAAGATGCCCGGCAAGCATGAGCTGGAATTCTCCTCCCCGGACGAATTCTTCCAGGAAATGTGCATGACGCGCGTGGATTTGCCGGTGTGGAAGGACGATTTGCAGCACCACGCCAGCGGCTGTTACAGCGCAACCTCGCTCGTGAAGCAGCTCAACCGCCGCGCGGAGAATCACCTCGCCGCTGCGGAAAAGTGGGACACCATCGCCGCCAAAACCACCGGCAGCCCCTTCTCCACCGCCGCCTTCGCCGATGCCTGGCGCGAGGTCTGCTACAATCAATTCCACGATGTGCTTTGCGGCTGCTCCATCATGGAGGCCTATGAGGACGTGAAGGAGTGCATGGGCTGCGCGATGAACATCGGCTCCAAGGCCTACAACGCCGCGACCCTGCGCATGGCCAGGGAAATCGACACCTGGATTGATGGCGTATCCGAGCCAGTGAACTGCGAGCTGCGCCACCGCTATTCCGACAGCGAAAGCACACTTGCGGGCGGCGGCGACCCCTTCTGCACCGAGGTGCGCCATCACAGCGCGCCCAACGGCTTCCCGCGCCCCATCGTGGTGTTCAATCCGCTTTCTTGGGCGATTGAGGTGCCTGTGCGCGTGTATCATCCCTCGCAAAAGGCGCAGAACAGCAAGGGGGAGAACGTGGTGTTCCAGAATGTGCGCTCCTCTCGCTCCAACGATTCGCATATGGATACGATGTTCCTCGCGAAGGTTCCCGCCATGGGCTATGCAACCTATTGGCTCTTCCCGCTGGATGACGAAGCAGTCGAAAGCGAAAGCGCCGTCAAGGCGGACGAAAAGCCCGCCATCTATATGGAAAACGAATACCTCAAGGTCGTGTTCGACAGCAAGACCGGCGGCATTTCCTCGCTCGTCAACAAGGCGGACGGCACGGACTTTGCAGGTGCGGCGAACTTCGGCGTACCGACTGTCATAGACGACCACAAGACCGATACCTGGGCGCATAAGGTCTTCAAGTTCCACGACATCAAGGGCACCATGCAGCTGGATGACATCGAGCTGGTGGAGGAAGGTCCCGCCCGCGCACTGGTGCGCACCAAGCACAGCTTCGGCAAATCCGTCTTGACGCAGGAGTTCATCCTGGGGCTTGCGCAAAAGACGCTGCGCGTGAAGTGCAAGGCCATTTGGCAGGAGCAATTCACCATGCTCAAATTCCCCTTTGCCGTGGACGGCGCGGACGAGATTTCTACCTATGAAATCCCCTGCGGCACCATCAAGCGCCCCTGCAACGGCGAGGAGGAGCCCGCGCAAAACTGGGCGGACATCACCGTCACCGGCGCGGACGGCAAGCGCCGCGGCCTGAGCCTGCTGAACGACAGCAAATACAGCTACGACTGCCCCGGCAAGGAGCTGCGCCTGACCGCGTTGCGCAATGTCATCTTTGCCGACCACTACTCCACCCGCCCGCCCGCAAACTTCCACTTCACGGACGAAGGCTTGCAGCGCTTTGAATACGGCATCTACCTCCACGAGGGCGAGGCAGAGTGCAGCGAGGTCATTCGCGAGGCCGCCGCATTCAACTGCCGCCCCGTCGCCGTGCCGGAGAGCTACCACAAGGGCAAGGGCAAGCCGCAGGACGCGAGCTTTTTGACCATTGACGCGCCGAACATTCTCGTCACCGCGCTCAAGGCCTGCGAGGACGGCTCCGGCGACCTGATTCTGCGCTGCTACGAATCCGCCGGCAAGCGCACCCGCGCCATGATACTCTGCGACATGGCGGATGCCGGCTTCTGGGTGGATTTCGGCAAGAACCAAATTAAAACCTTCCGCATCGCCGCCGACGGCAGCGTGATGGAGGTCGATTTCCTGGAGGGGATTGTGACGAAGAGCGAAACCTAAGGGCACAATAAGTTTTTATGGGGCTGCAGCAAAACAGCCCGAAAAAAACAGAGCAATTTGGCGGCGAAAAGCCGTGCAAAAAGCTCTGTTTTTTTGTATAATTGTAATTGATGAAAAAACAAAT